>Ga0172375_10008638_pt1 | contig 13647 bp, 8 predicted proteins | sample LakKiv1m_FD_114537 | JGI IMG/M metagenome (GOLD analysis project Ga0172375, IMG submission 114537) | Freshwater microbial communities from Kabuno Bay, South-Kivu, Congo - kab_092012_11.1m | ecosystem: Environmental > Aquatic > Freshwater > Lake | place: Democratic Republic of the Congo...
CAACGAGTTTGTGCAATACGTTGCCACACATCCGGAAACGAATTGGGAAGAAGTCTTTCGGACGCTGAGTTATTTCGATATCAAGAACCTCGCGCCGAAAATAAAAGCGCCGGTATTTATGCTATGCGGATTGATGGACGACGTTTGCCCGCCGCATATCAATTTTGCCGCCTATAATAATCTGAAATGCCAGAAGGCATTCATCGCTTACCCGTATTCCGGTCACGGTCTGCCGTCCGAAAATTACAATGCCCGTATGGCCTGGGTTCGGCAGCAGTTGAACCTGAAATAAACGGATGGAGGGTACGCTGTCGAAAATATTTGGCTGCTGGCTTATTCCGGCCGGTTTGATACTTTTAAACGGATTAAGTAATTCAGCCCTGTTAGGGGAAAAACCGGCGAAAATCAGCTTGCCGGACGGTTACGTTAACAGATATTATAAAAATATGCGCTATGGCCTATTCGTTCCGCCGTCTTATAATCAGGAGAAAAAGTATCCGCTGGTAATCTATCTGCACGGCAGTACGGATACGACTTCCTGGGATTTGCAGTGGTATCACGATCCGATCCAGACCAACGATCCGTGTTTTGTCCTGACTCCCAAAAGTCGCGTGGCGCATAGCGGCTGGGGAACCAGCTGGCAGAAGAAACATTCCAAAGACATGCAGAAAACAATGGAAGTAATTGCTTTGATCCGCAAGGAATTTAATATCGATCCCGACCGGATTTATATCAATGGAACTTCGATGGGAGGCTTCGGCACGTTTAGCGCCCTGACCAAAGAGCCTGGTTTGTTCGCTGCCGGATTCGCGATTTGTGGCGGCGGCGATGCCAATAATATCGATGCTCTTGTCGATGTCCCGCTCTGGCTTTTTCATGGCAGCGAGGACCCGGTCGTTCCGGTCGATCTTTCCCGCAATATTTTCCAGGCCGTCCGGGCGGCTGGCGGCCAGACGATTCGTTATACCGAATATCCCGGTATCGGGCATGCTGCCTGGGAACCGGCCGGCAAAGAACCGACCCGCGATGCCTGGCTCCTGGCCCAGCGCAAAGGCGCCAAACCTGGTGACCCGGACACGGTCGTCAATGTTCAGGCGGAGATTCTGAGTAATAATCAATTAAAACTGACCTGGGATTTGCCGCCGGACAAAACCAAATCCAATAATCAAATCTGGTACTGCCGGATTTACCGGGATGCGCAACCGATTGCCACCGTCGATAACATCGTCACGAGTTTTATCGACTCGACTATGACAGCCGGGATGATCGGCCATTATAGCATTTCGGCCGTGAATTATTTCTTTAAGGAATCAGCCAAATCCGAACCTGTGACAATAAAAATACCTTGAATTCTATGAGGAATAATAAATGAAATTCGGGCATTTTGACGACGAACAACGCGAATATGTCATCACAACGCCGCAAACACCATATCCCTGGATAAATTACCTCGGCAATGCGAATTTCTTTTCGATCGTTTCGCATACCGGGGGCGGTTACAGCTTTTACCGGGACGCGCGTCTGCGCCGTCTGACACGCTACCGCTATAACAATTCCACCTTAGACGATAACGGCAAATTCTTTTACATCAACGACGACGGCGAGGTCTGGAATCCGGGCTGGAAGCCGGTCAAGAAGGCGCTCGATTTTTACGAGTGCCGGCACGGTCTCGGTTATTCGCGCATTACCGGTGAACGCCACGGTTTACGGGCGGAAGTATTAGCCTTTGTGCCATTAAATTTTAATGGTGAAGTGCAGCAGGTGACATTGAAAAATACCGGCGCTGCGACCAAAGATTTCAAACTGTTTTCCTATGTCGAATTCTGCCTTTGGAATGCCTGGGATGACATGACCAATTTTCAACGTACTTTCTCGATCGGCCGGGCAGAACCGGTCGGCAGTACGATTTTACATTTCACGGATTACAAGGACCGCCGCAATCACTTCGCATTTTACTCGGTTAACGCTGCCATCGATGGCTTCGACTGCGATAAGGAATCTTTCATGGGGTTGCATAACGGCCCGCACGAACCGGTGGCCGTTCTGGAAGGTAACGCCCGTAATTCTGTGGCTTTCGGCTGGCTGCCGATCGCGGCGCACCAGATTGACATCCAACTGAATCCCGGGGAAGAGAAGACGTTCATTTTTGTGCTCGGCTATGTCGAATATCCGGATGATGAAAAATTCACCGCCGACGGCAAAATTAATTTGATTAAAGTTCGCGAAATGCAAGTTCGTTTCGATTCGCCGCAAAAAGTCGCCACAGCTTTTGCCGAATTGCGCCGTTTCTGGGACCAATTGCTTTCGGTTTACCAGGTGAAAACGCATGACGCCCGCATCGACCGCATCGTCAACGTCTGGAATCAGTATCAGTGCATGGTGACGTTCAACATGTCGCGCAGCGCCTCCTATTTTGAATCGGGCATCGGGCGCGGCATGGGATTCCGCGATTCCAGCCAGGATTTGCTGGGCTTTGTGCATCAGATTCCGGAACGGGCCCGCGAACGGTTGCTGGACATCGCTGCGACGCAATTCGCCGACGGCGGCGCCTATCACCAGTATCAGCCGCTTACCAAACGCGGCAATTACGAAGTCGGCGGCAATTTCAACGACGATCCGCTCTGGCTGATCTGCGGCGTGGTCGCCTATCTCAAAGAGACCGGCGATTTTGCCATTCTGGATGAATCGGTGCCGTTCGATAACGATTTGAACAATTAGGCCAGTCTATTCGAACATTTGAAGCGTTCGTTCTATCATGTGGTCAATCATCTCGGTCCGCACAAACTGCCGCTGATCGGCCGCGCCGACTGGAACGATTGCATGAATCTGAATATATTCAATGCCGACCCGGACCAATCCTTTCAGACCGGACCGCTAAAAACTGATTGTCAAACCGCCGAATCGCTGATGATTGCCGGAGCGTTTGTGCTTTACGGACAGGAATTCGCGGAACTGTGTGAATTTCTCGGTAAAAATACGGAAGCTGTCGAAGCGCGCCGCCACATTGCCGAAATGGTGAAAAGGATTGACGAGTCCGGCTGGGATGGCGAATGGTTTCTGCGGGCCTACGACGCCAACGGGCGGAAAGTCGGCAGCCGTGAGAATGAAGAAGGCCGCATTTTCATCGAATCGCAGGGTTTTTGCGGCATGGCGGAAATCGGAAAAAATGATGGCCGGATGCAACAAGCGCTCGATTCCGTGAAAAAGTATCTCGATTGCGAATGCGGGATTGTGCTCCAAAATCCGGCTTATACGAAGTACCATATCGAACTGGGGGAAATCTCGACCTATATTCCGGGCTACAAGGAAAATGCCGGTATCTTTTGCCATAACAATCCCTGGATCATGATCGCCGAAGCCAAACTGGGACGCGGCGAACGGGCATTCGGTTACTGGCGCAAAATCAGTCCGGCGTTTCTGGAGGAGATCAGCGATTTGCATCGCACCGAGCCCTACGTTTATGCCCAGATGATCGCCGGGAAAGACGCTTACCGGCCGGGCGAGGCCAAGAACTCCTGGCTGACCGGTACGGCGGCCTGGAATTTCCTGGCGATCTCGCAATATATTCTCGGCATTCGTCCGCAATTTAACGGCTTGCTGATCGATCCGTGTATTCCGCCGGACTGGAAAGGTTTTTCGGTCAGACGCCTGTTCCGCGGAAAAGTCCTCAATATAATTGTGCAAAATCCGGCCGGAGTGCAGAAAGGTGTTCGGCATTTGATATTGAATGGCGTCAGGATTTCCGGTAATCTGATTCCCTTTGCGATGATGCCAAAAACGAATGAAGTGCTCGTGGAATTGGGATAAACAATATTCGTGGTATTACGGTAACAGTAAAAAATGGAGAAACCAATGACAAAATATTTGACACTCCGGGAGAAAATCTCTTACGGATTCGGCGATCTGGCTTCGGTGCTATACTGGCAGACCTTTATGCTATATTTCACTTATTTCTACACGGATGTTTTCCTGATTCCGGCCGGTGTGGCGGCTACGATGTTTTTGATAAGCCGGGTCTGGGACGGTGTCAACGATCCCATGATGGGCATAATCGCCGACCGCACTAAAACCCGCTGGGGTAAATTCCGGCCGTATCTGCTCTGGTTGTGTGTACCGTTCGCGATTGTCGGCGTGCTGACTTTTACCGTGCCAAATTTCGGAATAACCGGCAAGATTGTCTGGGCTTATGCAACCTTCATCGCCATTATGATGCTTTATACGGCAATCAATATTCCATACACGGCTTTGCTGGGGGTGATTTCGCCCGATTCGGATGAACGCACTTCGGTCTCGTCGGTGAAATTTCTGTTTGCGTTTGCGGCCGGAATCATCGTCTCGGCGACGCTGCTGCCGATGGTGAAGGCGTTCGGCCAAGGCAATGACGCGCGGGGCTGGCAGATGTCATTCGTCGTTTATGGTATCGCGGCGATCATCTTTTTCCTGATTGCTTTTAAGGGCACCCGCGAACGCGTCCAGCCGCCCAAATCGCAAACCGCATCCGTCAAAAAAGACTTGCGCGAATTGGTCACGAATAAACCCTGGCTGATCCTGCTGGCGACGACGATCACTTTCATTTTATTCGTAGCCATTAAGAGCAGCGTGACGGTGCATTACTTCAAATACATCATCGGAGAACGGAGTATTACCTTGCCGTTCTTCAAGGATAAAACCTGGGATTTCGAAGCTTTGACTTCAGCCTTCAACACCATCGGTCAGATGTCGTCGTTCCTTGGCGTTCTCCTGGTCAGCTGGTTTGCCAAGATCGTCGGCAAGAAGAAAGCCTTTATCATTATTTTCGTAATTGCGATCATCAGTACGGCCTCCTATTATTTTCTGAAAGCGGAACAGATTGGTCTGATTTTCTTTTTCCAGATCACCGGTTCTATGACCGGTGGACCTTTGAGCGTGTTAATCTGGGCGATGTACGCCGATTCGGCCGACTACGCCGAATGGAAAAATGGCCGGCGCGCCACCGGTCTGGTGTTTTCAGCTTCAACGATGTCGCAGAAGTTTGGTTGGGCGTTCGGGGCTTTCGTGGCGCTGGGATTAATGTCGCAGGTCGGATTCGTCCCGAATCAGGTTCAATCGGCATCCAGTCTCAAAGGGCTGCTGTTGTTGTTCAGTCTGATCCCGGCGGCGTTTGGAGTTTTATCGATGGCGATCATACTGTTATATCCGTTGAATAATCAGCGCATGGCGGTGATTGGCGCCGAATTGAAGGAACGCCGTTTGCAGAATGGTGAAGAGATCGCGACGGCCTGAATATATTGAAAGGAAATTAGCATGAATCGGATTTTAAACGGCGCGGCGATCCCGAATTTACCCTGGGAAGAGCGCCCGCAGGGTTGTAACGATATCGTCTGGCGTTATAGTCAGAATCCTGTTTTGGATTGGAATCCCATCCCGAAAGCCGCGCGCATTTTCAACAGCGCCGTCCTGCCGTATAAAGGCGAATTTGTCGGCGTTTTCCGCGCCGATCAGAGAAACGGACGAGCGACTCTGTTTTTTGGACATAGTCAAAATGGTTTGAAGTGGGAAATCGGCCCCGATCCGATCGATTGGGTGGATGAAAACGGCCATCCTAAGCCGCTCAGTTACGGCTACGACCCGCGCTTCGTGAAAATCGACGATACCTATTACATCGTCTGGTGCGACGATTTGCACGGGGCTTCGATCGGCCTTGGCCGGACGCATGATTTCAAAACCTTCGTGCGCATGCCGAATCCACTGATGCCGTTTAACCGCAACGGCGTTTTATTTCCGCGAAAAGTCAATGGCAAATACTTATTGCTGAGCCGTCCGAGCGACAGCGGCCATACGCCGTTTGGCGACATATTTCTGAGTGAGAGTCCCGACCTGATCTACTGGGGCAATCACAAATATGTGATGGGCAAGGGCGGCAGCGGCTGGTGGCAGGGCATGAAAATCGGCGCCGGCCCGGTTCCGATTGAAACCAATGAAGGCTGGCTGCTTTTGTATCACGGCGTCTCGAATACCTGCAATGGTTATGTTTACAGCTTCGGCGCGGTAATCCTGGACATTGACGAGCCCGGTAAAGTTCTGTACCGTACCCGTGATTATTTGCTGACGCCCGAAAAAATCTACGAGACGGTCGGCTTCGTGCCGAATGTGGTTTTCCCGTGTGCCAACCTGTGCGACGCCGCAACCGGCCGGATTGCGATTTACTACGGGGCGGCCGATACGTACACCGCTCTGGCATTCGCGTATCTTGACGAGTTAATTGATTATATCAAGAGCAACTCGGAAGTGTAACGATAATTCTGCTAACCACGCATCTTACTAAGGAATCACTATGACTCAGAAAATTCCGGTGAACAATTTCCAACCGCTGCGCGATCGCATCCCGATACTCACTAAAATCAGTTACGGCCTGGGCACCGGGCTGGATATGTGGGGCTTCTGGCTTTATCCGGGCGTGGCTTTTGCGGTTTTCAATATGTATCTGGGCGTCGATCCGATCTTAGTCGGGCTGGCGCTGACGCTGATTCGGATTTATGACGCGTTTACCGACCCGATTGCCGGCTGGATTTCCGATAACTTTCGCTCGAAATTCGGACGCCGCCGGCCGTTCATTCTCGGGGCCGGCGTCGTTAGCGGTCTCGGCCTGCCGACTTTGTTTTTAGTGTCGCCGGGCTGGGTGAATATTTCATTCCTCGGGCTTTCGGCGGTTTTCTGGTACATGCTGATTTCCAATTTGATTTACATTCCGATCGTCAGTACTTTCACCGTGCCGTACAACAGTCTCGGCAATGAACTGACGCCCGATTACGAAGAGCGCACCTCGGTGATGACCTACCGCAGCGTGATGCAGAAGATATTCGAAGTGGGCAATTTCTACGCCCTGCGCTTTACAAATCTGGCCTGGTTCCTGATTCCCGGGACGGGCAAGAAGGACACCTTGCTGGGTATGCAGGTTTATACCTCGATCATCGGCGTGCTGATGGCGGTTTTCGCGATTACGATCTTTTTCCGGGTCAAAGAACGCTACTACGAGAAAGTGGTCGTCAAGGCGAAGGAAAGGATCAAACTCTCGGCTTCTTTTTATGAAACCCTGAAATGCCAGCCGTTCCGCATGATGCTGTTGCTGGGTGGTTCATTTACCCTGGGAACCAGCATGGTCGGCACGCTCGGCTATTATTCCACCGTGCATTATGTCTGCGGCGGAAATAATATTATCGGGGATAACTGGAATTTCTGGATGGGGATTGCCTTCATGATCGGCGGACTGATCGGCGGGCCGGTACTTAACCGTGTCGCCTATTGGCTGGAAAAGCGCAAAGCCGTGATCGTAGCGGCGGTAATCGGGATATTCGGCTACGGCGGCTCGTGGTTCCTGTACACGCCCTTGATTCCCTGGCTGCAAACTATCGCTTCGGGATTGATGGGAATGTCGGCCGCCGGGCTGTGGATGTTGCACAGTTCGATCGGCGCCGACATCATCGATTTTGACGAACTCAACACCGGCAAGCGCCGCGAAGGTTCCTTTACCGGGTGCTCGTCGTACATTCTGAAGTTAGGCAATTCGCTGGGCGGTTTGCTGGCGGGTAGCGTGTTAAAATTTGCGCATTTCGATCACTCGCTGACAGTTCAGACGCCGCAGACGATTCTCTGGATTCGGGCGATGCTGGCCGGGATTCCGATATTCGGTTTAATCCTGGTAATTTTCTTCATTACCCGCGTCCATCTTACCAAACAAAAATGTGCGGAAATCCGTCGTGAACTGGAAACCCGACGTGGAGTTGTATAAAATAATAATGGAGTTGCTATGCAATTCGGTCATTTTGACGATGAGAATAAAGAGTATGTAATCGACCGGCCGGATACGCCGCGCAGTTGGAGCAATTATCTCGGTTCGACGGAATATGGCGCGATCATCACCAACAACGCCGGCGGGTACAGTTTTTTTCACTCGGCGGCGCAGGGACGCTTTACGCGGCTGCGTTTTAATGCCATTCCAATGGATCAGCCGGGGCGCTATTTCTACCTGCATGACCGCGACAAACACGATTACTGGTCGGCGTCCTGGCAGCCGGTCGGCAAACAGTTGGACAGTTATCAAACCATTTGCCGGCACGGCACGGCTTATACGATTATCGAATCTGAATATGATAATGTCAGGACGGAGACGACCTATTTCGTACCTTTGAACCGGCATTTTGAATGTTGGCTACTGAAAATTTCTAATCGTGATGATGTCAAACGACGTCTGCGCGTTTTTACGTTTATCGAATATGCCAACAACTGGCACGTCTGGCAGGACGCGGTCAACCTGCAATACACGCAATTTATCCTGAAAATGGATGTCGTCGATAATATCATCGATCACGGTATTAACGTTAATTTAAAAGATGGCGCGGGCGATTTCTGGAATCACGACGGCAATAAACACACTTTTCTGGGTGTCGTCGGGGCGGAGGTCAGCGGATTCGACACCGACCGCGAAGTTTTCCTGGGCGGTTATCACGGCTATCATAATCCGCAGGTGGTCGAAAATGGCGCCTGCCGCAATTCCCTCGCCGTGGGCGATAACGGCGTGGGCGTTCTGCAAATCGACCTCGACCTTGAACCGGGCGCTTCCCGCGAAATCGCCGTATTGATGGGCATCGGCAAAGCCGCCACGGAAGGACGCAAGGTCGTCAATGAATACCGGGATATTGCCAAACTTCATGATGAATTTGATAAACTAAAAGCTTACTGGCATACCCGTTTGCAGGGTTTTTATGTCGAAACCCCGGACAGCGAATTTAACAGCATGACCAACGTTTGGACTCCATTCAATTGCCTGATGACTTACGCCTGGTCGCGGGCTGCGAGTTTGGTGTACAGCGGCGAACGCGACGGGCTGGGATACCGCGACACAGTCCAGGATTTGCTGGGCGTTTTGCCGACGATTCCAGCCGAAGCCGGGCAGCGTCTGGAGCTGATGTTGACCGGGCAGGTTTCCACCGGCGGCGCCCTGCCGGTCGTCAAACCGTTCGACCATCATCCCGGCCGGGAAATTGCGCCGAAAGAGGAAGAATACCGCTCGGACGATTGCCTCTGGCTGTTCAATACCGTACCGGCCTACGTCAAGGAAACCGGCGACTTAGCTTTCTTCGATAAAGTCCTGCCATTCGCCGATCAGGGTGAAGCCTCCGTGCTGGGACATTTACGCCAGGCGATTGAATTCAGCCTGGAACGCAGCGGCAGTCACGGTTTGCCATGCGGACTCTCGGCCGACTGGAACGATTGCTTAGAACTCGGTCAGCGCGGCGAGACGGTCTTCGTAGCCTTTCAACTGCGCTATGCTCTGAAAACTTATTGCGAAATTTGCGAATTATTAAAACGGCCGGAAGAGCAGGAGTGGGCGCAGAAACACCTGGAAATTCTGGATGGCAACTTGCAGAAATATGCCTGGGACGGAAAATGGTTCCTGCGAGCTTACCGCTTTGACGGCTTGAAATACGGATCGCACGAAAATGAGGAAGGCTCGCTCTGGCTCAATCCGCAATCCTGGGCGGTGCTGAGCGGATTTGCTTCGAAAGAACAAGCCGCTTCCGCCATGCAGGCCGTGAAGGAAAAACTGGCCACCGAACACGGCCTGGTCATCGTCGCTCCGCCGTACGAGAAAACCGACCACCGCATCGTCAAAGCCCCATTATTCAACAAAGGCATGAAAGAAAACGGCTCGATCTTTTCGCATACCCAGGGCTGGGCGGTCATGGCCGAAACCATGCTCGGACATGGTAACCAAGCTTATCAATATCTGCGGGCTTACATGCCGGCGGCTTACAACACGAAAGCCGAAGTCCGCCAGATCGAACCGTACGTCTATTGCCAATTCACCAATAGCAAATCCAGTCCGCGCTTTGGGGCTTCGCGGCTGCCGTGGCTGACCGGAACGGCCGCCTGGACCTATTTCGCCGCCACGCAATATGTACTGGGAATCCAGCCCGATTATTGCGGACTGCGCATCGATCCCTGTCTCCCGGCGGACTGGAAAGCAATACAAGTCACCCGCCGCTTCCGGGAAAAGATGTTCAATATTACAATCAAGAATCAAAACGGTGTTCAAAAAGGCGTTACCAAACTGACCCTAAACGGTCAGGAACTACCCGATAACCTGATTCCGGTAAATGTAATGTTCGCGAATAATGAAGTCGTGGCGGAAATGGGATAAGCCGAACACCCCGGTTCGCGGTAGTGATAGCAGAGCAGGCGGTAAACGCATCCAAACTGCTCAAGCAGTTTTCGAAATAATTTTACGCTTGTGAATCTGAAGGCAAATGGATAAAATAGACAGAAATGAGTATGATGGGATAAAAAGTCAATTGTAAGGAGTTAAGTAAACTATTGCTGATTCAACTAACCAATACCGCAAATCAGTAAAATAAAAGGGATCAGTCATGACATCAGATTTGTCTTTTATTACAAATGAAAAAAATCAAAATCTGAGAGATAGATTTGAAGTTCTAATTAAAGATACAACTTTTTTTGATTGTCTGGTTGGATATTTCTATACCAGTGGATTCCATGCGATATATCCTTCACTTGAAAAGACCGAGAAGATCCGAATTTTGATTGGTATCTCTACAAACAGGCATACAATTAACCTACTGAATATTGCTAGTAACTCTTCCCAGCAGGAAATTCAATTTTCCCATGCTGAAACAAAAGATACTATCGGAGTAATGGTAGAACAAGAATTGTCAGATTCTGAAGATGACCGGCATGTAGAAGAGGGAGTCAATAAGTTTATTGAATGGATCAAAAATAAAAAACTTGAAATAAGAGCCTATCCCTCCCAAAATATTCATGCCAAGCTATATATCATGACATTCGCTGAGGATGATCGGGATGCAGGCAGAATTATCACGGGTTCAAGCAACTTCACACAGGCGGGATTAATCGATAATCTTGAATTCAATGTTGAATTAAAAAATCGTTCTGACTATGAATTTGCCAAACAGAAATTTGAAGACTTATGGAAAGACTCGGTAGAAGTAAGTGAAAGATATATCCAGACAATTCAAAATAAAACCTGGCTTAGCCAGACGATTACGCCTTATGAACTATATTTAAAATTTCTATATGAATATTTCAAAGATGAACTCAACCAAATCGATGAAATATTCGTAAAGTACTTGCCAACTGAGTTTAAAAAACTGGAATATCAAACCCAGGCGGTTCTGAATGCCAAGAAAATTTTACTGGAATACGGTGGTGTGTTTATTGCGGATGTTGTCGGTTTGGGAAAAACCTACATATCCGCTATGTTGACAGGACAGATAGACGGCAGAACACTGGTTATTGCACCACCGATGTTATTGGATAAAACCAATCCAGGCAGTTGGCCGAATGTGTTTTCTGACTTTCACGTATCAGCTGATTTTGAATCTCTGGGCAAACTGGATGATATTCTTTACCGGGGAACGGAAAAATTTACAAATATCATTATTGATGAAGCCCATCGCTTCCGCACCGAAACGACGGCAACTTATGAAAAGCTTGCTGAAATATGTCGCGGAAAACGAATAATATTAGTGACTGCCACGCCCTATAACAATGCTCCCAAAGATATATTAAGCCTGATTAAATTATTCCAGAGAGGGAAAAGGAGCACGATTCCAAATTTACCCAATCTGGAAAGCTTTTTTAGCAGGCTCGACCAAAATATACGCAATCTGGATCGGCAGAAGGACTACGATATTTATATTGAGGCCGTTAAAAAGAACGCCAAAGAAATACGGGAAAAAGTGCTGAAATATCTGATGGTTCGTCGCACCCGCGCGGAAATTATGGATTATTTTTCCGATGATATTAAGAATCAGGGACTCAGGTTTCCTGAAGTCGAAAAACCGGTTCCTTTCTTCTATGAACTTAATACCATAGAAGATCAGATATTCATGCAAACTATCGGACTGATTACGAAGGAATTCAAATATGCGCGTTATACGCCCATGCTTTATTATCAAGGTAAGGTGACGCATCTGGAAAAACAAGCCCAGCGCAATATGGGCAAGTTCATGAAAATTCTGTTAGTGAAGAGATTGGAGAGCAGTTTTTTCGCATTTCGCAACTCGATTGACAGGTTTATCCATTCCTATGAAATGTTCATCCGGGAACTCGATAATGGAAATGTGTATGTCAGCGCCAAACATACCAATAAGATATTCGAACTTTTGGAAAAGGACGACGATGAAGCGATCCAGTGCCTGATCGACGAAGGGAAAGCCATCCGATATGGAAGTGATGAATTTGTCTCAAACTTTAGAGATGAACTACAAGAAGATTTAGATACGCTGAAAAAGATCAAAGAATCATGGAAACAAATCGAGCGTGATCCCAAACTGATTAAGTTTAAACAGGAATTGAAACAAGATACCGGTCTGAAAAAAAATCATTTGATTATTTTCACAGAATCAAAAGAGACTGCCGAATATTTGCACAAACATTTAATCCAGGATTATCCGGGAAAAGTATTGTGCTATACGGGTAGATCTACTGAGACTATTCGTAATAAAGTAATTGAGAATTTTGATGCACGTGCTCGTTATCCAAAAGACGATTATCGGATTTTAGTTTCAACAGAAGTTTTGTCAGAAGGTGTAAATCTGCACCGCAGCAATACCGTAATCAACTATGACATTCCCTGGAATCCAACCCGCATGATGCAGAGAGTCGGACGCATTAACCGGGTCGATACGCCGTTTGATAAAATCTTTACCTATAACTTTTTCCCGACGACCCAATCCAACGATCAGATTAAACTCAAAGAAGCCGCTGAATACAAAATCAATGCCTTTCTGACCTTGTTAGGCGGCGATGCTGAGTTGCTAACCGAAGGAGAACCAATCGGTTCCCACGAACTCTTTGATCGGTTAATCTCCAAAAAATCGGTCGAAGGCGAGACCGATATTGAGGGTAGCGAATTGAAATATCTCCAGACAATCAGATTAATACGGGATAAAAATCCGGTTCTGTTTGAATCAGTCAAACGTTTGCCGAAAAAAGCCCGATCATCAAAACAAAAATCCACGCAGGTGAACTCATTGATAACCTATTTCAGACGCGGGAAAATCCAGAAGTTTTTCTTATCAAACGTTAATACTGATGCTGAAGAAATGGATTTTATCGCGGCCGCAAGGTTGTTGGAATGTAAATCGGATGAACACAGAAAAAGACTATCGGAAGGTTTTTACGATTTATTGGACAAAAACAAAGCGGCTTTCCTAGCAGCCACAGCCGAAGAAAAACCGGCGGAAGCGCGCCGGGGACGCGACAGCGCAACACGGATTTTGGGGATATTAAAGGCCACCCGAAAAAATATGCAAACCCTGACAGACGATCAGGAATTATATCTCAATAAGGTCATCGTCAAAATAGAAGAAGGCAGTCTGCCAAAACAAACCGCCAAACAAGCTCTTAAAACATTAAACGATCTTGGTAAAGAATTAACCAACCCCTTGAAAGTAATTGCAGTCCTTCAGATGTGTATTCCCGCAAAGTTTCTTGACGAACACTACGCGGCTGAAAATACATCTGCGTTTGGCAAAAGAGAAGTGATATTATCCTTGTACTTGAGTGGAGAATAGGAATGCAAAGACAACAGGCTATTGACCTCATTCGAAATACCTTTCAGACCTC
>Ga0172375_10008639_pt1 | contig 13646 bp, 9 predicted proteins | sample LakKiv1m_FD_114537 | JGI IMG/M metagenome (GOLD analysis project Ga0172375, IMG submission 114537) | Freshwater microbial communities from Kabuno Bay, South-Kivu, Congo - kab_092012_11.1m | ecosystem: Environmental > Aquatic > Freshwater > Lake | place: Democratic Republic of the Congo...
AGGAGGGGTACCACGAAATAACCGTATCCAAGCAGGTAGTTGAGCAGTCGATAGACATCGCTTCCGGCCACCCCCGCGGAACCGAATGCCGCAAGCACGAGGAATATGCCGATGACTATGAAAAATAGAGAAGCAATAGTGCGTTTCGTATGGCTCGGCAATGCGGAAGCTAACCCGCCGTTTTTTCCAGTTTTTTTACGCGCCATTCTCAAAATAATACCATAAAGCGCTCATATAATTATAATTTGAGCACTCTGTAACGACAGACTAAAAATAGAAAATTTCAGTTTGTGAAAGTCAGACTTTCACAAAAACACTTTCACATCAGTTTTCTTCTCAAGGGAACTTGCACACGGATAGCGTGGCGCTACAATTAAAACCACTGTCTTTGAGGTGTCGGTTAATGTCCAATAGATTTGTAAAAGACAGTAAAAGACAATGTCCGATACGTCCAAAAACGAATTTCACGAATTCTCCTTAAAGTCTGCCCTTTTTAAAGGACGACCAGATTTATATTTTTGTTATTTGAAATCAGAAAAAATCGCTCACGCGCTGACACATCTTCTCAAAGACTTTCAAGATTCGGCGACGTCTTTGCCGGAAACACTCCTTAACTCGAGCGCGTACCTTCCGGCATCAGTGGTTCGATTCTCAGCGGGCGAGCTTGATGAGGCGTCGGTTCTCGTCGACGTGTTTGAATTGCTCTCGCTCGTCCGGCTTGCGGTTTCGCATGAATATCTGGATGAAAATAACGCCGGAATCATTGTCAGGGAATACGAAGGAATCGCGGAAAAAATTTCTCTCGGTAAAAACGCGTCGCCTTTTCTCGCACTCGAAGATCTCGCGGTTCCCCCGTTCAGGGCAGGGGAGCCGGGCAGGAATATTTTGCCGGCACAAAATACGGCGCACCGCGGCGGTCTAAAAGACAAAAAGATCCAATCTAAAGGACATGACTCCTTCCGAAATTCTCCCGTTCAACTCGAACGTTCGGCGGCGATACTAAAGATTATCGTTGAAAACAAACGTGTATCCATAAAGGACATATCAAAAATAATACGGAATTGCAGCGAAAAGACGATACAGCGCGAGCTGACATTGCTTATCGGCCAAGGTCTTGTCCGTAAAGAAGGAGAACGCCGATGGAGCGTTTATATTCCGGCATAATGCTCTGGCTTGGGGTTTGAATGAACGCCAGTCTGGCACGGCGCGGAAATACTACTTAAAATAGGGCTTTTCCGGTCTTCCTAAGCCATGATCTGAAGGCCGGAATGGCCCATAAGCTAGACCTTGAAAGCAGGAAGCTGTCTATTGCTTTTAAGGCCCTTCCGAACTAGTATTCACTTCACCTGTAGAGGTCAAGAAATCAAGGGTTTTCGAGCCCTTTATTGTCGTTGTCCACAGGGACTGTTTTGTTCATCTGCTCCTTAATGGATATACTGCTCAATAGACGCGGTAATTCCGAACAGCAAGGGCACGCCATAACGTATGGCAAAAGTGCAGACAGCAAGACGGTACGGGTTGTCGTTCATTGACAACTGAATAGGGCTTCAAAAAGAAACACAAAGGCGTTGGCATTTTTTCGTGCCATCGCAGTATTTTGTGTGTTGAAAGGAAACGCAAAAGTTCGTACCGAAATTCCTCATTCCTACACTGCTGCTAATGAAAGAAATCCCCACTCCCATCTTGCTACCAATCGTCCAACCATAGGGCGGATGCGGTTCGCGACGAGCTTAATGCTCGCGGGTGCCGCACCCGTCCAATGGACAGGGACCGGGTAGAATGTTCTGTCGGCAGTGCATTCGGCACAGCGACCATTACTAGCGCATTACAAGTAAGTAATTATTAGTTTTTGTCATTTATGAATTTTACAAGCATCAAACACAGCGTTTCAGCTCGTGTTGCTGCAGGTGCTGTCGGAATCGCGATGGCTCTCACGTTTGTCACAACGGCAAACGCACAGAGCGTGAGCGATCTCGCGGCGCAAATTGCGGCGCTCCAGGCTCAGCTTGCGGCGCTCCAAGGCGGCACGGCAACGGCAAGTTCGTACAACTTCACGCGCAACCTCACGGTTGGCTCGACGGGTGCGGACGTCAAGGCGCTCCAACAGTTCCTGAACTCAAATGCGGCGACTATGGTCGCGGCATCGGGCAATGGTTCAAGCGGTATGGAGACGACCTACTTTGGTCCTGCGACCAAAGCGGCGGTTATGAAGTACCAGACAGCAAACGGCATTTCGCCGGTGGCCGGCTACTTCGGACCTCTGACTCGCGCAAAAGTTAATGCAACAGGCGGTGCGACAACTGGCGGTACCACAGGCGGTACGACGGTTCCGACCGGTCCTGGCGTTTCTGTTGTCGCGGGAGTGCAGCCGGCAAACTCGCTCGCTCCGCAGAACGCGTCACGCGTTCCGTTCACGACCTTCACGCTGACGAACAACACGTCGTCAACGGTGACGATTTCGGGCGTAACGGTTCAGCGCGGCGGTCTCGCGCAGGACGCCGTCTTCTCAGGCGTTGTCCTTCTCGATCAGAACGGTTTGCAGGTTGGCATCGCGCACACCTTCAACAGCAACCACCAGACGACTATCGGTGACACCTTCACCCTCGCTGCGGGTCAGTCAATGACCTACACGGTCGCTGGTAACATGGCTGCCTCGCTCAGCTCATACGCTGGCCAGGTCGCCTCGCTCCAGGTTGTCGCGGTGAACACCACCGTCCCGGTAAGCGGCGTCTTGCCGCTCACGGGCGCGTCGCAGACCATCAACTCTTCGCTCTCTATCGGAACGTACTCGACTTCAACGTCGTCCTATGATCCGGGTTCTAACCAGACGAAGAGCATTGGTGATACCAATGTCCGCATCGCCGGTGTCCGCTTCTCGGCATCGTCCGCGGAAGACCTCAAGTTCTACAGCGTCCGTTGGCGCCAGATCGGCACCGCAGGTGCGTCTGACTTCAGCAACGCAATGACGTACGTCAACGGTACGGCGTATCCGACAACTGTTGATGCGTCCGGCAAGTACTACACGACGACATTCCCTGGCGGAATCCTTATTCCGAAAGGCAACACAGTCGATCTGTACATACAGGCCGACATGACGGGCACGAACTCGTCGTCCCGCACCATCCAGTTCACGATCGACAAGTCGACTGATGTGTACTTCGTCGGCCAGCTTTACGGCTACGGCGCGGTATCATCTCTCTACGCAACTTCTCAGCCGTGGTTCAACACTGGCTACAAAGTTACGCTTCAGGCTGGTACGGCAAGCGTTATCCAGAATGCCTCATCGGTCGCGGCGACCAACATTCCGGTTAACGTAAGCAACACGGTACTCGGCGGCTTCCAGACAACCTTCCTCGGTGAACCGGTGTCTGTAACAAGCCTCGTACTCAGTGTCGCGACGTCCTCCGCAGTTGGAGCAAACGGCGTGCTCACGAATGTTTCAATTGTGAACAAGGACGGCGTTGTCGTCGCTGGTCCGATTGACGCATCGGTCGCGGCTACGGGTGAAACTCTCACCTTCACGGATACTGTCACCTTCCCGGTCGGTCTTCAGACCTACACCGTCAAGGGTAAAGTACCGGCCGCATGGCCGAACGGAGGAACCGTCCAGCTTTCGGTCACACCGAGCTCGACGACCTTCGTAAACGCTACCGGTCAGACGACGGGCAATTCCGTCACGATCAGCTCGGGCCTCGTAACGATGAACCTGATGACGGTCAAGGGTGCGCAACTTACCATCACCTCGTCTCCGTCACCGGTCGCCCAGAGCATCACCATGGGCACGGGCATAACGCTCGGCAATATCCAGCTCGACGCATCACAGTCGGGTGAAGATATCCGTCTCAACTCGCTCAAGCTCTTTGAAGTGGGTAGCGACGCAACGCCGACCGAACTCAACTCTTGCCAGGTCTGGAACGGCACGACTGCCCTCAACACCGGCAGCAACGTTGTCAACACGGTCACGAACGACCATGCGACGACTCCGGACGGCACGACTGCTGACATAACGACCTTCACCTTCGACAATTCTCTTACCGTTCCGAAGGGTACGGTCATGACACTTCCGGTGAAGTGTAATGTTTCCGCAAGCGGCGGAGGCAGCTATGCTTTCGGCACCTACAATGGTGCTAACGGTGCCCCGGCATCGATCGGAGTCCAGTCAGGCAACTCACTTGTTCTCGACACTTCGCTCTTCGTAACGACGGGCAAGTCCGGTCTCCAGACTGTAACGACGGGTAGCATGACCATCGCGGTCGACTCCTCGTCTCCGTCCTACTCGCTCGTAGCGGCAGGCACGAGTGGTGTCACGGTCGGAGTCATCAAACTCCGCGCCGCGAATGAAGACATCACGCTTCAGAAGCTCGGTCTTACGCTCACGAACAGCGGTAACTCGCTCTCAAGCGGAAGCGGTGCTTCAACCAACAGCGGCGTTAACGACCTTGCACAGATCTACATCTACAAGGGCGCGACGCTCGTTGGTACGGCGCAGTTCACGGGCACCAGCGGTGCGGTAGCAACCTCGTCTCTCACGGTCCCGGTTACCTTGACGAAGGATGTGGATACACTCCTCACGGTTAAGGCTGACCTCGCGACGATTGGCGTCAGCGGTGCTGGCGGTATCGGTGACGTGGTCAAAGTTGACCCGCTCAACGCGCGTGGTTCGGGCTTGTCATCTGGCCAAACTGCAGACGCTATCGCTACGGCGGGTGTCGCGGGAATCCAGATGTTCAAGAGCTATCCGACCTTCGCTGCCGGTCCCACAGTTCCTTCGAATCCGAACGGTACGGCACAGCCGCTGAAGAAATTCAGCATCACGGCTAATGCCGCAGGTCCTATCGGCATCTACCAGATCGCGGTTGCTCTCGCGACCACGTCTGCGAGCGTGTCGAACCTCAAGCTCTTCGCTTACACTGACTCAGGTTACTCTCAGCCGGCAAACGTGCCGGGTACGACAGCCGGTCAGTTCGGCGGAACCGCGGCGCTTACCCAGGCTCTGGATACAGTCGCTCCGGTCGTCAGCTTCTACACGTACGGTTATACGAGCGCAGGGGCCCTTCAGATCCCTGCCGGAACGACCTACTACTTCGCTGTTAAGGGCGACGTAGCACCGGCGAGCGCGACTGCAACCACGTGGACCGTCAATGTGACGGTGCGCGGTGATAGCGCGACTACTTCCTCGGTAGGAGGTACGAACGCGACGACCACCTTGCAGAGCCGCATCGGTGTGGACCCGACACTTGGCGTATCGACATCAACCGTGGCGTTGAGCTCAGGCATCAACTTCCTCTGGACTGATAACGCAACGACAACGTCGGCAACAACGACTCCGGACTGGTTCAACGGTTATTACGTCCCGGGTCTCCCATCAGGCGGTTTCTAATTGGAATCAGCTTGACTAACTTCCTCGGTAACTTCTTCGCTTCGCCTCCTTCTCTCATAACGTGAGAAGCAGAGAACCGAAAAGCCGCTAAGAGTTAGGTTCCGCGCAAAGGACGAACCTCTGCGGAACAGACAACAACCCCTCCTCGCGAAAGCGGGGAGGGGTTTTGTCGTGCAAGGCCTGGCTTTTGTTTTGCGTTAACGCGCTGTCGCGGTTACAATGTTCACACTATGGAAAATCAGTCGAACCGCAAAGCTTTTATAATCTCGAGCGTTATTGTCCTGCTTGTCATAGCGCTTGGTTGGTACTATCTCAATTCTCGGCAGAAAGGCCGAGATGCCGAATCCCCACTTCCTTCAAACGCTACGAGCACGTCCTCGGGAGGCCTCGCGGTCACGACGACCGGCGGCTCGTACACCGTGAATGAAGCCCCGGCCGAAAATGCCGCGAGTATCCCAGCACCAAATTTCCGCGCGCCGCTTGTTGTACTGCCGTCGCTCAACCTGACTCAGGAGGTTGTGACAAAGCTAGAACAGCAATTGGCCGGCATTCAGGCGATTATTTCGAAAGATCCGACCAATTTTGACGCATGGTTACGATTGGGAGGAACTCGAAAAACAGCCGGTGACTACGCCGGAGCGGCAGCCGACTGGCAGTACCTTTCTGCGGTATATCCGAAAAATAACATCTCGTTTGATAACCTCGGGAGTTTGTATCTTGATTTCATTAAAGATTACGGTAAAGCCGAACTCAATTATAAGAGAGCTGTTACCAACAACCCTCTGGACGTAAACGGCTACCGGGCGCTTTTCTCGCTCTATACCGACTATGGCTACAAAACGGGTACTTCGGCCGCGTCGGATATTCTGAAGGAGGGGATAGCGGCTAATCCTAAGGCGATAGACCTGTATGTACTTCTCGCGCGCTATTATGCCGGGAAAGGCCAGACATCGGAGGCTCGCTCAGAGTACGATGCCGCTATATCGCAGGCTACCGCGCAGGGCAATACCGCCCTTGCCGAAGAAATCCAGACCGAGAAATCGGCCTTGCAATAAGGCAAAACACCACACAAAAGCCTCCGTGAGGAGGCTTTTGTGTGGTGTGGTTAGTTATCAACATCTTATATTTGCGCGCAACCTACGTGTAGCGGGAAAAAAGGTACAATACAGACAAGCGTGGAAGCCGCACTAGAGCGGCTGAGCGTTATGTAATTTGTATCTTTAATTATTAGGTTCGCTAGGGGGTTAGAAAAATTTCGTATGAAAAATGTAATCACGTTCAACAAGCGCAGTCTGGTTCCGGTCTCGGTTGGCGTAGCGGCAGGCGTCCTCATGCTCGCGACGCTTGTGCAGGCGGCGACGACATTAAACACAAACATCCAGACGGATGGGACGCTCGCGGCAACAGGCGCGGCAACACTTGGGGCAGGTGTCACGGTTACTGGAAATACAGTCACGTCAGGCGTGGCGAGCTCAACGACTTTGCTCGTCGGCAATGAGGCAAACAATACAGTTTCGGGAATCATGTTCGGCTACTGCACAATCCCGGCCACGAACCTTACGGCTTCAACTACTTCGTATGCAAGCTGTGCCGGAGCAACTGGCGTGACGAGCGCTTACACCGTCTTCGTCCAGGCAACGTCCTCTCTGCCAGCGCAGATCATTATCACCATGGCCTCGTCATCAGCCGGCGCCATCAATGTTGGATTGCTTAACACAGGTATTGCGACAACGACGGCTGGCGGTATCGATCCGACTTCCATCAAATTCTGGGCGTTCAAATAAACGAGCGTGCGTATTAGCAACTAATCAACAAAATATATGATACGAACGCTCGTTCGCGCAGGTGCCGTCCTCGCACTCTTGCTTCCCGCGTCGCTCGCGCTTGCGGCCGACACCGTGCATATGACGAGTCCCGCAATCTTTTCGGTAAATGGCTATGAACTCGACGTCACAAGTACGGCAGAAATGTCCTCGACGACGGTTACCGCGACCAGTCTGTTAATGACACTGACGGCAAATTCAAGCGCGACGATAACACAGCCGAGTCTGTACGCGCTCTCCGTCGATTCAAGCAGTGCAAGCATTGCGCAGACCACCTGCGACAGCTCAACGTCAAAAGTAGTGATCAGCGGCGCGGCAGGCGCTACCGTGACCATTACTCCGCTTGCCACCGTTTGCGGCGCGGCCGCGGCGTCAACAGGTTCAAACAGTAACGGCCCGGTCGCTTCAAGCGGCGGGGGAGGGGGAGGAGGTGGTTCCGTCGTTCCCTATAGCACTCCCGCAGTGACGACTCCGGCCGCGGCGGCAACGCCCGGCATTCCGGCTACGGCCGCAAGTTTGCAGGCGCAATTGGCAGCATTACAGGCCCAGCTTGGTGCGGCTGGCGGCGGGAAATTCACGGCGCTCACAGCAACATCGCTCGTGATTGGTAGGGTGAATAGCCAGGTGAAAACGCTTCAACAGATGCTGAACAGCGATCCCGACACGCGGGTCGCCGCGATTGGTCCGGGTTCGCCGGGGAAAGAAACGACAATGTACGGCTCTCTTACGCAGGCGGCCATCAAGAAATTCCAGAAGAAATATGGAATTGTTTCTTCCGGAACTCCGTCGACAACTGGTTATGGCGCGCTCGGTCCTAAGACTCGCGCGCAACTGAACGCATTGTTTGGGAAATAGATCATTTTACAAAGGACCGTCCTTTGTGCAAAGGACGGTCCTTTGCTGTGCTAAACTGAAAAAACGATGCTACGTAGAATTCCACTTTTTAACAACGAAATATACCATGTTTATAACCGTGGAGTTGACAAAAGAGCTATTTTTTCGAGCGACGAAGATTCGCGCCGATTTGTGCTCTTGCTACATCTAGCGAATCATAGTGGTTCGGTTAATTTCCGCGATCTTTCCGCAAAATACAAAGGACGATCCTTTGCATGGATGTTTTCTGAGGAGAACCCCGATAAATCGTTGGTCGATGTCCTTTCATACTGCCTCATGCCTAATCATTTCCATCTCTTATTGAGACAAAAAACAGAGAATGGAATATCACAGTTTATGAAGAAAATAAGCACGGCATATTCAATGTATTTCAATACAAAATATGACCATAGCGGTGTTTTGTTTCAAGGGAGATTTAAAAGTCAGCATGTAAATCGCGATTCGTATCTGCAATGTCTGTTCGCATATATACATCTGAATCCATTGAAACTTTTCGAGCCGTTGTGGAAAGAAAAAGGAGTAATAGATGTGGGTGGCGCCCGCTTATTTTTACAGAACTATCGGCCGTCGAGTTATCATGATTATTGTATCGATAAACGCAAAGAAACATCAGCTCTTGCATACAATGAGGCCCGTGAATTATTTGGCGAGAACATTAGTCTTGATTCACTTCTCCAGTGGTTTGATAACGGCGTCTTTACAAAGGACCGTCCTTTGTAAATTGTGGGGAAAACCAAATCGGTACAGGTGAGCTGGGTGTAAACTCAATCTATGGACACCATGGGCTCGTCGGGGGATCCCGGCACGGAGACGGGGTTGCCTAATCCTTTTTATAAAGCGCCCATGAGCCGCGGGAAGCGCATTTGGCGCGCCGCGCGCTGGCCGATTTACACAATCCTTATTGCGTATATTGCGCTTGTAATTTATCGAATTCCTGCGGTTGATGAGCAGGCGCGTACGAAAGACGCTGTTGCCTTTATTCATTCGCAAAAAATCACGCTCGACGATGTGATGGGGAAGAACATTCCGCATATTCCGGACGCGACCATTTCCTCAACAACGATCGCGGGCGTCGATGAGAATAGGAACGGCATCCGCGACGATGTCGAAATTTGGATTCTCGAAAATCACTTCCCGTCGGCGCGCATCCGCGCGGCAGAAATGCAATACGCCCTCGCGCTCCAGTTGGAGCTGACGCAAGTGTTTAATTCTGGGACACTAGTGGCTGCTTCGCAGGAAGCGAGTCGAGGACTCGGGTGTTTATTTGAGTCAGCTGCGGCCTCGACATTGATTGAACGAAATACAATAACTCGCGGACTAATGAGTGAGGTTGAAAATTTAATGTTGAATACAGAAATAAGAAAACAAAAAAGGAACAGTGTTTTTGAAAAATATATGGTATCTCACGGGGATATTGAGGGACAAGATTGCGACATCGTACCTTCGACATTGCCAAATTAGAAATGAAAAAAATCGTAGTCCTTTCCGTTTTATTAGCGGCATTTATGCCTGCCATTTCTTCGGCGGCTGGATGTAGCAGCAGCGGTTACACAGTAATTTATGTCAACGGTATTCTCACTTCAAAAGAACAGGCCGATAATGACAGGAAATTTCTCGAGAAAAATTTTATTGCTGGATCCAAGTTAACCGACGTAAAATTTCTCACCGGCTACAATGCCTCACACCTTGCTGGAGCGGGGGATTTAGCCGAATCCGTCTCACAAGCCTATGGGGCATCGATAAGTGACTACGACCTCAATACGATTTTGATGCAGGTTGCCCCCGATGTTTCGACGCGGAAAATTTTATTGGCTGGCCATTCGCAGGGGACGTTCTACACGAACGAAATTTACAAATATCTGATTTCGCACGGCGTTTCAAAGGAATCCCTCGCTGTTTATAACATCGCGACTCCTGCCGACAGCGTTGCCGGTGGCGGCAATTATTTAACTTCTGCAACGGATAAAGTAATCGAAAGCGCCCGCGAGTGGGCGGCGGCCGGCAACGCCAATGTTCCTCTGCTTGCAAATATAATTCTCAGCCTGTCTCCATCCGAAAAAGCCGATCCAAAAGGAGGTCACCATATGAGCAGTGTGTACCTTGCTCAAGCGCCAGACAGAATTGTGGCCGAGATCGACAGCGCGCTCAAGCATATCACTGCGCATAACTCGTCATCGACTGGAGATTGTTTTACTCCGCCGCCGCAGACAGTAGCCTACAAGATGCAGGCGGCGGTGTTTGCAGTTGCAGACCCGACATCAGTCACCGTACGGAATGTCGGAACACCTGTTGTTAAGGGCGCGATGGCCGCTGTTCGTGGGGCATACGCGGCCGTTGCGACAGCGGCAGATTTCGTGACAAACCCGCTCGCGGTACTTCCGCCGGCAGACGCAACGACTGTCGCGAATGCATTCCCGGGCGTGAGAGCATTGTATGGCTCGAGCCTGGCGCAAGCGGATGTTGAGGATTTAATGGGCGTTAATGACGCCCCTGCGATAGAGCCACCGCCAGCTCCGCCGGAGCCGGCGGCTGAACCCACTCAAACTCAAGCCCAAACTCAGCCGCAACGACAATTGAATCAAGAAACACAACCGACGCAGGAACAAATTTCAGCGCCGCAAATTTCAATAGCCCCGGGTTTTGGCGGCGGTGCCGCGCCCGCTCCGGCGAAAGAAACAGCGCAGGCAGAACTGGCGGAATCGAATACACAAGAGCACGCCGAACAGCAGTCTTCGTCGGATCAAAATCAAGATGGCGATGAGGCGCAACCAAACCCGCAACCGCCACCGGTGCTCGCGGTTCTTTCGCCGAGTGATAATTCTCTTTTTGCAACGACGAGTATAACAGTTTCAGGCACGACGACGCCGAACAACGGGGTCGAAGCTCAATTCGGCGGACAGGCGGTAACCACGTCCGCCGACAATGCCGGCGACTGGTCGCTCAGACTGACGCTCCCCGAAGGGACAACCGCCGTCTCCTTCGGCGCATTCGATTCGAACAACAACGCGACAACGACGCTCACTCGTTCAGTAATCGTCGACACGACGCCGCCCGCCGCGCCGCATATTTCTGTATTAGAGTGCGCGTATTCACTTGCCGCAGACGTTGGCGCGCCGTGCCTTATCGCGACCACGACCGCGACTGTTACGTGGGACACCGTTACTGACGCGACGCAGTATGAAGTATCAAAAAACGGGACGCCGCTTGCTACGATAGTCGCGACAAGCTCCACGCTTTCTCTCACCGATGGACAGACGACGACTGTTACCGTTACCGCCCGCGATATGGCCGGCAACGCGGCGACTTCAACTGCCTCATCGGTCGTCGTATTTCTCCAGCCGGTCGTTATCAACGAAATTGCGTGGGCCGGAACAAATGCGTCGGTGAATGACCAATGGTTCGAACTCAAAAACCGCACGACCTACAAAATTGACCTCTCGCGCGTGTCGCTTTCATCAACGGACGGTGCATTCAGCGCGCTTCTTTCGGGAACTGTCGGATCGACGGCTGGTACGCGTCTCTATGTTGCATATCGCGCCCGCAATCCGATTTCAGGGTCGCAAACTCACGCGGTATCTTTCGATTCCTTTTCTCCCGGCGGTATGGAACTCGTACTTTCGGAAAATATGGGCACACTCGGTTCCGCGATCCTAGACACAACGCCGCCGATATCCACTTGCGGCACCTGGTGCGCCGGAGCTTACAACACAGCTATCGGCACGTCCCTCTATATGCATGATTATGAAAACAACTCTCTTTCAATGGAGCGTATATCCGATTCTTCGGACGGTGCCTTGTCCGCAAGCTGGGCAAGCAACGATATGTACACGACGAATGGAACGGATGCGCGAAGTCAGCGTATAAACGGTACGCCAGGCATTGAAAACAGTTTGCATCAGGCGGAAATCGGCTGGTACTGCTCGCCGGGAACACATTCAATTACCAGCGGCGACACCTATTCGATACCCTCGACAAACTGTGTTTATCTTTCCCGCTTCATAAGCTATTGGGAATATCGGACAGTCGCGCTCTTCCGCGGCACCGTGGGAAGTTCCACGTCCATATACCAGAACTTAACGAGAAATGTTAACGCTACTTTCAAGCCAAATTTTCCCAACAATCAATTTATGCAGGACCCGCATCCCGGTGAACCGCTCTTCGTCGCCATATGGGATACTCCCACGAACTCAAACTACGCAAATGATTTTGTCTCGTATTTCACAACAGGCATGACGCTTACCGGCAATTCAACCCCGCCGCATACCAACTTTCGTACGCTCCCATTCATACTCGGCCAATGACGATAGATAGTTTATCGGAGTAAACGAAGGTCAGACCTTCCCAAAGACATGCTATTATTCTGAGCATACGAACCTATGAACCACCCGCTTTTTACGAAGACATTTTTCAAGTTTTCTCTCGCGTTTGCCGCTATTTTGGGCGCCAGTTTCGTTGTTATTTTCGTTGTTTCCAACTGGGGAGGGGGAGCTTGACACTAAGGCTATTCCGGATACACTGGCCCTACTGCCTTTGGGGCGGTTTTCTTTACTCAAAAAGAAGACCGTGGCTTCTGGCTGTTCTCTGACAACTGAATAAGAATATTGAGAAATGACACACTTGTGTCCTATGAAGCAGTACGCGGAATAGGACAAAAAGCAAGAAAATAAGGAGCAGGAGAAATGATTTTTCTCTTGTTCCGTTCATCTAGAAAGTCGCATCCGCTTAATTGTTGGGTGCGCATGCAAGAACACTGTGTAAACAGAGTTCTCGTCATATATATAGAGTTTGATCCTAGCTCAGGGTGAACGCTGGCGGCGTGGATAAGGCATGCAAGTCACGGGGGCCGCAAGGCAACCGGCGAACGAGGTAGTAATACGCAGGTACGCACCGAAAAGTCTGGCATAGCTACTCGAAAGAGTAGGTAATTCCGGATAGTCTCGAAAGAGTAAAGGAGTAATCCGCTTTTTGAGCGGCCTGCGCGGCATCAGCTAGTTGGTACGGTAATGGCGTACCAAGGCGACGACGCCTAGGGGACCTGAGAGGGTGACCCCCACCGATGGGACTGCGACACGGCCCATACTTCTACGGAAGGCTGCAGTCGAGAATCTTCCACAATGGACGAAAGTCTGATGGAGCGACGCCGCGTGATTGATGAAGTGCTTCGGCACGTAAAGATCTTTTATGGGGGAGGAAGTAATTGACGTTACCCCATGAATAAGAGGCTCCTAACTCTGTGCCAGCAGGAGCGGTAAGACAGAGGCCTCAAGCGTTACCCGGAATCACTGGGCGTAAAGGGTGTGTAGGTGGCAATGTTAGTCTTTTGTTAAAGCTTCCGGGCTTAACCCGGAAAATGCGAGGGAAACGGCATAGCTTATGAGGGTGTGAGAGGTACAGGGAACTCATGGTGTAGGGGTGAAATCCGTTGATATCATGGGGAACACCAAATGCGAAGGCACTGTACTGGCACATTCCTGACACTGAAACACGAAAGCGTGGGTAGCGAATGGGATTAGATACCCCAGTAGTCCACGCCCTAAACGATCCTAACT
>Ga0172375_10008645_pt1 | contig 13641 bp, 12 predicted proteins | sample LakKiv1m_FD_114537 | JGI IMG/M metagenome (GOLD analysis project Ga0172375, IMG submission 114537) | Freshwater microbial communities from Kabuno Bay, South-Kivu, Congo - kab_092012_11.1m | ecosystem: Environmental > Aquatic > Freshwater > Lake | place: Democratic Republic of the Congo...
AGGACAAGTCATCTACTTCTTTTTTTGTTTTTCTAAATGCTATTTTCCGTGGTTGGACGGCATCAATTTCTCGCAATTATGTGTATTTTTGCTGCTGAAAAAATGTTTTTGCAGGCAAGTCAATAATTAGATTTTTATTTTATTGCGGGGCCTAGCAGTTTGGCCAATTCCTCAACCTGTGTAGAATGCATCAGGGAAATAACTTCGTCCGCTGGTCGAAATTCGAAGTCTCCGTGTGGGATGACCATACCTTCGCGGCGGAGTATTGCAACAATCACGCATTTATCAGGCAGGGTGATATCATCTAATCGCCTGCCAATTATTAAAGCCCGCGGATCAACCTTTTCTTCAACGATTGAATACTGCCCTTTGCGGAGTTTCAGCAGCGTAACCATGTCTCCCATGGACATTTCTTCAAGGATAAGCTGGCCGATCAATTCTGCCTGGTTTAATGCAACATCAACACCCATATCCGGGGTGAAGATCCAGGCATTCTTGGGATTGTTAACCCTGGCAATTACTCGCGGAACATTGAATTCAAAGCGCGCGATGCTGGTCACAACCAAATTTACCTCATCGCTGCCTGTAACGGCTGCTACCACATTTGCGTTATGGATCCCGGCAGATTCCAATACCATCGGGTCGCTGCCGCTGCCGCAGACCACATTTTTTTCACCTAACTCGCGATTTAATCGCTCCAGTTCTTCCCGCCTAATTTCAACAACGGTTACTTCATGCTTTTCCTTTAATAAGAAATTCGCAAGGAAGGTACCTACTTTCCCGCCGCCAACGATCATGACTCTCATAGTTTCTCCTCCAGTACTTACGCCAGCAATTCTGCCAGACGGTCCTTATGGTCCTCAGTTACTGCAAGATGAACCACATCTCCAAACTCAAGAAGAGTGGATGAGGTTGGCATGAAAGTAGTTCCGTTGCGTGTCACTGATATCGCAGATACTTTTCCTGAAATATCCAGGGCGGATATAGGCTTTTTAGCTAATAGATTGGTCACATCGATCTCAACAATACTGACACCGCCGCCACCAAGTCTTGTTAAGGTGTTAAGACCTGAAAATGTAAGCAGCTCTGACATTCTGGCAGAGGAAATGGCAACCGGTGAAATGGTAGGAATTCCCAGCCTCCGATAAATGTCTGCTTTGCGCGGGTCATAAACACGTGCTACAACCTTGGGAACCCTGAAAACCTGTTTTGAAATCCTTGCCGCTACAACATTGGCTTCATCACTTTCCATTACTGCAGCTAGAGCGTCGGCTTTTTCGATCCCTGCTTCGATCAAGATTTCTTTATCAAAACCGATCCCGGTGATCGTTTTAAATGCCAACCCTTTTCCAAGGCGCTCAAATGAGAGCGGATCGTTATCAATTACAGCAACATCATTTCCCCGAAGCTTAAGATCCCGTGCCAATCCTGATCCCAACCTTCCGCATCCGATGATGATCACTTTCATATCATCCTCCTTAAGCAGGATTTTATTTTCGTTTTTATCTGGTTATTTTGATTATGCACTTTTTTTTCTGATTCGCAATACCCATTTTCTGATCTCATCTGCAACTATCAGGGAAGGGATCATACTTAATAACATAAGCCAATATTTTGGCTCAAAAGGACCTGTGCCAATAAAATTGTTGAAAACCGGCAAATAAACAAACATCAAAATAACTATCACTTCAGTTAGTATTCCGATCCAGATCATCCGGTTTTGGAAAAATGGCATCTTAAATATTGAAACGAATTCTGACCGTTGAGCAAAAAGATTTCCGATTTGTGTCATGACCACCGCTGCCAGTGCAATGCCTGTTGCCGAACGGTAAAGGGCGCCTTCACCTGGCAGATCGATCCATTGGCCCAAGTAACCATTTGTCCAATAAAAGTAATAGAATGCGAGCATGGTCATTAGACTTTGTACACCACCCAATATTAAGTAGGCTCTTTTTAACATTCCCGAATCGATCACGTGTTCGTTGAGGTTGCGCGGTGGGCGCGACATCATACCTGGCTCTGGCGGCTCAGCCCCAAGGGCAAGCGCAGGAACGATATCTGTTCCCAAGTCAACTGACAGAACATGCATAACATTAAGTGCAATTGGGATACGGCCAGCAGAAAATGCAAAAAGCACAAAAGGAACAGCTTCTGGTGTATTTGAAGTAAAGATATATGTGGAAAATTTCTTGATATTCGAATATACCGCCCGGCCTTCTTCGATTGCGTTGACGATGGATGCAAAGTTATCATCGGTCAGGATCATTGAAGCGGCTTCTTTGGCTACATCACTGCCAGTCAAACCCATGGCAACGCCAATATTTGCTTTTTTCAAAGCAGGTGCGTCATTCACACCATCGCCAGTGACTGCAACAATATTACCCAGCTCTTGCAGTGCGGAAACCACACGGAGTTTATTCTCGGGTGCCACACGTGCAAAAATAATCTCGCCTCTGAGAGCTTCCTTTAATTGATCATCATCCAGGTTATTCAGGTCAAATCCTGTAATAATACGGGGATTTTCTCCACGAACGATGCCAACACGACGAGCAATACTTTCGGCGGTAAGGCCGTAATCTCCGGTGATCATGATAATTCGGATTCCAGCTGTGTGACATTTTTCAACGGCATCCGCAACTTCGGGTCGCGGCGGGTCCATCATGGCTATCAAACCAAGAAAAGTTAACTCTTTTTCGACAGAATCCGGAGTATATTCAAGAATCGTTTCAGGCAAGTTTCGCTGCGCAACTGCCAAAACACGCAGCCCTTCCCTTGCGAACTGGTCATTGACTTTCATTATTTCATCGATCTCATCACGCGAAAGTGAAATCTCGGATCCCCCGCTGAGTACCGAGCTGCAAAGGTCCAAAACCTCTTTTGGTGCACCTTTTACGAAGGCGATCCTGTTGCTCAAAATTGCAGCTCTACTGCTGCTGGTTATCTTGTTCGCTTCCGGAAGGTGAATCGTTGCCATGCGCTTTCGTTGGGAGTCAAACGGGATTTCGTGGATGCGCGGGTAATTTGACTCGATTTCTGCCATGTTGAGCTGGGCTTTGTTTACCAGTGCTCGCAGGCAGCCTTCTGTTGGATCTCCCAGGATCTGCCAGCGCCTTTTTTCGTCATTCTCCGGAGGGATCAGCCGAGAATTATTGCATAAATTGGCAGCTGTAATAAGAAGGTTTAATTCTTCGTCTTCTTTAGAAATTATTCTGTCGTCATCTGTCTTGATCTCACCAATAGGTTCGTAACCCGTTCCTGTCACTCTCAGAATACGCCCAATTTCGGTCGGAACATTAGCTTTGCGTAAATTTGTCGGGGTCCATAAATTCCGGACGGTCATTTCATTTTGAGTTAGAGTACCGGTTTTATCGGTGCAAATAACTGTTGTACAGCCAAGTGTCTCAACTGCAGATAACTTTTTAATAAGCGCATGCCTTTTAGCCATACGCTGTGTTCCCATCGCAAGCGCCAGCGTTACAGTTGGCAGCAAGCCTTCAGGTACGAACGCAACGATCATGCCCATGCCAAAGATAAAACTTTCTGCTACAGTGATGCCGGCCAAAAGAACAGACATGATAAAGAAAACAACACCCACAAGGACGGCAATTACCGTTACGATACGGGTAACATTTTTCATTTCGATCTGCAGGGGGCTGAGCTCTTCTTTCATTTCCTGCGTCAGGTGAGCTATTTTGCCAAACTCAGTGGTCATTCCAGTTGTAAGAACCACCGCTTTTCCAGTACCGGTTGCTACACTGGTACCCGCGAACACGATATTGGGGACCTCTGTATAAGTGATGCCTTCCTGGAGAATGCCATCTGCAATTTTCGCAACCGGGCGAGATTCGCCGGTTAGCGTGGACTGATTGGTGCGCATAACCGCCTGTTCGACCAGCCGGCAGTCAGCTGATATATTTTCACCCTCAGTTAAAAGCATCACATCACCCGGGACTAATTCTTCTGCAAGGATTTTTTGTTCTGTACCATCGCGCAGGACCCGTGTATAGGTTGGCAGAAGTTTTTTAAGTGCATCCGTAGCTTTTTCCGCCCTAAATTCCTGCCAGAAACTGAACAATCCATTGATCACATTAACCATCCAGATCGCGATGGTCAATTGGGGCATTTTTGCGATAAGGCCTACAATGCCGCCCACCCAAAGCAATATCGCCATTAAGTGCGTAAAGTTTTTTAGTAATTTAATAAGCGGGGATTTCTTCTTCGCTTCTGCCAGCTTATTGGGGCCGTACGCTTTTAATCGCGACTGTGCCTCATCAGCAGACAAACCGTTTTCACAGGTTTTCAGAAGTGAATAGACTTCTTTAGGTGGCAGGGAATAGATAGCTTTTCGGGAAGTATCAGTGTCCAAGCCGCTTAAGTCAAACGGCTTTTCATTTATCATTTTTTTATTTGTACCTCATCACAAGGTCGAGAATTCTACCACCAATAATATTAATTATACGTACTGTTTGGGTGCATCTTTTTTGAAATCATTCAAATTTCGCGCCCATTCTATTAGCTCGAGCATGCGTTCATAATGGGAACCTTTCCAGTATATCTTTCCGCAGTCAGCACATTGTTTAAATCTTTCAAAATACTGGATTGTTCTGGGCTCCAACAGGTCAATTATTTCTTCTTTGCTTTTTTCTATTAAGGTCCCGTTGCAAGCGATGCAGCGTGTAAAAGGTTTAAAAGAAGAAATTAGGTCAAATCTGCGGATCACTGTAAGCAATTGCTGCTTCGGTTCTCGGGTTGTCAGCAAATATCCGTGGGTTACCTGACTGCGCTTGAGCAAGCCTCGATCCCGGGTAAGTAAGATACGCTTCTCTGCAACAGAGATCTGAGCAAGAGCTTCATCAGAATAATCATTGTGGTACAGCGAGTCAAATCCCAGCATCCTCAAATATGCCGCCAACCGCCCCAGGTGTCCATCCAGAACGAAGCGGGAATCCCGAAGAGGAATTGGACGTAAAAGGTTAAGTGTCGAGATATCAAAGGATTCAAATACAGGATATACAGAAACATGATCTCCCTCTTTGGGAATAAACGAAAAATCAACCGAAATGCCGTTTACTAAAATAAGATCTATTTCCGTATGTGGGATACCCATGGATTCGATCAAATGTTTTACTGTCTGATTCCCTTGAAAAACCTGCCTGATATCCCCAAAACGATGCTTAACAGGCAATAGGTTGTTTAATTCCGAGTAAAAGCGGAAAAATGCGGTTGTCATTGATATATCAACAAATTTTTCTCAGGGAAAGCGATCGCATTACTTCGTTTTCCCTATCGCTAACCCTGGCGCTTTACACGTCAGTTTTTTGAGCCTGATCCCTGATCAGATCCAGCAACGCCATTGCTGAACTTTCAGGACCAGTTAATTCCATTCCCGGGATCCCAAGCATGGTGCGCAGTTGCCCGACATATATATCTTGATCGAACATATCTTTGAAGTAACTTTGAGCGAGCGGTTCATGCATTTCTTTAAATTGTGTAGGACCAAAAATGTTCGCGTAATATGTTTCTACAAGCCCTTGGGTCGTTGTCGTCCCTTTGCTCATCACCGCACCACGCCGGAAAACATCCAAAGCGGTATGCTGGTCTTCAAAGCGCTGAATTACAGGGTGTTCCTTGTCAACACTTTCATAGTTATTGGCATAAAGAACACAATCAAGGGGCGTTCCTGCCATGATATATTCATACCTTGTTACAGGCATTACAACCCGCGCATTAACCTGGTCGGGATTCATAATAATCGTTCGGTCGATCTGGCCAAGAGCATACCCCGAATGCAGATCATCCAGCCGGACAAAAGCGCCCATTTCGGTGCCATAACCCACTAAACGCCCTTTTTCATTTCGCCCCAAGGAACCCATATCATCTGCAATAATAGTTAAGTCTTCGATCTCATCGCTCGCAATCGAGCGCAGCGCTTCGAGCGATTCGGATTTTCCGGCACCGGTATCCCCAAGGATCAAAGTAGAAAAAGGTTTTCGGTCGCGCAGGGTGATCTGCACCATCGCGCCATGAAAAGGCAGGTATCCGTTTTTCATGCGGATGATATTATGCAAGGTCAAGATCATCTTCTTAAGATAGCCAAAATACGCAAATTCATTCTTCATCGGGACCGAAGCGATCAGCATGTCATTTTCTTTATCATCATAAAAGATCGTCTCGTTGCCATTGACGGATTGTGATAATTCCTGGGGTGTGCCATAAATATAAACAGCGTCAGGTTTGCGGTTCAGGTCTTTTGGGCCAGCCAATTCAAACAGGTTGGACATGGCAAAACCTAATTCAAAAAAGCTGAGCGGAAAGTACACCATAACAAGCAACGGCCCAACTAATGCCGGATAGCACAACCATTCTTTGGGATCCAATTTCAAGTTACTTAATGGATTCTGAGTCGTTTGGGCGAACACACCCGACCGTTTATTCATTGGGGTATTAAAGATCATCGGAGGATAAATTAGAACCTGGCTGATCACATAGATATCTTTAAGAACATCATATGAGCCGGCAGGATAAGCGATCTTTTTGGGAAGGGTGATCGCACCAATTTCTGCGCCAGCGCTCACCTGGCGGTAGATCTTGGGGTGGTTACCGGTAATATTTTCCTGGATATTCCTGTATGTGCTCCGCACAAGGTGCATCAGGCTTTCAACCATTTCATTGAAAGTCCGGTAAGGCCGTTTATCCAGGCGGTCAAACACTGAATCACAGATCACCAATCGATGCAGGCGCCGCCAGTAGTTGTAAAACTGTTCTACAAACTCATTTAAAAGCATTAGGTCGCGAAAGAATACTTCTGAACCATCAACAAGTTTTTTAACCTTTTCCGCTGGCAGTGAATTAAGATAATAAAGCGTTTCCTTAAGAAGTTCTATCTGTTCTTCAGAAAAATCCTTTTCCGGAAAGATATCCAGAAGTTTGGATTGGTGGCGTTTAAGACTGCCTAAATAGGCATGATAAAAAGCTTCAAATGGATCACTGGTAAGCATTTCTTCAGATGAGTTGCATAGTCGGTTATGAACGCGAAGAATGAATTTATCCGGGAAGAAATGAAATGAGCCGTTTTCCATATTAGTCTCTTTTTTCAGGGTTTTAATTTTTTAACTATATCATGCAAGCATAAAAAGGAAAGAAATATTTAATAATTTATTAATCCAATTCTATTGGCTTTAAGCCATAATCAAACTAGAAGAATTGCAGGAGAAAAATGAAAAACAATAGATTATTCCCGATCATTGCGCTTTTTACAATTGCCAGCCTTTCAATAGCTGCTTGCAGCCCGAAAGCTGCGCCAGAACCATCTGCACCCACGACAGTCGAGGAGATTGCGGTTGAACCGACTCAACAAGTTGCTGAAAACCTTTTCAATCCGGCTGCTTTAGGTTCATGCTACAACCCATTTAATCCTGTGATGGAAGGAAAGATATGGAAGTACAACATGGTATCCGGAGATACAACCAGTACAATGGATATTTCCTATAAGGATGTAACTTCCTCTTCCTTTACCTCAATCCAACAGTTTCCGGATATCAGCACTGAGGTCCAGTGGACATGTAGCCCAGATGGGCTTCTTTCCAGCCAATTTGCGAACATGAGCATTGCCCAGGTTCCTGACCTGAAGTTCGAGACTGTGGAAGTAAACGGTGTTCTGGTTCCCACTGCAGACAAATGGCAGGTTGGATATTCCTGGAATACTGAATATGTAATAAAGGTTAGTTTCACTTCGGGCGAGACGGCGTTTGAAGGCCAGGGAAATATGACGGTGTTGAACAGAATTTCCGCAAACGAAACGGTCACAGTCCCTGCTGGTACTTACAATGATGCATTTAAAGTGGATATAACCGGAAACATGGTGATGAATATTATGGGAACTGAAAGTACTTTGCCCCTCACGTATTCCACCTGGTATGTAAAAGACGTCGGCATGGTAAAAAGCGCCTCTGCCGATCCCACCCTCACATATACGATTGAATTGGCATCGTTAAATTAATAATGGACCGAGACCTCTTTTTGTCAGTAGATCTTCCTGTCAGCCCTGAAGGGGCTTATCAGGACTGGCTAGACAGCGCTGCCCATTCTGCATTTACCGGCAGTCCCGCTGAAATTGACCCAAAAATTGGCGGAAAATTCAATGCCTGGGAAGGTTATATTTGGGGAAGGACACTTGAGCTTACACCCGGGAAACGCATTCGCCAAACATGGCGTACCAGCGATTTTCCCGATGATTCTCCCGATTCTGTGCTCGAGGTTTTGTTTGAACCCGATGGGGATGGGACCCGCCTTTCTTTGATCCACACGAACATTCCAGAAGATCAGGCTGAAGGGTATGAAAAAGGTTGGTATGAATTCTATTTTGAGCCAATGAAAAAGTATTACAAAAAATAAGTTCGCTTTGCAAATTAGATCAGTTCAAAGTAAAAACAAAAAGCGCATCAATTGATGCGCTTCTGATTTTAAGAGGGGTAGTATGGCAGGTTATTTCTGTAAAATTTGAGACAAGAACAATTTCGTTCTTTCGCTTTGAGGATTGTTGAATAAATTCTCCGGCGTGCTTTTTTCCACAATTCGGCCGAAATCCATGAAGATGACCTCGTCCGCAGCTGCGCGTGCAAAGCCCATCTCATGTGTTACGATCACCATCGTGATGCCTTCCTTGGCAAGCAGCATCATCACATCCAATACTTCCTTGATCATTTCCGGGTCAAGGGCGCTGGTGGGTTCATCGAAGAGCATTAATTTGGGTTTCATCGCCAAAGCACGTGCAATTGCCGCACGCTGTTGTTGACCACCGGAGATCTGCGAGGGCAATTTGTCCGCTTTATCCGCAATTCCCACCTTGCGAAGCTGTTCCAATGCAATCGCTTCAGCTTCCTTCTTTTCGGTTTTCTTGACCACCCGCTGCGCCAAGGTTATATTTTCCATAACAGTCAGGTGCGCATAAAGGTTAAAACTCTGAAAAACCATTCCAATTTCCGCTCGATGGCGGTTCAGGTCCTTCTGGTCTGTGGTCATTCTTTCTCCCATAAACCAGACTTCGCCGGAAGTGGGCGTTTCAAGAAAATTCATACAGCGCAGCAAGGTCGATTTTCCAGATCCACTGGGACCAATGATCACAACCACTTTGCCCTGCTGAACACTTAGGTTTACGTCATCTACTGCATGCAGATCGCCAAACCATTTGTGCAGGTTTTTTACTTCGATCATTGGTGGCTGGTTATTGTCCATTGGTCGAGATCCGTTTCTCGATCAATTTTACAACCAATGAAAGCATAAGCGTCATTGAAAGGTACATGACTGATAAAGTTGTATAAGCCTCGGGAAAACGGAATGAATGCCCGGCATACAGGCGGGCGATCTGAGTCACATCACGGACAGCAAGAACAGATACCAATGAAGAATCCTTTAACATCGCAATAAAATCGTTGCCAATGGCAGGGAGGACGTTTCGCACAGCCTGTGGGAGGATAATATGGCGCATCGCCTGTCCATAGCTTAATCCTTGTGATCGTGCAGCTTCCATCTGCCCGACTGGGACAGATTGGATGCCTGCGCGAAAGATCTCTGCGGAATAAGCGCCATAAGTGATCGACAGCGCGATCACAGCACGCAAACTCATGGATACCGCCCGGTTATCAGCGGAGGATAAGAACTCGCCAATACCGGTCAGGCCAAGTTCAGACAACTTTACCCCCAAACCACCCAGCAGATCCACTGCGCCAGGCACAAGCACCAGGGCAATGAAAAAGATCGAGACGAGCATGGGTATTCCGCGCATTAGTTCTACATAAAAAGTTGCAATATTTTGGCTGCCAATATTTTTAGAAACACGGCCCAATCCGGTCACTAGACCGATAACCAGTGATATTGCGTAAGATATCAAAGTTATCGTTAACGTAACACTGATACCTGCGCGGATCGTTGAAAAAGCTTCGCTGAATGATGGTGCATTGGCGATCAGGTAAAGCGTGGTAGCGATGATCAAGCCAATTGATGCCAACCACCAGGGGAATGAAGCCAGCCTGGTACGCAACCTTTGTCTCGAAAGTTCTCGCAGGGCAATCCTGTCTGCCACTGCTGTTGAATCATTTAATGCCATAATATCCTCTTTTTAGGCTGGCTGGTAATAAACCAGCCAGCCCGAAATTTAATAAATTGGTTATTCTTCGTAAGTTACTTCTTTAATATCATCATATGTGACCTTGAAATCAGGACCGAAGAACTTCAGGTTTACCTGATTCATAAAGCCGTCATCGATCATGGATTGGATCGCCTGGTTAAATGGCTCTACCAGCACACTACCCGAAGGGAATACAAAACCGAGCTGGTCGCTTGAAATTGAAGGGCCAACCAATTCCACTTTGTCTGCATTTTCACCAACATAGCCAAGGCCGATCACTTCATCCAGGATAACAGCATCGATATCGCCGCCGATCAGTGCCTGAATCGCAAATGGGAATTGTTCAAAGCCGCTTACGCGTTCTTCTGGCAGGTACCCCAGCGCTGTTTCCATGTTGGTAGTTGCAGATTGTGTCCCCATGATCAGGTCAGGATTTTCAACGAATTCTTCGATAGATGTAAAGCGGTCTTCGCCTTTTCTAACCAGGAGCCGCTGTTGAATATTGACATATCCCATCGAGAAATCCGCGATCTCTTCGCGTTCTGCGTTGATCGTGATGCCATCACCTGCCACATCATACAAGCCATCAGCTACAGACTGGATCATCGCATCCCATGAAACTTCCTGGAATACTGGAGTGCAGTGCAATCTTGTGCAAATTTCGGGGATAACTTCATAATCCCATCCGCCGGCTTTGCCAGTTTTGCTGTCGATATAATTAAATGGCAGATAAGCGTTTTCAACCGCCACAGTTACTTCTCGGCAATCCAGATCTACCAGAGCTTTATCTGCGCTTCCAAGGCACTTGAATTGCGGAATTCCCTTTGCTGCTTCTGCATTTCCGCCGCACGCAGTTAGAACCAGTGCTCCGATCAACAAACTTACTATCATAAGATTTCTATTCCTAAACATGTCTTCTCCTCTATGGTTGTTTCTTTATAATTTTCTTTAGCCAGATTACCTGCTGACTTCTTGGCTAATATGTATAAACACTATCAGCTCCCCAGGTTTCCAAATTCATTGTTTTGATTTATTTTTTTTCATGGCATGCCTCCGTGGTGATTTCAGCAGGTAACGAAAAAGACCTTCCGCTTCCGAAAGGCCTCCTACGTTTTTCTCTAATTCATGTTATCCATGAATACCTAGCGCAAAACGCTACACCTCCCGAAAGGGAATGCATTGATATTTCGTTTAGCTTTTGGTAGCCGGTATTCCAACATGATGTTATTTTTATATCATAGTTATGACATCTGTCAAGGTTTTTAAAGTATTTCATCACTTCAGAAAGAAATTAAAAATAATCATCTATTTCTGTGATTATTAACTTCAGATATAATGCTTGTCACTACAACATGACAGGCAGGAGGTCCAATGGTTCTGGACGCACAGAATCCGATACCCTTATATTTTCAACTGAAGAACATCATTGAAAATCAGATCAGTTCAGGTGAGCTCAAGCCTGGAGAAAAAGTCCCTTCTGAAAATACGCTTTGTGAACGTTTTCAAGTTAGCCGCACCACTGCCCGCCAGGCAATAACCGAATTGGTTAACTCCGGCAAGATCATTCGGGCACAGGGAAGAGGCAGTTTTGTTGCCCAGTATCCGATCAATAAACCGCCTTATCGATTAACAGGTTTCTCTGCAGATATGAAAAAGCAGGGATTTAAACCCAGTTCAAAAATATTGGAATTCAAGGTGATGTTGCCCACACCCGAGATTGCCAGAATGCTGCGTATCGGCCCTTCAGATGCAATTATTTTTATCAATCGCCTGAGATATGTGGATAAGGTTCCGATGGGCATTGAATACACTTACATGCCCTTTAATCGCTTTCCAGGGTTAATGGATGAAGACTTTGAAAATAATTCACTCTATGAAACTTTAATCAATAAATTTAATACAGTCCCATCACGAATAGCAATAAGTATTGAACCTGTAAATTGTGACAATAATTTGTCCAACCTTTTACAAGCAAAAAATGATACTCCAATTTTGCATATGGCAGATATCACATTTGACCAAAATGAGCGGTTAATTGAATACTCGACTTGCTATTATCGAGGAGATCGCTATTCATTCCAGGTAGAGATCAATAAACATCAAAATGAGAATATGCTGTTTGTTAATAAAGATTTTGACAAAACAAGATTGGATGACAATCCTAAATAATCGGAATGTTACTCATTTCAACTATTGTTTCGCTGTGATACCATCAAAAAGATGACACTTCAATCATTAATGAATAGCCGAATTGGAATTGGACTGATACTTGCTATTGGCAAATTGATCCCTCCCAAACTTGGGTTTAAACTAGCCGATTGGGCAGCCAAAAAAATTGCTTCCCGTAAAGATTCCCAAATGGTTCGCGCGCTGCGGGCAAACCAATGGATAATAACCGGGGAAAACCTTACCTCTAAAGAGCTCGATGACCAGGTCCTTAATACCTTCCGCCATATTGCCCATGTTCAATACGATCTATATCATAATCTTGATAACCATCAGGCAACTCTTGATCGGATGGTCTTAAGCCCTAAACTGATCGGGATCCTCAATTCTCGCAAGAATGGCACCGAAGGCACTTTGATCCTCGCGCCTCATCTCAGCAATTTCGACCTTGCCGGACGGGCGATGGCTTTGAATGGCTTTGATATACAGGTATTGTCTTACCCGCAGCCGCATGGCGGTTATCAGTGGCAGAACCGCTTGCGCAAAGAAGTGGGCATTGATGTTTCTCCTATGTCAACCGAGAGCTTGCGCCGTGCCAAGGGCAGGTTAAATGCAGGAGGATTGGTGATCAGCGGGCTTGAACGGCCTTTACCCGAGACTAACTATCATCCCAAGTTTTTTGGTTATCCCGCACCGGTGCCGGTTTTTTATGTCCGGCTTGCGCTGCAGACGAAATCTGCGATGATGATAATTGCTTGTGTTGGTACGCCTGAAGAAGACTATGTTCTGGAGTGTTCGGATCTAATTTATTTGAAGGACTTCAAAGATCCGCTTCGAGAAATTGAAAGTAATGCAGAAAAAGTACTTAAAGCAGCCGAACCATTTATTCGCGCTCATCCCGAACAATGGGCCATGAATTATCCGGTTTGGCCATTTGCGCTTGACATAATGCCGTAGAATCCTAACAAAGATAATATACTTAACCTATGCCAAAAAATACTAAAGAACTTAAAAAGATCGAAAAACATAAACGGGTTAATGATATTTTGCTTGGACCTCTGGAAAGGCCTGCTATTGCCTGGTTGGTAAGGCATTTGCCTTATTGGGTAACGCCTGACCACCTTACATTCTTTGGTTTTGCATCAGCATTAATGATCGGCGTCAGTTATTATCTGACCAGTTTCGATAAGAATTTTCTGTGGTTAGCCAATCTGGGATTTATATTTAACTGGTTTGGCGACAGCCTGGATGGTAATCTGGCGCGATACAGGAAAATTGAAAGGCCTGCCTATGGCTTTTTCATTGATCATACGATTGATACAGTCAGCGAGGTAAGTATTTTTATCGGA
>Ga0172375_10008650_pt1 | contig 13635 bp, 9 predicted proteins | sample LakKiv1m_FD_114537 | JGI IMG/M metagenome (GOLD analysis project Ga0172375, IMG submission 114537) | Freshwater microbial communities from Kabuno Bay, South-Kivu, Congo - kab_092012_11.1m | ecosystem: Environmental > Aquatic > Freshwater > Lake | place: Democratic Republic of the Congo...
TGTCCGACTAATTTTTTTGTTCTATCTTTGCCCATAACCCTAAATTTGGAAGTTTAGGCAATAATAGCAAGTATATCTGAGCTTTCAGATATGCTTGCTTATTTTATCTCGGACATCAGTGATTAATTAAAAATCTCGGAAGAAGTCATTTTAAAAGTTATAGTTCATCTATTTTGCTTATATTATTTTATTCAGTAGAAATAAAAAGTTTGTCTTATCCTGAAATAGGTTTACATAAAAATGTAAATTTGTGTAAGGATTAAAAACTTATTGTAAACTTGTCGCAGGATTTTTAATCAAAAAGTGTAAACTAATTTCAGGACGATACAGCTGGGAAAAAAGTAATAAAAAAATTTACTCCACTATCATATTCCAGCCAAACCTATCCTCGATATCGCCGTATTGTATTCCTAGCAACATATTATAGAGTTTAGTAGCGATAGGCCCGGGATTGCCGTCTTTGCAGAAGTTGTACACTTTGTCCACATCAGTATCAACAATTTTACCAATAGGGCTAATAACAGCACCGGTTCCACAGGCATTAACCTCATCAAAATCAGCGAGTTCTTCAACAGGGATGTGACGTCGCTCTACCTTTAATCCCATACTTTTTGCAAGCTCTTGTAAACTCTCGTTTGTAATGGAAGGCAGCACTGAAACGCTGTCGGGCGTAACATAAGTATTCCCTTTAATAGCAAAGAAGTTTGCAGGACCACATTCGTCAATATATTTTTTTTCTTTGGAATCGAGAAAAAGAACAGAAGTATAACCTAATGCGTGTGCACGTTCGGAGGCGCGCATACTGGCAGCGTAATTGCCCCCTACCTTAATATGGCCTGTCCCCAGTGGAGCAGCACGATCAACATCGCGAACAATTTGAATGGTAACTGGTTTAAACCCTTCGCGGAAGTATGGACCAACAGGACCAACAAAGACAAGGAAAAGATATTCATTCGCCGGCTTAACACCTACCTGCGGACCTGTGCCAATCAATAAAGGACGGATGTATAATGAAGCACCTGTTCCGTAAGGCGGAATGTACTTTTCGTTCATTTTAACCGCAGTAGTTATGGCTTTTTTAAACAAATCGGGCGGTACGGCTTTCATTAATATTCCTGCAGCCGAGTCGTTCATGCGTTTGGCGTTTTCTTCCCAGCGGAAAATGCGTATTTTGTTGTCTTTGCCACGGTAGGCCTTCATGCCTTCGAATGCTTCCTGTCCGTAATGTAGGGCAGTAGCTGCCATGTGAATATTAATAAATTCGGATGTAGAAACTTCCAGTTCGCCCCAGGCACCGTCGCGCCAATAACTCCTGACATTATATTCGGTTTTATAATATCCAAACGGTAGGTTTTTCCAATCTGCGTCTATCATAAGGTTGTTTTTTAACAGATAATTTTGGCTAATGTATAAAACTTATTTTAAATGTTGCAAACAATGAAAATAAATATTTTATGTGCTCGAAAGACTTTTTTTATCAATAGTCTTAATGCTTTGATTCGACTATAATGATAGTTGTTTTCTCTAATTTTAAAGAGAAGTAGGAATAAATTAATTTTTTCCTTTTATTTCGTCTCTGCTATTTTATTCATCAGCTTTTCAAGTTTCACTCGCATATCGGGTGCTGAGCAGGTGTAGTTGTTTACAATAATTGCAAAAGCTAACTGCTCATTACTTTTATTGCTTACGTATCCAATGTACGAACGGACGCCGCTCATATAGCCGCTTTTAGCACGTAGATTGTTGGCTGCAAATGTTTTTTTAAATCCGGGTGTATTCAAAGAGCCCGATTTACCTGCAACAGGGAGCGAATTGTAAAGGGCATCATAGATAGGTTCTTTTGTAATCACACGCAGCATCTCGGTAAAGAAACGGGTAGAAACATTATTCATAGGTGAGAGTCCACTGCCATCGTTAAACTGCAAACCGTTCATATCAATCCCTTTTGCTTTCCAAAAGTTAGCCACAGCCACTGTCCCCGACATGCTGCCGCCCACTTTATTCCATTGATATCCCATCATTTTAAAAAGATTCTCAGCATATACATTGATGCTGTAAAGATTTGTTTTGCTCACGATATCATAAAGCGGAGGAGAATAGGTGGTAGCAATGGTGGTACGAATAGCTTTGGGCGAATTTCCTTTGATGCGCAGCAAACGTGTGGTAGTAGGGCTACCTGTAACTGGAATTTTGCAAGTGTCTTTAAGCATGCTCAGGAATGACCAGGCGCAATAATAGGCAGGATCGGGAATGGAATTCCATATTTGAATTTCTTTTCGGTTTACCGGAATAGTACCAATAAGCATTTGATAGTTGTCGTAAGGAAAAGCAAAAGTGTTTTCATTTTCGCCTGTATAGGATGCTGCATATTTAACCCGATTATCAAAATTGATGTAAGGGATATTGGGTTCAGTGTGGTCAATGAGTGCGGTATCACCTACCTTGCTGCCTTTTTTAAACTCGAGCATATAGGCATTTTCGTAAATGTTCAATCCACAAGCACCGGCTCCGTAGTAACTGCCAAGGTCACCCCATACCCAGGTCGGAGGAATAAGTATATCTTCATAAATATCGGCATCACCAATTACAGCCCCATCAACTTTTTTGATGCCGAGTTTTTTTATAGCTGCAATCCATTGTTTGTAAATATAAGGGATGGTTGTAGTGCTGTCGAATCGGTCACTTCCAAGCGTAGGATCGCCACCGCCACGCACGTAAAGATTTCCGTGTAAAACACCTTGTGGGTCTATCTTTCCATCGTATTCAAGCGTGGTAGTAAAACGATAATTTTTTCCTAGTGTTGAAAGAGCTGCTGCCGTTGTAGAAACTTTAAGCGTAGAGGCGGGGATAAGTGTTTGGTCGCTGTTGTGTTCGGCAATAATATCGCCTGTGCGAACCGACATCACACATACACTCCACGACACATGTTTAAATTCTTTATCTTGCTTAAGCGTGTCTATCTCCTTGTTTAAAAGGGCAAGCGTTGAATCGTTCACTATTTTATTTTGTGCATATAGCGATGCACATGAAATAAAAAAACCCAACAGATAAATTTGGTTTCTAAAAACAGATTGCATTCTTTTTTTTACAGCTAAAATAATGATAGTAATACTTCCAACAAAAAGCAGAAAATATTTTTATAAACAGTTGAAAGTTTATAACGTAGATTGTCCTTTAACGGCAACCGTCATCTCTCGTTTTCCTTTTGGTCCCGGTGGATTAGTAATGACAAACCCAACTTCTTTCAATACTCTTTTTACACTTCCTTTAGCACAATAGGTTGTGAGAATTCCTCCTGAAAACATAGCGTTGATTATTTGATCAAAGATATTTTTAGTCCACAGTTCGGGTTGTATATCCGGAGCGAAAGCATCAAAATATACCAGATGATATTTTTCTTTTTCTGTTTTTAATTCAGAAATGTTTTCAATTATTTTATGTAGGGTAAAATGTTCTGAAATTTGTACATCTATTGATGGTGCTGCTTTGTGAAGCTTGATAAAATCTGATAGAGAATTATTTTTTAAAAATTCAGCATAATTTAATTGCGAATAAATTTCATACGGCAATGGATATAATTCATAAGCTGAGTAATGCACTTGGATTTTATTTTTAGTTGCTTCTGATAAAGTAAGAAGGGCATTTAATCCGGTGCCAAAGCCCACTTCGAGAATATTTATCTTCTCGTGATTTTGAATGATGTTTCTGAAACCATTAGTAATAAATACATGCATGGATTCATTCACCGCACCATAAGTGGAATGATAATGTTCATTCAATGAAGGAACAAACAAAGTGTGTGAACCATCTTCGGTAATGATGAGTTTCTTTATATTCTTTTGCATGAATACCATCCTGTTTATTTATTATAAACCAAATGAAAATCACGAATAGTATCGCTCAAAGTTACCGTATTAACAAGCGTTCCCGAAGGGTAATTGTAGCACTTTATACTTTTTGCATTGCAAGCGAATAGTTGATTTGAAAGGGGATCGAATTTAATTTTCCGTGCATTTAAAAACGAAGCGAATAATACGACACTGCTGGTATTGTATTCATAAAGATAAATCCCATTGTCATGGGTTATCAGATAATGGTTAGCATCAACCTGAGCAGCAGCATAAATATTTCCGCCTGGTAGAGTGATTGGATCCCACGTATTATTATCGTTGATGACATAGTTTTTTATTTTCCCTTGTCCGGCTTCGTTCGCAAAAAGTACGATGTTTTGGTTGTCTTTAGAAAATAAATCTACCATAGAGTAATTGATGGGTAATTGTTGCATAAAAGCAGCGCTGGAATAATAATAGAGAGTAAGAAATTTGCTCGATCCTAATTTGTTTGTCAGCTCAGTTACCAAGTATTCACCGCATTGACGAGTAATTCCGGGGTACATGCCGGATGAAGCAGTAACAGAGTAATTTTGTGTACCGTATTGATAGTACCCTTTTATCATTCCATCGTAATTGGAGGATAAAAGATAAGTGCCATTGTAAAAGCAATTGATAAAGCAAGGGAAAGGAGGGTTGATAAGCGCAGGAATAGACCATGCAAGGGTGTTATCATACAAGTTGTATGCATTCAAATTACCAAAATAGTTTCCTGAAATGTACAAGAGTTGATTTGTGCAATTGATGTCAGATGCAGCAAAATCAGATGAAACAGAGAACATAGAAGTAGCGTTGAAGAGGGAATCAATTTTAGTTACTTGCAATGTATTGTAGTTTGTCTTTGTTATTGCTGCCATGTATTTGAGTTTACGAGCTGTTCCATAAATATAAATTTTTCGATAACTGTTTTTTACATTGTTACCATCGGATGCGGCAATATGCACATAATATACAGCTGTTTGCAATGTTGTATTTTCAATCGGATAATTAATGTTTACTGTATAATAAGTGGAATAAGGATTTACTATAATGGGTGAGGTAACGGGAATTAAATTCTCATCAACAATATCAAATTTAACAAACGACAAAGCACTTTGATCTTTGACATCTGCTTTTATTGAGATGGTATCGTAAACATGAAATAGGTTATTTTCGATTGGATATGTAATGTTAATCTCAGGCGCAAGTATATCTTTTTCTTTCTTACATGAAAGGGTAATCAGAAGAAGAAAAACAATGCATAGGCAGAATGGATATTTCTTCATTATTATTTTTTCAAATAAAGCTTACAGGATATAAAACCCTACTCTGAATCCCATACGGAATGGGACATACAGTGATTTAAGGTTTTTTGGGCTATAACGATAATCATTGAACGTATAATCTTTGAGATTATATTTACCGAAATCGTAGGTTTTATAACCAATTCCTAATCCATAATACGCATCGTAGTAAAAAATTTTCTTACCACCTCTTACGCCCCAGTTAATAGTAAGATCATATCTGTTAACTTTTGGACCAACGGACTCTGTAGAAATAGTATTAGTAGTATTATTTTTAACAGTGGTAGAAATAGGGGCAAAATCGTAATTTGCATATCGGAACTCAGGGCCAAAGTACACTTGTTTTTTTGGTCGCAATTTTAGAGTGTATGAAAATTCATAACCTGAATAAGTATTGGGTTCTTTTGTAGCTGAATTTCCGTCAGCATTTACTTGACTGCCTTTCAGATTTCCAAAGTGCATTTGATCTTCAACATCCGTCATCATATTATACCGAAAAGTATGGATTACTTTTTTTAAATGGATATCAAGAGCAATAGGTACTTGTCTTGTTCCGGTCATTGCAATATAAACCGGATTTGTTGCAATACCAATTCCAATATTTGATTTAAAAGAAGCTTTCTTTTCTTTTTTAAGTTTTGCTTTTTGTAGTTTTTCAATTCGAGCTACGCTTTCGGTGTCACCCAAATATGCGTAATATGTTTTCATTTTTTCCCAGTCACTTGAATAGAAATAGGTAGAATTTTTTTCCAGTAGTGAAAGAGCATTTCGTAGTTCTGCTTTTGCATCAACGTATGGAGTAGCTTCGCCTTTAACAGCTGTTTTGTATGCCAGTTCAGCATAGGTCCATAAAAAATCATTGGTAGGGCTGGGCTTGTCAGCAATTACACGGGTAAGTATTAAAGCTTCATTTAACATTTCAGCTTTCTGAAAATCAGCAATGGCTTTTTTTGTTTGTTCGCCTGTTGCATCATAGCCCCCGGGCTTTACAACGTAAAGACAGATGCTGTCGAAAATTTTATGGTATTTTTCTTTGGGCGTTTTACTAGTCAAAATTGCAAAAGGATTCAGGTCGTCCTTATCCTTTATTTTAAAATTTTCTTTTTTCATTTCAAACTCAAGCTTATCGATGTAGGTTTTGAGGGCATCCTCTTTTCGATTGTTCTTTGATAAATCCTCTGGCAGTAACCCCAAAATGTAATTGAGTCTATCATAGTCCAAACTGATAGTCGTATCTTTGTTGCTCTTGCCCTCAACAATTTTATTTACAAATCCATCACCATAATTTCCTTTCATAAGCATGATATATTCCCATCCGTTTTTAACAGATTTAGCATATTCACCGTTATTCCAATAAATGGAATAAGAGAAATATACTTGGTCAAGGAAAGATGCCTTAAAATATGCCTGGTTTGTAACAGACTTAACATCTTCAAATGATATACTGTTCAGTGTTGGTCTTTTTTCGAATGTATAATCCATGTATTTCGCAGCTTGCTTATCTCTTTTAAGACTATCAGGATTAAGTTTGAAGGAAGATAATCCTTCCATCAAATAATTTTCGCATAAAACAAATTTTACCTGCTTTGAATATTTACCACCTTCCAATGGCTTCAGAATATCAATGGCTTCATTATACATAGTCATAAGTTCTTCAAAGTCTGTTTTTGAACAATGTCCCGCGAGTTCATATTTTTTATATTTTTTAAAAGCGTCAACAGATTTTGCATTTGCTTTTTTTATTAGCTCCCAGTCAGGATCATCATTTTGGGCTGCAACAGAAGCAACAAATATAGTTGCAATAAAAAAGTAAATCAATGGCTTCATACAAATTAAAAATTAGAATATTAAATAATTCTCTTTATCAAACGTAGTTTATGAGAATATTTATTAAGTGTTACATTAAATATTCCTTCATGATCAATTTTGTCAATCCTTACTTTACCTGAAGCGTGTATGATTCTATCATCGTCAAGTAAAATACCGGTGTGTATAATAGCTCCTTCGTCATTATCAAAGAAGACAAGATCACCGGGTTCAGCTTCTGATAGTAGGTTTATTAATGTTCCTTGTTCTGCCTGTTCAGCTGCGTCGCGTTTTAATCGGATACCACTTAATTTGTGAGTCATTTGAGTAAAGCCGGAGCAATCTATTCCAAAAGGGCTTCTGCCACCCCACAAATAGGGAGTTTCAATATACATATAGGCATTTTCAATTATTTTTTGTTTGGGTAACGGAACATTTTTCTCTGAAATTTGTCCATCAAAAGTGTATTCGTTTTTGCCAATTGAAAATGTGTTATTCACAAGATAAGGTATAGAGCTACCAATAACAATAGGCATTATAGAATTTTCGGTTTTATTAATTAGAATCTGAACAATGTCCATCGTAATGTTGGGAGGAAAATCGCGAAGCTTTTCAAACTCATCGGCATAAATAGGTAAGTATTGTTTGCAATCAATCCAACCTTCGTATTTGTCATACTCCATTCGGATTTTTATCCACGTGTAATCTTTTTCAATAATTTCAAAAATTTCGCCAAACAATAATTGTGAAGCCATTTCGCTTTTATCTGAAGGAAAAGCACGAACAGCAACTATATTCAGATTACAAACACCGTATTCCATAGATTAAATAAAGTACAATAATACTTGTAAAAACAAAATTAAAAAATATATTTTAACATTATAATTAACAAATGGATGTTAATTTCATTAATGAAGCAATATCAATTTTTTTTGCTTTCGATTTCCATTATCGTACATTTCAACAAAATAAACATTATTGGTAAATTTGCTCAAATTAATTTTTAATTTATAAACACCTGAATTAATTTTTTCTGAGTAAATATTTTCCATTACTTTTCCATAGATATCAATAATTCTGATATTCACTTCTGATTTATTTTGTATTGAAAATGAAACAGTGCACTCACCTGCAGCTGGATTAGGATAAATTTCAAGGTTAGAATTCCTAGTTTCTACATTTGGTGATGAAAGTATTAAGGGTTGTAAATTTATTGATTTAATAGCTTCAGCAGAATCAAGATAATTATCAAAAAGCGTTAGTTTTATATTGTAGTTTCCACTTGTTAAACCTGCAGTGTTAAGTGTTGCCAAATAATTATTATGTACTTCCTGATAGCTTGCTTGCTTAAATAAATGCCAATTAGTTTCGATATCTTTTTTATAATACATCTTATAATAATTAAAGTCCATTAAAGTGCTAATGGGCGTTTTGTCAATCCATGCAGAGCCAATAAACTGAACGGAATCATCCACAAATCCACTCGATGGTTGGTTAATGTTTGCAAACCATGCACAAGAAGCATCGTAAGGGATAGGATCTTGGGGTAATGCACTTTGAATGACCATAAGTACTGAACTTCCTAAAGAAGTAGCAATTCCGTTTGTGGCAGAAGAATAGGCGAAAATTACAAATCCATTTCTTTCACTGCGGATATTGGAAGTAAACGATGAAAAGCCGGCAATGGTAAGCGAAGTATCCGATGCCCAAAAATAACCTCCTGACCCGTCCATAAAAACACCATTTGCATTGGCCTTGGAACGATTCTCTGTTCCTACTTCTCCGAGTATGCAACTCGAAATGTTCACTGTTGTTGTATCCATCGGATATAAACTCCAAGTCTGAACTTTCGAATTTATTAGTTGTAAATTTCGGTCACTCAATGGTGCAGTAAAATTTGTATAAGTTGAGTTATCAACTAAACCACTCACGTTAGAAATATAATTCCCTTTAAACCATAACCCGATAGCTCGAATTTCGGAATTTAAAATCGTTACGTCCGATCCATTTACCGGCATCAAACCCCACATTAAATCATAACACGAATCTACCTTGATCGAATAATTAATACCAGATACTCCTGCAACGGTATCGTTAAATACATAATGATATACGGTATCATTGGGAGGAAAAGTGAAATTAAGAACGGCAGTGTCGGGTAACTGATGCCATAATAAAATAGTATGTGCATGCTTAAATTGAAGATTACAATAATCGGTTGTAACATATTCTCCCGCCTGATTAGAGCCGTTAATATCTAGGGTAGCATGATCATAAACACCATTCGTAGTAAATCCATAAAGATGGACATTCTGCATGATTAATGACGATGAGTCCATGGCTACCAATGCATGCGATAATCCACTGTAGTCAAGTGTAGTGTTTTTAATTTCAACTTTTGCATTCATAGCAAGTATCAACGCTCGATGATAAAAATATTGTTGTGGAAAATACAAGTAAGATGAATCGGCATACATTCGGGCATTTGTGCCAAAAATGTAGATATCACCAAGTATTGTTGCATTGGCATTTTTAAATCGCAATAATCCGTCATTTAAAATAAAAATCGGTCCATTGTGAACATAGTTACCGGTTATAATAAGGGAATCGTTGGGAGTGTCTCCGATAATTAATGTGTCAATAGATTTGGAGCCAGAAAAGTTTTTTTGTCTGATCCATTCAAATTTCTTTTTTAAAGAAAATAAGTTTGTAATGCCGGATGGGTTTTGATTTGTCTGGTTTTCGACATTAAGTTTTAATTGCTGATTTTCTTTTAGTGCTTGTTTGCTGATTTGATTTATCTCCTTTTGTGGAAAAGTTGATTGAGCTCTTGATAAAAAAGGTAAAAGATAAAACGCTAAAACAAGCAAAACAGTAAAGAGTTTGATATAAGTTTGAATATTTTGAACCATCTTTTTTTGAATTAAGTTTGAATTTTTTTTGATAATAATGGTAGTCAATAATTAATCTTTTTTTATTACAGGATCAACAATTTTAATATTTCGCTCTTTGGAATATTTCTTTGCAGCAGTTTGAGAGTCAAAATGTTTAACAATTTCATATTCAAAATAAAACTTTTTATCGTCAACGATGGATTCTATAACCGGACGTGAAACTAGATGATTAGATTTTGTGTAAATTTTAAGCAAACAAAACTTTTCAACCTTTGCCGATTCTTTACATTTTTCGCACGAAACAGGGCCTCTTGCACAGTGGATGATTGTAGTTTTTCGTATTTCAAGATGCGAAATTTCTGTTGTGTCACATGAACGAATGGTGTAATCTTGTGCATAAGAATTGTTTGAAAGTAAAATATACAAAACAGTAATTATTAATCCTATTGGCTTTTTCATTTTTTAAAAAATATTATAGGGTGTTGATGGCTAATTTTTATTTGTATAAAAGTTTTTTAAACTAATAATACAAAAATATAAAATAATTGTATATTTTTATACTTTGAATTGAATAATGAACCTTATCTAAATTCTTTGGTTCATTTATTATTATACTCTTAACTTGTTAATTAATATTTCTTTTATGAAAAAACATTTTTCCTTTTTAGCGATACTGTCATTTTTGATAATGCCAATACTAAGTACTGCACAGAAGGTAATAACTGGTATTAGCGCAAAACAAATTGTTAAAGAATCCAAAAAAATAATATTAAATCCTGATTCAAAAATTCCTTTGTATGTTGAATTTTCTGATTCCATAAATCTAACAACCGAAAATTGGGCAGCTTGGTTTAAAAAGAATTTTAGTTGTTCAGATGGAATTGGGTTTAAACAAACGACAGTCGAACAGGATGGTTTGGGTGAAAGACATATTCGTTTTCAGCAAACAATCAATGAAATCCCAGTTGAAGGTGCCGTTGTCATTGTACACGAAAAAGATAAAATAATTAAATCTTTCAACGGAAAAACTATTCAAAAAATTTCTCTTACCAAAAGCAGTATTACGGAAGAAGTTGCTTTGTCTTATGCTCTTAACTATATAGGTGGGACAAAGTACAAATGGGAAATACCTGCTGAAGAAAAAATGTTAAAACATATTTTGAATAATCCCGATGCTACATACTATCCAAAGGCACAATTGACGTATGTTCCTATAAGTGGTAAATTTGATAAAGAACCTTATACATTAGCGTATAAATTTGATATCTATTCTGCAAAACCTTTAAAAAGATCCTATGTATTTGTTGATGCATCAACCGGAAAAATTCTTTTCGAAAACAATCGCATACACATTACTGATGCACCTGGCACCGCACACACCAAATATAGTGGTTCTCAAAATTTTACAACCGACTTTACGGGTTCAACCTATCGTCTGCGCGAATCTGGAAGAGGAAATGGAATTGAAACATATGATTTAAATACCGGCACGGATGTACTAACTGCTGTTGATTTCACAGACGGAAATAATGATTGGAATAATTTTAATCCCCAGTGGGACGAAGCTGCAACCGATGCGCATTGGGCTGCAGAAAAAACCTATGATTTTTACTTTAATAAATACAATAGAAATAGTATTGATGGTAGTGGATTTAAACTCATTAGTTACGTTCATTATGATGTAAGTTTTGTAAATGCATTTTGGGATGGTACTTGTATGACTTATGGAGATGGTGATGGTACAACATACTTCCCTTTGACAACGGTTGATATTTGCGGCCACGAAATTACTCACGGTCTAACCGAAAACACGGCTGGTCTAATCTACAGTAGCGAATCCGGTGCACTAAACGAAGCGTATAGTGATGTCTTTGGCACCAGCATTGAGTTCTATGCTAAGCCACTTGATGCAAATTGGACCATTGGTGAAAACATGGGACCGCCGTTTCGCGATATGCATAACCCTAATTCATACAGTAATCCCGACACTTATCTCGGTTTGTATTGGGATTTTGCAGAAGAAGTGCATTGCAATTCGGGGGTTTTTAACTATTGGTTTTATTTATTAACTGCAGGTGGTTCGGGTACCAACGATAATGGAAATATTTATAATGTCTCCGCTATTGGCATGGATAAAGCTGATTCTATTGCTTATCGTGCATTACTGGTTTATATGACTCCTTCAACTACTTATTTTGAAGCTAGAAATTATACTTTACTTGCTGCTGCCGACTTATATGGCTCTTGTTCTGCCGAAGTTCAGGCAGTGGGTGACGCATGGTATGCTGTCGGTGTTGGCGGTCCATATTCAAATACTGTAGTTAGCGATTTCTACGCAACTGATACCGTGTTTTGTAATGCTCCTGTTGATGTACCATTTACTAATTTGAGTTCAAATTCTAATTCTTTTATTTGGGATTTTGGTGATGGATCTCCAACGAGTACTCTAACTAATCCTACTCACCATTATGCTGCTACGGGCTTGTTTAATGTTACATTAACAGCCATAGGTGGCGGTGGCTGTGGCCCAGATGATGTTACAGTGAAGTCTTCGTACATTAATATTAGTACGTTAAATCCTTGCATAGCTAATATGCCTAATAGTGGTACTGGGGTTACTCAGACCTCTTGCTTCGGAGCTTTATTTGATAGTGGTGGTAATCAGAATTATCCTGATAATACCAGCAGTGTTATTACGCTTTCTCCATCAGGTGCTACAAACGTTACTTTAAACTTTGTGTCGTTTGCATTTGAACAAAACTGGGATTACTTGTATGTCTACGATGGGCCTACAATAGCAAGCCCACTAATTGGTCAATACGATGGTTATTCATTACCAAATGGAGGAACAATTATGTCATCTGGTCCATCAATCACATTGCGACAATTTACAGATCAATATGTTAATTATTCTGGCTTCGAATTAAACTGGAGTTGCACTGTTGGATTGAATGAAACAAATAACGAAGCTTCAGCAGTGGATATTTTTCCAAATCCAACTTCAGGTGTTGTTAATATTAGAACAAATTTCTCTGATGCCATTGTAACTTTTATGAATCCTTTGGGGCAAGAAGTATTAAGAGATAATTTTTCTTATTCAACAGGTAATGTTATGAAAACATTTGATTTATCAGGATTTGCAAAAGGGATTTATTTTGTAAAAATTGTTAGATCAAACGAAACTATTATTCGAAAAATTACTTTGAACTAAGAAATCACAGAGTTTTTCTTTAATTATTTTGGTCAGATAAATGAAATTCGGTTAGAGATTCAATTGGCTTTTGAATAATTTTTCCTATTTCTAAATTTAATCTTGACCCTATTTCTTTTATAATTTCAGAGAACTCATAAGCAATTGAGCCAACAAAATTAATGGGTTGCGAATTATGTTCTGGATAGGGTAATACGTGATATACGAAAAACGATTGTATTGATTCGTAAACTGTTTTTAAAATAAAGGAGTGATTTATATTTTCTTTTGCGAAAACACTGAAACTTGCTAGAAACCTATTCGCTTGTGGTTCGTGATATACCCGATTCATGATATATTCAGTACTATAGTTGTATTTTGATTGAAAAATAGTTCTTAACTCTTCAGGCATTTCGTTATTTAAAAACGAAGCAAGAATTTTCTTGCCAATAAATACTCCACTTCCTTCATCACCCAAAATATAACCAAGGGAAGGATGGGGTTGGAAAATTTTTTTTCCGTCGAAGAAGCAACTATTTGCACCGGTTCCAAGAATGCAAACAATACCGGAA
>Ga0172375_10008651_pt1 | contig 13634 bp, 17 predicted proteins | sample LakKiv1m_FD_114537 | JGI IMG/M metagenome (GOLD analysis project Ga0172375, IMG submission 114537) | Freshwater microbial communities from Kabuno Bay, South-Kivu, Congo - kab_092012_11.1m | ecosystem: Environmental > Aquatic > Freshwater > Lake | place: Democratic Republic of the Congo...
GATTTTGCCCTATAATATCTCTTATATTTTATAGGGTTTTTTACTGTCAAAAAAGAATAAATAATATATGAGAATAGACACCAATATATCTCAAAATCTGACCAGTGACGAAAAAGAAATATTCTCCGTCATTAATCAAGTCATAGAAAAGTATACTCCGTCCACTCAATGTTTCGCAGTCGGAGGATGGGTAAGAGATAAATTATTGGGCGTTCCTTCTGATGATATAGATATTATGCTTTCTAATATCAGCGGAGAAGATTTCGCTAAATTAGTAACAAAACACATAGGGATTAAAGACGCACATACCATCCACTCAAATCCCGAAAAATCCAAACACCTCACCACGGCAAAGGCATATATCCCCCTTTCTTCCGGTAAGGTTCAAGAAGTAGATTTTGCACAGGCCAGACAAGAGGTTTATGTGCCCGGTTCAAGAATACCAGAGATTAAACCTGCCACTCCTCAGAATGATGCCATGCGAAGAGACCTGACTATTAATTCGATGTTTTATAATCTAATGACCGACAAAATTGAAGATTTCACCGGTAAAGGAATCAAGGATCTTCTAACAAATACCATAAGAACGCCCGAAGACCCCCTAAAAACTTTTTCTGACGATCCATTAAGAATTTGGAGGGTTATTCGTTTTTGTGCCAAGTATAATGGTAATATAGATCCCGCAACTTATCAGGCTATGACTAATCCCAAATTAAGAGATGAAATAAAACAAAAAATATCCAAGGAAAGAATTGGAGTAGAATTCGTCAAAATGCTCAAAAATCCTAATCCCGATAAGGCCATACAGCTATTGAAAGATACTGGGCTGTTAGAGGATATCATAATAGAAGCCGTCAAAGGAACCCCATACGAAGGACAACTGGCAGAATTTGGAATGAATCAGGAAAATCCAAATCATAAACTGGATCTTTGGGGACACACGATGGAAGTAATAAAAGGAATTCTCGAAAAATATCAGGAAGCAGAACCGGAAAAAAGAGTGTCCATGATTTTAGCCGCACTCATGCATGACATCGGCAAACTATATCGGCAAATATGGGGCGAAAGTAAAAGTCATCCGGGGCATCGTTCCTACCATGGCCACGAAGATGAAAGTGCCAAAATAATCGAACTGATACTTAAATATCTCAAAATTGAACCTTATATACAACAGGTTTCCAATCTTGCTAAATCCCACATGCGACCCCACCAGCTTTCCAGAGACGAAGGAGGAGCCAGAGCCCTAAGAAAATTTATCAGGCAGATGGGAGAGATTTCAATTAACTGGTTAGATGTCTTTAATTTGGCTGTAGCAGATGCCCATGCTAAAGATGTTATTAGAGACCCAAATACCGTAAACGAATATCAGGACTTAGAAAGAAAACTACAGGATGCCTTGATTTCGCTGTCTCCTGTTCCCGATAAACCCGAACTTAAGCCCATACTTAACGGCAATGAAATTATGGAAATACTTAATATCAAACCCGGTCCGCAAATGAAGGAAATTACTGAATTTGTCAAAGAACTTAAAGATGAAAACCCAAATATTACCAAAGAAGAAGCATCTCAAAAGATTAAAGACAAATATCAGAATAATGGAATTAAACAAGCTGGCAAAAAAGAAGAAAAAAAATCATCAACCTGCCCAAGACACCTGTTAAATGCCAAAATTGAAGAAATAAACAGCCTGTTCCAAGAAAAAAAATATTATGAAATTCTTACCATTATCAATCAACTAAGGGAAGAATATGGCAATGACGATAATGTTATAAGACTATTGGCAGTTACAATATTCAAACTGTTGATCCGTGACGAAAAATACAGGTACAACGATCTTATTCAATATGTATTAGACAAAGCACAATTAAACTTTTTTGACAATATCCTGTGTTCCTATGTTATTGGGATTTTGCTTCTAATAGAAACCGAAACCAAAGACGAGATAATAGAGGAAATTGCCCGTAGAATGGCGAAGATGTCTCCGGGAACCATGAGAAATATTTTAGACCTGTTACCCAAAGAAATTTTCAGACCCGAACTTAAGAAGAAGATAGAGGGTATGTTGTGAAAATAATATCCGTAAAACAAACAAAACAAACGAAACAAACAGAGCAGATGGAAATACCAAGCAATTTCCCTGTTTGGCTTCATGAAGAATTGGTAAAAGAAACAAAAAATTTCACAACTCTGTCTAATTTCAATGAAAAACAGTTTGAAATTATAACTGATTGGGCACATGCAACTTCACCTAATCTTATGGGAATAGGACTACCAGCAGCTTATAATCTAGCCCGCCAATGGTACAATAAAAATTTAACAAAACAATACAAAACCAATAACGTTGTTTATAAGTGGAAAGATGGATGGAAAATAGTAGAATTGCCGGAATCTTCTTATTCTTCCAGAACAGACCCTCAAAAACATATATACGACATTGAAATAGAAAGAGAATTAATGCAGACAAATGAAAAAGATGAATACGACAAACCGATATACGAAGCTTTTTATGACAATCGTGGTTTTTTAGAAAATAACGAAAGGCCAAGAGAAGGGGCGGCACAAATTATTTATTCGCTTAGAGACCCAGACAATATTCCAAAAGCTACAATAGAAATAAGATATAATAAAAAATCCCCCAGAAGGCTATATCTACATCAGGTATTTACAAACGAAGAAAAAATTGAAAATCCGGATTCATGGCAAACCGAATATCTTCATCCCAGAAAAAATTATATCGAGAATTTCTTTGATTATCTTAAATCTAAGGGATATTTATTTATGCCAGTAGATAGTCAAGGTAGCGATGATGTAAAAGCAGATAAATTAGAAGAAACTGTTACAGAAGATCAATTTGGAGTGCCTTATGAAGTATGGGGAGTAGGAGGAAGTAACTCTAACTATTTTGACAGTCTAAAAGAAGCCTATTACTCAGGTGGCGATAGCAGTTGCTGGAACAAGAGTAAGGCCTTTAGCGTCGCAGATCATCTAATTGACTATGCGGAAAAAAGAGGGGAATTAGATATTTTAGGAGGGGCACTTGAAGGATATTCGGTTGAGAAAAAAGATATAAAAGGCAAAACCACTGTCATACATGAGGGATTTAAAAATTTGGCGTGGAACTGGTGGATAGAAACAGGAGAAAATATGCGGTTCAAACATCCTAACCCCAAAGATGAACCAGATGAAAAAGATTTTATAATAGAACCTCAAACAAAAACCGAACAGCCCGAATTAAAAAATATGCCCAAGCCCAAGGAAATAATAGATAAAAAAGCATACCAACAGGCACTCAAAGAATATAAAGAAGCATTGGAATTATATGAGCGGGAAAGAGATGAGGCGGAAAGACAATTTGAACCCTACCAGTTTCAAAACTATGTATATGAGAAAATTCAAGAAGCAAAAGCAAGACAGGCAAAATTTTCAGATCAACTAAAAAAGAAGGCAGATATGAGAACTAAAATAACTAAAATAGCAAAAACAGCAGATATCAGTGATAGACTTCCGAATGGCGAACAAATGGCGTTATATGTCCAAACCCTAAAACGATATCTTATAGATAATCCCAAAATCTGCGACGAATGGAAAGATCTTATTGAAAAATTACCTTCCCCAAGAAAAATCAGACAGGACTTCTCTTTACAGGAAATCAAATTGCTATACGAAACAGTAGGCTATTTATGGAAAAATATAACCAAAACCGACCTAATACCCGAAGAAGAACTCATAAGGGCGCCGGAGACACTAAGCGGCAACTATCTTATGATCGCAAATGGTATACTTTTAAAAGGCATAAACGTCCACGATATTATAAGAAGAAACACTCAGCTTATTTGCTCTTTATTGAATATCGGAGGCATGACGATCCAAGAATACCTAGGAAGAAAACCCAACGACCTTGTAAAATTCATATTAAAGAATGGGGCACTCAGATTGTTTATTACCGAGGACAAACGCTTCTACGCTCAATGCAGTCCCGAGTGTTATGCTAAATGGTCAAAAAACAAAATAAGAAAACTGGATTTTAAAAAGAAAGTAGTTAAATTAATTGATTTTAGAGTAGAATATAAGGGGTGGTCCAGCGGGATTAGTGTCATATTATGAACTCAAACTGGTATAAAATAGCTCGTTCAGAACAAGTCAAAAATAAAACATGTATGTTCTGCGGCAAACCACTAGGAGATAGAGAGATATCGTCTTGGTATGGAGGCTGTCATAGAAGCTGTTTAAACGAATATAATAAAAAACGGATTAGCAAATGAACTGGTATAAAATAGCACAAAGTAATTATCCCTACTATATAGCCATTTATTATGAAAGCAGGCTAAAGGGGCAATATCCTCCGGAAATAAGCATGATTCCGGATATGAAAAGACAGTGGGATAAAGGCAATTTGGGATCCGGAAAAACCATGGTAGAATTAAAAGACACTACGGTTCAAGATTTAATAAGCCAACTGAGAGCAAAAGGCAAAGATCCTAGATTCGATGATATTGATTTTTATATAGTTAAAAGACCTAATGCTCCCAGAGAGACTATCCGTTATTCAAGATTATTAGATATGATGCGGAGCGAGAAATGAGCTGGTATAAAAAAGCCAAAAAAGAGTTTGAAAATTATTGGGAAATAGGACATAATCAGAACAATATGATTTTGTGGGTGTATAGGAACGGGAAATTACTAACTCATCCTGCCATTAAAGGAGATACTGCTCATCTTGATGTCTGGCCTGATATTACGGATGATAATTACAGGGGTAGATTCGATATAAATAATAAATACACGAGTTTATTCAATCCATATGAGGGCAGACCTATTCCGAACTCAATACTGGGATTACTTTATGATAAATTTGGCAATGACATCGAAATAATGGAGTTTAATTAATGAACTGGTATAAAAAAGCACAAGTAAAGAAAATATTCATAGGAGACTGCACCACCGGAATCAACAATGAGGTTTTTAAGGATGTAATCGCCGAAGACGCCACTGAACTCGCCCAATTAATAGAAAATAGCACCTTAATAACCCTAAGTCAATTTCTAGATTTATGCGACATCGACGATAAATTCAAAAAAAGAATATTTAAGAGCAAAGATATATTTGAGGCGGGACAATTCAACAATATAGTCTGGTTATTCGACAAAAACAGAAACAAACATTATTTTTATATATGAACTGGTATAAAACATCTCAATCATTAGAACAAAATCCGAATGTATCGCTACGCCTTGATTCCTTTGCATCTGCTCTCCCTGAATCTGAAAAAATCATTGAACAATTAGATATGGAAGAAATATTGAATTCTTTTGCCCTGCTGAAAAAATATAGATCGCCAATAGATTATGCTCTATGCTCACTATATCCCGAACTTGAACAAAAATGCAGGGACTTTTATGATAAAAACGGGAAAGGACTAACAGATCTTTACAACCCAACACGCATAAATAAAATAGATAATATTGTAGCAAGAGCACTTGTTTATTTTTATCGCAAACAGCAGGAGTTTAAAAGAAGCAATGAACTGGTATAAAAAAGCAATGGCTATCCCGCCCAATCTATCGCCCGAAGAACAGGAATGGATAGCGAAAAAATATTTATATGAGCACGATATTTATACCTTTAGAATCATAAAAGAGGTGGTTAAAAAATTGAATGATTATTTTGATTTCGGTATGTCTGTTCCGCTCTATGCAATACCTAAAAAACGGCCAAGTTCGGGTATAGGTTTAGGCCCGTTATCTCCCGCCCTATGGAATAATCGCCGTAATAAAAACGTTAAAGAACAACCATATATTCATGTCGCACCCAGACGCAAATACCCCATGGATTCCGATAAGGGCAAATGGTATGACGCTCCAATATCAAAACAAGATATGATAAGACTATTGGCTCATGAAGCAAGCCATTCTTGGACGTTATCTGAAACCGGCGATCCAATGCAACTATCAACTGAGTTCCTTGCTCCTGTTATTTCTAAGTTATGGGAAGAAACAGTCAGGGAATTAAATTTAAAAGAAACAAGTGGAATTTATGAACTGGTATAAAAAAGCATCAATAAGAAATGCGAGATATTTCAGGGGAGTTAAAAAACAAGAGGCCATATCTATAATGAAAGGCAAAAATCTAACGCCATCGACAGATCTTATTCCGTTCGATAATGAAGTGCTCGAATATGCCATTGGAGACGACTACAAAGACATGTCTCAAGAAGAAATCGATAATTGGATAAAAAACGTTATTCCTTGGTATGATGGTTCTCTCGCCTCCGTTAAAGGCGGAGTTAATCTGACTACTGATTTTGAAAATGCACAGGGCTATGGCGATTATGTATTAGCAATAGAGCCATATAATACAGAAGTAGTCGATGTAAGCGATGCACATGCTTTCGCCAGAAGTGCAAAAGATTTAAAAATTATAGGAATATATGATACTAAAAAACAAAAGTGGATTTATGAACTGGTATAAAAAAGCATCAATAACTTATCCTGTATGGTTGGCGGAAGAGATAGTTAAGCTTACCAATAACTACTCAAAACCATTACCGGGGCATTATCCATACTATTTCCCAAAAATAGAAAAATGGGTAAAAGAAACAAATCCCAACCTTAACGATTTTGACTTCGATAAAGCAGCTGCATCGGCTTTGGCATATGAACACGACAAAGAACCAGAAAACTCTCCCGAAGCCATAAGAAGAAATATGAACGCCTTTTATGCGGACAGTCAGAGCATATCTCCCGACGCACCCAATTTTGCAGTAGATATCAGAAAAAAAGGCAAATCCATACCCGCTAATATCAGAAGAAAAATTAATAACGCGATCCATGATCTAGGTAATTATCATCAAGAAATACCGCTGCAAAACATTTTCGATATATGCAAACAATATGATATAGTCCCATTACAAGAAGATGGAACTGTTTGGTCTGGTTTTTTAATAGGCGGGAAGGAATGTGGGTCAGAAGAAGCAAAAGATCAAATAGCCCATTTTGATTTGGCGATAAGAGGAGAGGGCGGAAAATATATCCCCGCCAACAATATGATTTGCCTAACTTGGTGCAAAATGACAAGCGGTAAATATGAAATAGTCTGTTATGTGAGTTAATTATGAACTGGTATAAAAAAGCCAATAAAGATCCCATGGAAGAATTCAGTTATGGCGATGATATCAGGAATCTATGGAATAATCTCCTTTTTATGGAACAGGACAGGGTTAATATTCATTTTAATAACGAAAATAATGACGGATATGATATTAAGACTAAAGAATTAAAATTTAAGTGCAACGATAATGAATATAGAGTAACCGCCAGAATATGTTGGGCTGGAGGAGATTGGGAAAGTCCGATTTGTTATTTTATGTGTCAATTTGAAGACAGAATGTATTTTGATAGGGATAAAGGCTGGGGCAAATGGAAATCATATTGTAAAACCGTAATTATTCCAGAAAAAAACAACATAAATCTAATCAAGGGCAAAAAAGGCGGACTGGTTGCAAAAGATGGAAGTGATGGGGCGCATACCAAAGACATTAATGAAAAAGCATTATGGGATGAGATGGTAGAAATGGCCGAAAAAAGAATAAACGAATATACGTCCGAATATTTAGATTACGATGGAGATGCTAGACATAATAATACCGGATGTTGTCGTAATTTAACAGATCTAATGACAAGCAAGAGAAAAAAATGAACTGGTATAAAAAAGCCAATAAAGAAAACTTTCCTGCATGGCTTTCTCAATGTCTCATAAAAGAAACTGAGGGCTATAAACACTTCAAAAACAGAACCTATCCGGGACATACTTTTCTAATGAAGAACATTCAACTGGTAGAAGACTGGATAAACGAAACAAATCCTGATTTCGAGAGTTTGAGTCTCTATGATGCCATAAAAACAGCCAAAACATATTATGAAAACAAAAAATTACCACTGAAACTGAGTCCCAACGATATTAATAAACATAATCTGACACTGGCGCTAATAGACGGATATAATGATTTTATGATAACTAATGAACAAGTACAAACAGATACTATAACCGTTAAATCCATCCGATCTGTTTACCCCGATGTATCTAAATTACGCACTAATAATATTTATAATTATTCAGTAACAATAGAATATAATATAATTAAAGAGGGAGAATTAGAAAAGAGAAATGCCCGCTTCGTAACTAAAGATGGAAAATATTTTTCTCTTTCGGAGATAAGCGATAATGAACTGGTATAAAAAAGCAGATATGTGGTATAAATTTGCACTCACGATTACCCTCTTTCATGGGACAACGGAAGATAATATGAAATCCATTTTACAAGATGGACTTAAACCTTTTGACCCCGAAGAAACCATAGACAAAACCCTAAAAGAATACGGTTTCATAAGACAAGACGTACCGAGTTATATTTGGGAAGAAGAATTAAGATATAGAAAAACCACTCCGCATATTTATCTTACCACATCCAAACAACAGGCAAAAGAATACGCAGATACAAGTTATGGAGAATTTCAAAGAACCATAGTTGACAGATTAATTGAATGGCAGAAGAAAAAGGGAAAAACGCTTCAAAAACCCGAATCTAAACCAGTAGTTATTACCATCGATTTGCCTTGGGATATGGTAAAAGGAAGAAACGATTTAAAAGAAATATATAATAACATCATATATCACAAGGATGATCTAATTGAAAAACACGAAACGCTTGAAAACTTTTTAGATTCTATAACCTACGAATTTACATCCGACAAACCAATACCAAAAGAATATATAGTTAAATGGGAATATGTATGAACTGGTATAAAAAATCTAAAAAATATCTCGATGTTGGACACGAAAATGACAGCATCCTATGGTATTCCCCCAACGGCATAAATATCGTTAAAGCAAAACAAGAAGATTTCCTAAGCCACGGAAGTTGGAGAAGAATAAAAAATGTTAAAATGCAATACACGGGACGATATGATACTGCCAGTCAAGAACTCAGCGTAGTTGCATCAGGATATAGAGATGTGCCCCAAGGCCTGATTAATAACCTGCTCAGAAGCTTTCCCGATACCAAAACAGTTTATGTCTTCCACGAATTCATGGGCGAAGCGGAAGTAATTAAAGTAGCAAATTCAAAACTAAAAGAACTAAAAGAACCAAAAGAACAAAAAAAACCAAAAATGTCCAAAGAAGAACTGGAACAATATGAATTTCCGGCTGCTGAATGGGGACATAGTATAACTCCTAAAAAAGCATTCGAAAAAAGAAAGAATAAAGACTTCGACACATTATATGATTTATCCCAATATCCGGACCAATGGAATTTTCTGAACGCTCTGGGAAAAGGATGGGAAGGACACTGGGAAAATACTAGGCCATCATTGCACCTTATTGATAAAATTAAACAGAATCAACCCATCACAATATACAGGGCGAGCGACACAGGAGGAATATTGCCGGGAGCCTATGTTACAGAATCCAAGGAATATGCAATTTTCCACGGCCAAACCAGCATGAACGGCAAATATAAAATCTATCAATTAAATGTCTATCCCGATGAACTAATGTCCTATGGCGATGCTCACGAATTCATCTATATACCCAGAAATCTAGACATAGCCCATGAGAGGATGCTAAAATGAACTGGTATAAAAAAGCACAAAAAGACGAAAAAGTGTCCTATTACGAAATCGGCCATTTTGAAGGCAAAAATATTCTTTGGGTCTACTCAAACGGCAAAATATTAACCAAACCCGTTCAATATTGTTCTAAAAAAATCGAAGAACCCAAAGATAGCCATATAGATTACTGGCCGATGAAAGGAGATATAATATTCAGAGGAAGATTCGAACCACATACCAAACACGTAAGCATAATTAACCCCTTTAAAGGCACACCGATTCCTAACCCAATATTATATGCTTTGTATAATAAGTTTGGTAATGATATTAAAATAACGGAATTTTCTTAAAATGAACTGGTATAAAAAAGCATCAAGATCAATACAAGAACATATCCACGATGTTGTTCATGCCGACTTAACTAAACCTATTTTTGTGACAGAAAAACTGGAAATTATAGACGGCGCCCATAGAACCTGTAAAGCCTATATATTAAAGAAAAACATTAAAGGCATAATATTGACCCAAAAAGAAATAAATAGGGCTCTTTTACCGGAAAATTCAGATTATGTAGGGCAGATATACAGAGATGATGATAAAAATGAATATTCTGTCACGGATTTAATCGATTTATATGGAAGCAAGAAAACCCTGACATTTAACCCAAAAACAATATTAAAACAGTCAGAAAACGTATGGGGCAAAGAAATCAATATCTACGAAATAATTGAAGAAGCAAGAAAAATTATAGACAAAAAATAACTACCTGCTGGCATTGACATTAAGCATTACTTTCCTGCCATTTTCCGATCTTAATTCTTTAACAATAACTCCTCTCTCGCCTAAGATTTTTTGAATGTCTAAAAATTTCTGATGCTTTCTGGACAAGTAAAGATCCGTACCGTCATACATCCATTTAGCCACCTTGATAACATGCTGATTACCGCTTATGGTTACGGTTCTATTGTTGTTATTGTTTTTAGGATTTCTGCACGACATATAAGTATTAATATTGAAATTTGTTAAGAAATACTTTTGCAGACACAGACAAAAATCATATGTGGAAGTAAAGTTGATAATCGAAGCAAAACTATTACCAAAATAATTACTCTTCTTGGTAAAATGATAACTTATACAGCCATCTCCATCAAAATATCCGCGTATAAAATGGCGAATTAAATCATTGTTTAAATAATCGGGAAATTGCAACTTAAAGGTTTTACCACTCATACAGCCTAATTCTGTCAATTTACCTGCAAAATATTTACTATACAGGCAAAAACTACTATATTCTCTGCCATCAAATTCGTAAGATTTTATAAACTTATTTGAGTCAACGGCCTTTTTAAACCTTTTTATTATTTCTTCATCTTTTTTAGACAGTACAAGTGCTATTGAGGCATTACTATTATATCCGTCTGCCATAAGAAGACCTAAAAAATAAGCTTTTTCCGGCGAATCAACAAAATCAAAATAATGTTCGTTAAAATAATATTTTCTACTGGTTTCTTCCGGCAATCTTGTCTGTATGCTATTCTCTCTCAACACTCTCTTAATAACTATATCGGAAATGCCATATAAAGAGGCGATATCCTTAATGGTTTTCTTCTCATTAAGATATTTGCCAATTATATCTTTGACTTGTAAATCCGAATAAACTATTTTGTGACTCATTACTTCTTCTCAAAAACAATAACCTTAACCACCCTGAAACTCCTGTCTTTTCTCAGGTTCTCACGACTAGGCATTCTAAAGCAAATATCATCGCATCTTGAAAAACCTACCTCTGACGCTATATTACAAAAATCTACCGGAAAATCGTTTCTTCTTATGGCCTCTGTATATACCGATAATTTCCCGCCCAGTTTCAACGCCTTATATGATTCGGTTATAAACGGCCTGATAAAAATATCCTTCCATCTATTATAATCTGTTTCTACTTCTACTCCGTTATATTTTTCCTCATCTAGAAAGGGCGGAGAAGTAAAAATAAAATCTATATCATCGGTTATCTTCCTCATAGCATCTAAACAATTTCCATTAATAATATCGGTATCGAAAGTATTATCAACTTCTTTGAGCCAGTTAGAAGTTTTAATAAGACCTTTATAAGTAGGCACGGATAAATCAATGCCTATATACTTCTTTACAATTCCGCTGGCAAAAGAACCTATAAGTCGTCCGCTAAAACCAGCACAGGGATCCAACATAACGATAGATTTACCCTTATACAGATGTTTTAAAATTGCCATCATTACCCTCGGAGGAAAATTGTTGATTCTACTGGAAGCCGTTTCGTTGCAACATATTTCTCTTATATTAGATTCATTTATTTTGGGGTAAAGCGAAATAAGTTTCTTTATACCCCTTTTAAAATCTTCATCGCTGTTAAAAAATTCAATTGCCGACATTTTATCTTTTTTTCTGCATTCAAACATGTGCGGATGAAAATAACTTGCTAATTCTGTTCCAAAACCGTCCCAAGTATATAGTTTATTGGCATCTTGAGCGGACTGATATGACTTAATTACCCCTATCCTTTTATTAAGATATTCCTTAGTAAAATCATAATATGGAAATCCTGAATCCCTGAACTTCCTGAATTCATAATTAATCATGTGTTCGGGTATTGCAGACGATTCGCCATAGGTATCCAGTTTATTCCTCAATGTTACTGCCTGTTCTTCCGTTAATTTTGACTTTTTATTACAAACCACTACTCCCCTTGTTATCATATATCTTGCATTCCAGCGTTCCGTATCGTTTTTTATAATCTTAGATAGCGGTACTAGGTTTTTGTCTTCGTCCTCTTTTTGTAGCGGCGCATATTCTTTATGAAAACCATGGGACTTTAACATCTCTAATAACTTATTCTTCTGCTCTTCATTAAATAATATCAATTTGTTTCCCGGACTCCTCTGACAATCTAATTTACCGCTTTTAAATAAATATTGCACTCTCCATTTTTCCCTATCATCCTTAACAACGTCTGAGAGCCTATATAAACTCAACCAAGGAGCATATTCGAACTTATAGTTATAGCAGGGAATTGGAGACTTTTTTCCAATAAAATTAAAGAAATCATTTATTCCCTCAGTAGCAATCTTAATATCGTTCTTGCCCTCGGTTCTCATGGCATTAATTCCTATTTCTTTTAATTTAGGAATCAGGATATTATCTATGTCTGAGGGATAGAAAGAACAAGTAGCTATTCTAACAACATACGATACCCCATATTTAGTAATAGAACCATCTCCAAGATACCATAAAAGAACACTGGTGGGGGTAATTCTAACATCTTCCGGTATCTTTTTCTGATAATTATTAGATACAGGATACCACCTTTTAGCCTGTATTATGATATCGGGATGTGTTAGACTCCTACATGACCAAATAGGATTAGGACATTTTTCTCTGATTTTTCCAGAAACAGAAGCCTCATTAACAGAATAACTTTTAAACCCTTTCATCGCATAATTAGCCCATTCCTGTTGAGAAGAGCCCATGGAAAATCTGCCTCCCATATAAGTTTCATTATGCCTGAACCCTATTGAACCATCGCCCAGTAAAAAGCCATCTACCCACTCTATCATTTTTTCATTTAAAAAGCTCTTATCGGGATCTAAAGTAACTGTCGCTATTGAAACACTTTCTGATTTGCTTCTGACATCAATTTTGTTTCTAATTAATGCAGTATAAACCGGAGCAACACTTATTCTTTGTCCGAATAATTCCTCGCTCAATTTAGAAATTTCTGTTGTAGACATTTTTTTGACGCTATAACACTCTCTAAGAATTTCCAAATTTCTCTTCTCATCTAAAATTGATTTGACCGGCATAATATCACCTTTTATCTATATTATACAAATTCTTATATTTCTTCAAGACATATATTTTCTAATCTTTAGTTTTTGGTATCGGCATAAAAATAATTATAGAGTGGTTGGGGATTAATTTTGTTTTTCATGATATTGATTTGTCAACATCAACATCAACATCAACATCAACATCAACATCAACATCAAC
>Ga0172375_10008652_pt1 | contig 13631 bp, 13 predicted proteins | sample LakKiv1m_FD_114537 | JGI IMG/M metagenome (GOLD analysis project Ga0172375, IMG submission 114537) | Freshwater microbial communities from Kabuno Bay, South-Kivu, Congo - kab_092012_11.1m | ecosystem: Environmental > Aquatic > Freshwater > Lake | place: Democratic Republic of the Congo...
GGCCGGATCGCAGGATGCGCGAAGACGAAACCACGCCACCACCCGTGCGACTTCCCGGCCCGCGCGATCCATGAGCGTGGCGGCTGGAATGCCGCGCTCCGCGATCACGCGGCGGTCAAGGTCACGCATGACAGCGGGTGTGACAGCCTTCATGAACACCTCCCGACCAGAACCGCCTGCGCAACGGCATAGTGATGCGTGTGCGAGAGGCTGATCATGATGCGCTCCACGCCAAGCGTCTCCGCCAGGCGCTGCCCCTTCGCGCTGAGCCGCACGGAGGGCGCGCCGGTGGCGTCATTGCGAAGCACTTCGATATCCAGCAGTCCAAGGTGCGGACCGAATCCCGTCCCGAACGCCTTCGAGACAGCCTCCTTCACCGCAAACCGGCCGCAGTAGTGCTGGCAGGGGAACGCCGCCGCCTCACAGTAGGCCTGCTCGCCGGGCAGAAAAGCCCGGTCTCGAAAACGCTCGCCCCAACGTTGGAGCAACGCGGCCATTCGGTCGCTCTCGACCAGGTCAATGCCGATACCAATGACCGCTCCGGCCTGCACCTCAACCTCCCCGGTACGCCGCCATGGCCCGGCGCATTTCGCGCACCGCGCCGCGCAGGCCAAGGATCACCGCCCGGCAGACGATGCTGTGCCCGATGTTGAGCGTATCGAGGCGCGGGATCGCCAGGATCCGTCCGATGTTTTCCATGCTGATGCCGTGGCCGGCGTTGACCTGGAGCCCGATCCCGTGCGCCAGTTCCGCCGCCGCCACCAGGCGCCGCCACTCGCGCTCGGCTGCCGCTCCCCGCGCATCGCAGAAGGCGCCCGTGTGCAGTTCGATGCAGCGTGCGCCGACGTCCGCCGCCGCACGGACCTGCCGGCGATCGGGCGCGATAAAGAGACTGACCTCGATTCCGCGCGCCAGGAGAAGCTCGACACTGCGCCCGATGGCGCGCGCCCCGCCAGCCACTTCCAGGCCGCCTTCGGTGGTCAGCTCGGCCCGCCGTTCGGGCACCATGCAGACTTCGTCCGGCCCGATCGCCAGCGCGATCGCGCGGATCTCGGGGCTGTTGGCCATCTCGAGATTCAGGCGGGTCCGGAGCGAGAGACGCAGCGCGCGCACGTCGGCATCCTGGATATGCCGGCGGTCCTCCCGCAAGTGCACGGTAATCGAATCGGCGCCGGCCGCCTCGCAGCACCGCGCCGCCTCGACGATGTCCGGATACGCCGTCCCCCTCGCCTGCCGCAGTGTCGCGACATGGTCGATATTGACCCCCAACCGCAGTCGCGCTCGCCGTCGTTCCGCGTTGCCCATCCCGCCCCCCTGTTCGGACAAATAGTAGTCCGTCGCCCCTGCAATGGCCACTTCCAAAAAAGCGGGCGTTCGAAGACAGGAAGGTTGGACGCTTGGGCAATCCCGTGGCTCCGTGTCCCGTTCACTTTGTTGAAGGCACCCAGAGGCTGATCCGCGTCCGGAGCCCGGGACGCGACTCCACCCGCATCCGGCCTCCGAGCGCCGAAATCCGTTCGCGAATCTCGAACAGGCCGAGCCCGTCCCCCTTACCCGCGACGGTCCCGTTCGGCAAGACCGCGAATCCCTTCCCGCGATCCTCGACGGAAAGCCTCACGTGGTCGTCGTCGCGCTCCAGGGCCAGCCTCGCCTCGGCCACGCCCGCGTGTTTCACAACGTTGAACAGCAGTTCCCGCGCCGCCTTGAACAGGACCACGGCCAGCGAAGCCTCGATCCCGGCGACGGTCTCGACTCCGCTCGTTTCAACCCGGACGCCGTACCGTTTCTCCACGCCGTTGCACAGTTCGACAAGCGCGGCCGGCAGCCCCAGCCCGTGCAGGACGGACGATCCGAGCTCGAAGGAAAGCGAACGCACCTTGGAGGAGGCATCTCCGAGAAACCGTTGCGCGTCCGCCAGCAGGGCCGACCGTTCCGTCTCGTCCTGCGCGTTCCGGAGCATGCCGACCTTCAGGTTCACCGCCATGAGCAGTTGCGCCACGTCGTCGTGCAAGCCCTGGGCCAGTCGCCGTTGCTCGACATCCTGAGCCGTCGCCAGCTTCGCGGCCAGCCGCCGGAGATTCCTCCGCTGTTCCACGGCTTGCGCTTCAATACGCTTGCGCTCGGCGATGTCACGGAGAACGCCGGTCATGCCGGCAAAACAGCCCTCGGCATCGCGCTGGATCGTGGCGGCCTCCTCGAACCACCGCAGGGCGCCGTCGCCGCACAGGAAGCGGGCCTGGATCACAACGCTGGGATTGCCGGCGACCGCCCCCGCAAACTCGGCGCTCACGCGCGAACGGTCGCAAGGCGCCACAAACTCCAGCAGGTCGCGACCGACCACCTGGGCGGGCGCCCACCCGTACCGGTCAACCTGGGGGCCGACATATCGCACAACCCCCCGGGCATCCACCTGGAAATGGATATCCTCCGTGTTCTCGGAAAGACCGCGGTACCTGGCCTCGCTGGCCTCGATCTGCCGGCGCGTGCGTTCGATGTCCTCCATCGCCCGACGCAGTTCCGACGTCCGCTCCGCGACCCGGCGTTCGAGCTGGCCTTTCAGTTCATCGAGTTCCTGCCGCGCCAGCGCGGACTCCGTGACGTCCATGCTTGCCGCGGAAATGCCGATGACCCGGCCGTCGGCGTCGCGCAGGGGCTCGAACCAGTAGTCAAAGCAGCGTCGCTTCCCGCACAACGCCAACCAGATTTCCCCGCGCGCAGGTTTGCCCGTGCGGAGGACGCGCCGCTTGGCGGCCGTCAGCCGCGCCGCCTCTTTCGCCGAACGCAGAATCTCGGCGTCCGTCTTGCCGAGGATGTCGTCGGCCGCGTTGACGCTTGGATTGAAGACCCAGGTATAGCGAAGCTGTTTGTCCTGATTGAACAGGACGACCGGCGAGTTCCGCAGAGCGATGCGGAACCGATTCTCGATCGATTCGCACGGTTTTCTGCCGCCCGCTGGTGTTGCAGACCACCGCTTCATGGCCGCCTACCTCCCGCGATCCACGCGTTGCTCGTCTCGCCTTTTTTGTAGCAGATCGCCGGAAATCGTCAATACCGAACAGAGGAGGCACGGGGGGCGTTCAGCCCACGGCACGGCGAAGGGCCTCGCGCATCGCACTCATGCCGTAGGGCTTGGCAAGGAATCCGGCGAGGTTCTCGCCCGCGAATCGTTCGTTAATATCATCCTCGCTGTATCCGCTGGTCAGAATCACTTTCACGTCCGGTTTGATCCAGCGCATTTCGCGGGACGCCGTCACCCCGTCCATGTGCGGCATGGTCTGGTCCATCACCACACACACGTACGCGGCGGGGTCGCGCTGGAAGACCGTAACGGCCTCCCGGCCGTCGGCGGCGATGACGACGCCGAATCCAATCTTCTCGAGCATCTGTTTGGCGAGCCAGCGGATATGCTCCTCGTCGTCGACCAGCAGTACCGTGCCCTGGCCACACCACCGGCCCGGCGCGGCGCCGCCGGCCGGCGGCGGCAGCGCCGCCTCTTTCGAGACGGGGAAGAGCACCCTGAACGTGCTGCCCTTTCCGACCTCGCTCTGCATCTTGATGGCGCCGTGGTGACCCCGCACAATACCCAGAACGGCCGCGAGGCCAAGCCCGCGGCCCGCGAACTTGGTCGTGAAGAACGGATCAAATACCCGCGCCTGCGTGTCCGCGTCCATCCCGCAACCCGTATCGGCGACCTCCACATAGGCATAGGAGCCCGGCCTGATCGTGCCGTCGCCGTGAGCGCCTTTGAGGTAGGCTTCGTCGCAATCCATCGCGCCTGTCGAAACCGAGATGGCGCCGCTTCGCTCGCCGATGGACTCCGAGGCATTGACGACCAGGTTCATCACGACCTGGCGGACCTGCGTGGAATCGGCATCGGCAACCGGCATGGCAGAAGAAAGGTTGAGACGCAGGACCGCGCGCTTGGAGACGGAAACCTTCAGCAGGTTGCTCATCTCCTGCACCACGACTGAAAGGTTGAGCGGCTCGATCACGAACCGGCCCTTGCCGGCGTAGGCCAACAACTGCCGGCACAGCTCGGCGGCCTGCAAGGCGGTGAGCTTGACCTGCTGCAGTTGCTCGCGCGCGGGCGAATGCGCGTACACCTCCTCAAGCGCCAGATCGGCGTTGCCCAGAACGCCCATGAGCAGGTTGTTGAAGTCGTGAGCAATGCCGCCGGCCAGAAGGCCCAAACCCTCCATCTTCTGAGCCTGGAGCAACTGTTGCTGGACCCGTTCGCGCTCGCGCTCGTGCTGCTTGCGTTCGGAGATGTCGCGCACCAGGGAGAGCACCGCCGGCTGCCCGCCAAGGACGATGGCGCGGGCGCGAATCTCCACCGGAATCCTCCGCCCATCCTTGGTCACATGCGTTTGCTCGAAAGTGACGGGTTCTCCGGACCTCAGCCGCCTGACAATGGCGGCGACATCCACGGGGGAGTCGGTTGCATCGAACAACAGGGGCGTCTGGCCAATCAACTGCTCGCGGGTGTAGCCCAGTCGGCGGCAGGCTTCGTCATTAACCTCGATGATGGGGCCCAGGGTGCCGTCCGGGCGAATGGTGTGCACAAACAGCGCGTCAGTCAGCGCCCCCACAAGCTCGCGGTATCGAGCTTCGCTCTGGCCCCGAGCCGCTTCGGCGGCCTGGCGTTCGGTCGCGGAAATCAACGCCGAACGACGCAGATACCAGACGCCCATCCCCAGAACGATGCTGAGGAGGGCCGCCAGAAACAGGCCGGTCCTCAGGGCCCGACGCATGGCGGACAGCCTCCCCGCGTAGGTATCCGCGCGAATGTCGACGCCCACGACGCCGGTCTGCCGCCCGAGCCGGTCGCGGATGGGCGCATACGCGCTAAGGTGTGTTCCCCAGCGATCGGTCACGACTTCAGGGTCGGCCTGCTCCCTGCCGGTCCGAAGCGCGTCAAGGAGCGCGGGCGCCGGCGTGTCGTAGGGCTGCATCAGCGGGGAATGGTCCTCGACGCCATCGTGATCCGCATCGCCGGGCGGCGTGGCGTCCAGAATGATGCGGGCCCGGTTGTCGATCAGGGCCATCGTGTACAGGAACCGGATATCGTTCCGGGCCTGGAGAACGCGCTGCAAGGGAGCCACGGCCTCGCGGTAGGCCGGCGTTGATTCCTGTTCGGGTGAGACGAACCGCGCATGTTGATCCCCGTCTACCAGCGCGGCAACGGTCATGGCCGTCCGCGTCAGGCCGTCCCGAACCTGCGTTCGCAGCGCGGCCATCCCCAACGCATGCAGGGCAACCAGGCAAACGCAGATCAGGACAAAGACAATGAAGCCGCAGGCCACGCCCTCGATCACGGAGCGATCGGCCCGCGCCTTGTTCGCGGCCAACATGCTCTCCTCCAAGGTTGGACAGGATGCCGTTCCCGCCACGCGAAGATCAACTAAAAACGGGTGCCTTCTTTCTTTGGCAATCCTATCTGGAACTCAGCCGGCTGCGCGGCTGTGCCGCGAACAAACGTTACGGACAGGACCGACTCCAGCAGCGCGGGCAGGTCGGCAAGACGGGCGATGCGACGATCGGCTTGCGTCGGATCCGACGAATCGGAAACCAGCACGGTCCGGCAGCCGGCCGCGTGGCCGGCCACGATGTCGCGTTCCTGGTCGCCGACCATCCACGACGCCTTCAGGTCGATGCCATGCAGACGCGCGGCATCGAAGAACATTCCCGGCTTCGGCTTGCGGCATTCGCACAGTCCCCCGTCGTGCGGGCACACGCGAATATCAAGCAGGTCCAGCCCCTCGGCCCGAAGTCGCTCGCGCAACAAACCGTGGATCGCATCCATCGTTTCCTGCGTCACAAGCCCCCGGGCGATGCAGCGCTGGTTGGTCACGACCACGGCAACATGCCCACGGGCCTTCACGACGCGCAGGGCGCGAACGAAGTCGGACTCCAGGTGGAAGTCCTCCACCCGTTCCACATATCCCCCGCCGGGTGACGTATTGACAATCCCGTCCCGGTCGAAGAACACACACCGCCGTCCGCCTGTCTTCACTTAACCTCCAGGGAAGACCTTAACTTCAGCGTCCGCTGGACGAGCCCTTCCTTGACGGGTTCGTTGGCCAGCGAAAACGCCATGGCATAACGGCGGCTGCGCTTGACGTCGTGGCCGCCGAACCGCCCTTCAACCGACGCCGCGTTCCAGCTTGCCTCCGGCACCTCCGCCCACTCCAGCAGCCAGGCCACAAGGCACGGGAATGTCTCGTTGTCGAGACAGTCCGTCGGCAGCGTCTGCTCATGGGCCACGCGGTCGCCGACCCATACGCGCAGCCGCACGGGAACGGGCAGCCCCGTCAATTCCAGTTCGGCCATCACGTCTTCCAGCGTCCGGCCTTCCTCCGACAGACGTTCCAGGTCGCGCTGAAGTTCCTGCTCGGGAAACAGGAACTGCCGCGATAGCGGCGTGCCCGACGGCGCCGACAGCTCGATCAAGGGCCGGTCAGGAAAGAACTCGGCAACCTCGTCGGCAAGGGCGGGCCAGAATTTCGCCGCGGAATTCCGATACGGCGCCCGCCGCACGTAAAGGGTTTCGGTGGCCGGCCGGCCGGTCGGATACGCGTCCGGCGCTCCCAGGTTGAGAAGGCCGGCCATGGTCGCTCTCAAGGCGCGGGCGCCGGCGCCTCGGGCGGCGTGCCCGTTTCCGGGGCAGGCTCGGCGTTCGCCGGAGCCGACGGCGCGGGCTGCGCCGGCCCGAGCGGCACGGACAGCGCGCCGTCAAAAAATTCGATGATATGCCCCTTCTCGACCAGCCACGCCAGGGGCGCGAGCACCTCCCCCGCCTCGGGGCTGTCCAGCGCCTTGCCGGGCCGGAGCGCCTCGACAAGCTGCTCACGCTTGCAGCCCGGGTGCGCGCGCAGGAACTCCAGCGTACTGCGGATCGGCTCCACAGCGCGTGCCGGGTCGATCGGCGCCGGCTCGATGGCCGTCACGAATTCGACCTTATGCGCCCGGAAGACGCGCAGGTGCTTGCCGCGAAAGGCGCCGCGAAGGGCGAAGAGAAGGTTGCCCGGGAAGCGGCACTCGTAACGCCAGGCCTCCTCGATCGTGCGAAGCAGCGCCTGCTCCTCCATCTGCCGAACAAGCGAGACCGGCACCGCGACACGCCGCCCCTGCTGAACCAGGCCCGGCGCGATTTCGCGCGTGAAGCGCGCTTCGGCCGATGTCCACGTCATGGGTTCGCCATCGGGCTTGTCCTTGAACCGGTACGTCACCCGCTTGCGGCTCTCCGTCTTCCATTGCTCGATCAGGGCCGGATCGCGCACGACCTCGATGCGCTGCCGGTACGCCTCCAGCGGCATGTTGGGAAACCGGGTCATATGAAGTTCCTGGACCTTGTCCGCGTAGCTGTGATGGTTGGGCGGGCCCAACAGCACGCCGCTCAATCCGCAGCGGGCCACGCAGGTGAAGTTGCCGGCGGGCGCTTCCGTTTCGGTCTCCTCGCGGATGAAATAGTCCCCGTGGTGCGCCCGCGCGAGATGCGCGAAGATGCGCTCCCGCTCCAGCGCGGCCATTCCGCAGATCTTGCACTGGTGCAGCACCACGTCCTTGACATCCGGACGGACATCCAGCCGCGCCACGCACGTCTCGGGCTTGGACGTAAAGATCGCGGCCAGGTCAAGCAACGGGTAGGCCCGCTTCAACTGGGCGATCTGGCGGACCATGGACGACAGCGCCTTCTGGTCGGGCATGAAGCGCGTCTCAACGGGCAGACGAATGGGCGCTTCGCGCCGGAACCGCTGACCGTCAAGCCGACGCGGCCCGCGATCGAAACCGCGATCCGGCCCGCGATCCGGCGGAGCGCGCCGATCAGAAGGCGGACCGCCGGGCGGTCGCTGCTCGCGATTGCCGCCCCGGGCTGGCCCGCGGCCGTCTCCCCGCCGCTCGCCTCGTCCTGCGCCCGGGCCGCCCCCGCGGCGTTCCATGCCGCCGCGCGAGCCCCGATCGCGATCCGACTCGCGCCGATCGCCCCGGTCGCGCGTTCCCGACCGCTCCTCCGCACCGCCTTCGCTGCCCGCAAAGCGTCCGAGCAGACTGCCGGGCGGCCGGCGGGCCCACGTGGGAACGAAATTCAGTTCGAGAACGAGGTCGCGACCGGCGGGCGCCGCCACGTCATTCGGTTGTGCATTGGCGTTGTCTGGCTCTGTCACAAGACCCCCGGGTTCCGACTCAAGTGCGGGGGCAGTATAGCGGAGTGTCCACCGCGATCAAGCCGAAGGCGCGTTTGCTCCGCGGTACTCGGCTTCGATCGCCTGGAACTCCGCGGCGGCGAGTTCCCACTCGCGCGTGGCATAGGCAATTTCGGTCTGCAGCTCGACGAGGCGCTTGTTGAGCGCCTCGAACCCCTGCGGCGGCGGAACCGCGCTCAGCTCCTTCACCCGCTCGGCCTGCTCGGCCTCCAGCCGTAGCACGACCGCCTCGGTCTTGTCCATCTGGCGCTTGGCCCACTGCCGGCGCGAGGACCACGCTTGCGCCCGGGCGGCCCGCTCGCGCTTGTCCTGCTGGCGGCGCTCGGGCGGAGCGGACGCCTTCAGCGCGGCGGCCAGCTCCGCATCCCGCTTCGCCACATAGTCGTCATAGCCGCCGATGTAGCGGCGAACGCCGGGCGGAGTCATCACGATGATCGCGTTCGCCACGCGTCGGACAAATTCGATGTCGTGGCTCACCAGGCAGATCGTGCCGTTGTACTCGAGCAATGCCTGCTCAAGCGCCTCGCGCCCGGCGATGTCCAGGTGCGTGGTCGGCTCGTCGAGCAGCAGGAGATTGGGCGGTGTCCCCAGCAGCCGCGCAAAGGCCAGGCGCACCTTCTCGCCGCCGCTCAGGATCGCCACGCGCTTCTCCACCGACTCGCCCGAAAACCCGAATCCGCCCAGCAGCGTCCGCACATCGCCATCGGTCATGCCCGGCGTCACGGCGCGAACCGTGTCAAACACCGTCAGGTCCGGATCCATCGTGTCGGCGAACTCCTGCGATTGCCAGCCTGGCACGACGCGGTGCCCCAGGATACGACGCCCTTCGGCCAGCGGCATGGAGCCGGCGAGGACGCGCAGCAGCGTGGACTTGCCGAGCCCGTTGTGCCCAATCAGGGCGATCTTCTCGCCGCGCTCCACGCGCAGATCCACATGCCGCAGCACCCACCGCTGCCCACCGTCATAGGACATGCCCGCGTCATCGAGCCGGATCACTTCCTGGCCGCTGTGCGGCGCGGGGCGGAGGCGGAGTTTGCCGGCGCGGGGCGGAGGCGGAGAGATCTCCACATCGTCCAGGCGCTCCAGCATCTTGATCCGGCTCTGCACCTGGCCCGACCACGTGTTTTTGGCCCGGAACCGATCGATGAACGCCTCCATCTTCTCGCGCTTGCGCTGCTGATTCTCCCAGGCGGCCAGCTCCTGCTCGCGCCGCTTCTCGCGCGCTTCGAGGCAGTGGTCGTAGGCCGTCTCGTAGCGCGTCAGCCTCCCCGCGTTGACTTCGATCGTCACGTTGGTCAGCGTGTTGAGCAGGTAGCGGTCGTGCGAGACGATGACCAGGGTCCCCTTGTAGTCGCGCAGGAACTTCTGGAGCCACTCGATGGCGGGAATGTCGAGGTAGTTCGACGGTTCGTCGAGCAGGAGCACGTGCGGCTCGGGCACGACGACGCGCGCCAGCTCGGCGCGCATCTGCCAGCCGCCGCTGAACTCCTTGAGCGGCCGCGCAAAGGCGTCCGGCGCGAAGCCGAGCCCGCCCAGCGCCACCTTGGTCTTGGTCCGCAGGTCATAGCCGCCGCCGGACTCGAACCGGGTCTGCAGCTCGCCTAGTTCGCGCAGCAGGCGCTCCCGTTCTCCGGCCCCCACGTCGCCGACATGGAACCGGTGCTCCAATTCGTGAATGCGGTCGTGCAGGTCATGCAGTTCCGGCATGCCGCTCTCCGCGTACTTGAGCAGCGGCAGTTCCGCCTCGCTCGGCCGCAGCTCCTGCCGCAGATACCCCAGGCGCAGGCGGTCGGGCAGCGACACGCGCCCGCTGTCCGGCTCGCACTCGCCGGTGATCAGGCCGAAGACGGTGCTCTTGCCCGCGCCGTTGGGGCCGATGATGCCGATCCGTTCGCCGCGGTGAATCCGCAGGCTGGCGTTCTCAAGGACCACCTGCCCGCCATAACGTTTGGTGACTGCGCTGAGTTCGATCATGGCTGTATGCGGTCCGGAAGCGTGCGGGAAAACGGCGCGAAAGACAAGTTCAGAGCCCGGAGCCGAACAACCGTTGATGCCTCGCCTCGACCACCTGCCTCACGGCTTCCTGCAGGTCGGCTGACAACCGGGAACGCGCGATCTCGTCCAACATCATCGGGCAACTCTCGGCAAACCGCGCCAGGATGTCGGCCACCACTTTCTGAGGAATCTTCAGCGTCTCACCCAACGTTTCGAAATCCCGGCGCCGGAGCCTGTCCGATTTCCCGTTCAGCGTCAGAGCGCAGTCGCCTTCCTTCGGTATGACCGCCTTCGAACAAACAATGTCATAGGCGGGCGACAACCGCAAACTGCCGTCGTCGGCTTCCAGCATCGAGAAGTTCTTCAGATGCGCATCGCCGTTGCCGACCAGAAAACTCGACAGCACCCGCTCAAAGAACAGTTGCGCGTCCAGCCCCGGCACACTCGACAGTTCCCGAATCTTCTTTCCGACGCGCTCCAGTGACCCCGCGTACTTGTCGTTCCCGCCGAGGATCTGGAAGAAATCCTCGCACCGCAGTTTCTGTCCGTCTGCGGTGCGGTCAAACCGGCGCACGATGTAGGCCGGCGAACCATCCCGCAGGTCGAAGAGCCCATGCGGCGGCACGTCAATACCCAGTTGCCCGGCAATGAGCATGCAGAGGTTTTCGTTCTGCGGCAGCAACGGGAAACGCTCGGTCTGCGGTTTGAGGATGAACTGTCCGCCCTCGACGACCGGCAGCAATTGCGACCCCTGACGGGACATGGACAGTTTCGGTTGCACACCCGAGATGGACATCCGGCCAGCCATCTCGCGGGCCTTGGCCAGGATTTCGCCATGACTCAGCGCCACCGAGGGCAACGCCGGCTTCCCGAACAATCGCCGCAAACACGAGGGGTGATACAGGATCCCGGTCTCGTGCAGCCGACCGCAAATACCACAGGCGTTCATCATGGCTTGATCCAGACCGCTCCGATGCAGTCACCGCAGGCCCTGACCAGCAATCCGAAATCGTCTTTCGGATCGATCTTCAGCGTCTGGCAAACGATCTCTCGAAACCAGCCTTCCGGAAGCAATCCCTTGAAGAACGGGAACAGCGTCTTGCTCTCGTACGGCTCTGCCCGCAACGGCAGTGCCACGGCGATGGGTTTGCCGGTTGCGAGGTACGCCGGATCGTAGGTAAACCGGTGCCCGCTGCCGGTCTCCTCGATGACGCCGGCCTTCGCGTCTTTGAACATGACCGTGCCGTTACGCAAGGATTTCATGATCCTTCGTCGCTTCGAGATGGTATCCGAACAACGCCAGTACCTGATTCACCTTGTCCATGCGGACCGTTGCCTTCCCCTGCTCGACGTCACGGACAAACCGCAGCCCGACACCACTCCGCCTCGCCAGATCCTCCTGAGTCAAACCCGCCTTGTCGCGCAGTTCTTTTAGCGTCAGCGCTATACCCGATAGGGTGTCCTGTGTGTTTGTTCTCATAGCGGCTATACCTTATCGGGTGTAGACATTGCATTCAAGCGGATAGTTTATACCCGTACAGGTATTGCAGTGACCCACGCCGCCTGATGCATACCCGATGCGACCTGAGCGTCCCGCTCAATGAGGCTACTCGCCGGCCGCGGCCACGATGCGGTCAGCCGCCACCGACGCGCCGCCGGCAGGCAGTCGCTCGCGCGGCGCGGACGACGCGATCGCGGCGTCCAGGGCCTCAACTACTTCGCCGCGATAGAGCCGCTGCGAGGGAATGTGCTGGTTGCGCACGTAGCGCCGGATGGCCGCGACCAGCACGTCGTACTCGGCAAACCCGGTCCGCTCGGCATACGCCAGCGGGGTCTGGTTCACCACGCAGTCGGAAACGATCCCGTAGCCGGGCTTGGAGAGGACCACATCCGCCGTCGCCACCACGTCGGGGAAGGGAAACCGCTCGCGGGACACGCCGTACAGGTTCGCGCCATTCCAGCGGGCCGGTTCCATATAGAGGAAGGCGTAATCGGCGGCGCGGCCAAACCGCTCCAACGCGCCGGGCTCCCAGTCCAACGCCGTAAACGCCAGCAGGCACCAGCGCCGCCCGGCCGGAATACCCAACGCGGCGGCCAGCTCCTCGCGCCGGTTCCGGCCGGGCGCAGACACGAGCGGAAGCGGCTCGCGCACGCGAAACGCCGCCATCGGGCAGGCAAAAGGCAGTTCAAGAAGACGGTCGGCATGGGCGTAGTCGGACCGGAACTGATCGGCCGCAGCGCGCCAGACCGGCCCACGCGAAGCGTACTCGTCATAGATCCAGTCCCACGAAAAATTCCCGACCGCGATGGCGGGAATGCCGCGCGCCGCCGCCGCGGCGAGGGGCAGGCCCGGAATATCGGCCACCACAACAGCAGGGCGAAGGGATTCAAGGAACGCTGCCTCCGCCTTCACATCGTCCGTACGGCGGGCCAGCATCGATTCGAGCGCGCGGACCGTCGCGGGCTCGTCAATGCGGATCCCGTCGCGTTGCGCCATCCCCACGTCGAACGACGCGGCGCGCAGGGCCATCCGCGAATCCGGCAGACGGCTGTGGAAGAACGCCTCGGGCAGCGCGCTCACCACCGTGATCGGCGCCTCCGGACAGCGGGCCCGGAGCGCGCGCAGGATATCGCACGACCGCACACCGTGGCCGTAGCCGTGCGCGGTCACGTAGTAGACAAGGGGACGGCGCACGGCGGGACTACGCGTAGCGCTCGCTCTTGACATGCTCGGCCTTGAAACGCGTGCGCGTCTCCTTCTGCTCGGCCGGGACACCGATGGCGATGACGGCCACCGGCAGAATGCCGTCCGGAACGGCGAGCGTCTGCCGCAAGTGCCGGATGCGATCCTCACGGGGATGCACGCCGAGCCAGCAGGCGCCCAGCCCCAGGACGGACGCCGCCAGAAGAATGTTCTCGATGGCGGCGCTGCAATCCTGAAGCAGGTAGGAAAGCTGCCGGTCATGCGCCGCCTCGGGATCGCCGCAGACGACGACCGCCAGCGACGCCTGGCGCAGCATCTGGCCGTTGGGCAGCCCGTCGGCAATCGTGTTGAGCGCGGCGGGCATCCGCACGGTGACGAAGCGCCACGGGTCCTTGGCGCACGCCGAGGGCGCGGCCATGGCGGCCTCCAGAAGATCATGCAACTGGTCGTCGGTGACGGTGCCCCGCCCGTACTGCCGGATGCTGCGCCGCCTGAAAATCCACTCGAGTTTTGCGTTCATGTCGTCTCCTCGTGCGTGACGACACACATTACCACGCCGCGCCGCCACCAACAAGAACCGCCCGGCTTCTTCCAGCAATTCGCATGTTGAACGGAACCGCTTCGCGGAGTTTGCGTCCGCGAAGCGGTTTTCTGCTTTTCTGGGATAGACTGACTCGACCGGTGCTGCGGAATGGCCGTAGCGCCGGATCAACCAAAGGAGTCAGTCA
>Ga0172375_10008654_pt1 | contig 13630 bp, 18 predicted proteins | sample LakKiv1m_FD_114537 | JGI IMG/M metagenome (GOLD analysis project Ga0172375, IMG submission 114537) | Freshwater microbial communities from Kabuno Bay, South-Kivu, Congo - kab_092012_11.1m | ecosystem: Environmental > Aquatic > Freshwater > Lake | place: Democratic Republic of the Congo...
ACGCGAATATCAGCCCCTGCGAATTTCCCTTTATTTTCGAAAAACGCCGGTCGCCCTCGATGTATTTGCCCATGTGCACAAATGAGGGCGAGCGCAGGCGGTAGATTTTGATTGCAGCATAAGTGCCGTCATCTTTTGTCGCTCGATACACGTTGGCCTCTTTTCCCTCGGCAATGCAGTAGTCGAGAGTGCGCACAATGCCCTTGCCCCGAAAGCGGTCGAGGGCGATTAATGAATTGCGGTCAAAGACACCTTCCTCTAAGCCCCAGTGCTCCTTGTCTATCTTGTCCTCTCTTCTGGGGCGTTTTTTCTTGGATTGACGCAAAGCCATGCATGCACCATACAGGAGGAGGATAAAAAGAGAGCGGCTGAACGCAACGCGGCATTTTATGACAATTTAATTTTCAAGAGCGTTCCAGTTCATCTGGTCAATTACAAACGAATGCAAAGCAGACATTTCGTATGGCATCTGTTCAAAGAAGCCGTCCGACAGGTCAAAATGTTTTTTCAAGGCATACGAAACACTGAGATTTTGAGAAAGTTCGAGGCCGTATGCTGTCTCCAGTTTTGAGCTGACATTCCAGACATTGCCGTCAACTTCTTTCGCGTTTTGCCAGTTATAGTTGAGATTGAAATTTGCCATAAAAGCAGAAAATCTGGAATAGTCCAGCGCCTGCTCGGCGTGTTCAAATGCCTTGATGGCAGGGCGGATTCTGCCGGCCTTAAGGAGCTTCTCGCCCGCATCCTGAAAGGCAATAGCCGCAGACTTGGCATCCGGCATTTTCATTGCCTCGTTAAAAAGATGCACGCCGTCCATTTCCATATTATACAGATTGAGGTAATAAGTGGATTTGAGATTAAAATGGTCTGCATATGCCTGAGCCACGACAGTTGGGATATCGAGAAAAATCTGGCGCATGACTCCATATACCTTGCCTGCAGAGTCGTGTTGGCCGCTGTTGGAGAGAAAAGCCGCATGCAGTTCTATGCAACGAATGAGGGGGGCTGCCACGGCGGGCTCTCGCATAAGTTCTTTGCCAAATTCACGAAAGCGACGCAAGGCCTGATTGAATCTTTTGTGGTCCAGAGGGCCGCGTCTGAGATTTTGAAGTGCTGTTGCTACCTGAAATTTTGACAATTGAACCTTGTCCGTATTTTTTAACGGTACAAGGTTAGATTGAGAGTTCATATTAAACACACAAAAACATTAAGTAAAACAGACTATTTAAGCCTATCGGCCCCGCCCCCTATCGGCCAATATACCCCTTGTTTCGCAGCCAGTCTGACTGCAGATGGTTGTAGCGCCAAATCACGTCGCCGCGCGTGTCGCCCTCGATTTTCCACGGCTCCACAAGTACAATATCTCCTTGGCGCACCCAGATGTTGCGGCGGATTTTGCCAGGAATGCGACAAAGACGCTCCTTACCGTCCTTGCACTGTACCTGCAGGCGGCCTCCGCCCACATTACCGATTACAATGCCCAAGAGCTCGCCCTCGCGGGGCAGGCGCACACGTACATATCCTTCAGTTCCCGGCATCGGGGCTGGGGCGGTTCCTGGTTCTTCAGCCATATCTACTACCTCGCCGGCGCACGGGCGCCGCACGCCTCACATACGAGGGTTCGGATGCCGTGCGGTCCGTCCACCAGTTTTGTGTCCGGGCGTTTGCACTCTTTGCACACAACATAGGAATTGATGAAATTACTGAGCTTCTCATTAAGCACGCGCTCAAACACCTTGCCGTGCAGCACCAGCTTGCCGCCGTCTGTTGTCGCGGGCACGGCCAGTTCCTTGGACAGGTATTTGGAAAGCAGAGCCGGCTCGCGGCGCACTTTTTGGCAGATGACCTCGAAATTGCGCAAAATTGTTTTGGCGCCCTGCACCTGTACCTCGGGAGTAGGGGGCTCGAAACGCTTAAATGCCAGAGTTTTCTCAGGCAGCGCCGCGCGGGCGCGCTTGAGCATCTCTTCGTAGGATGAACTATCGCTCAAAAAATCCCTCTAATGGTTCGTCGATGATGATGAGATTAGCGGGATGAGAGTATAAAAAGACATGCGCCGCGGGCAGGAGGAGGCAAAGACAGCGCATGCATTAAAGCCGCCAATTCTGCCGCGCAGCCTCATTGCATTATTAACACTTAAGGACAGAAATGATAATATGAGCCAGAAATCATCCAATAAAAAAAGAGAAACAAAGCGCGCCACACCTGCGCTTGCGATGCAGCTGCCTACTTCCGAGAAGCAGGAGCTTGCGCCGCGCAAAGCAGGAAACACGAGCGGACGCAAAATATTAATATCACATACAATCTCGGTGCCTCTTATTCGCCCAAGCGAAGATGCATCCAAGCCCGCGCCGCGCGTGCTGATGGACAAGGAGGCAATAGAGGCGCAGGGAAAGCGCTGGGGGCTGCACCAGCAGTCTTCGCGTGAGGCAGAAGGGGCCAGAAATGCGCAGGCAAAACCTGCAATAAAGGCCAAAAAAAACAAAGCGGCAGACGGCCCGATTCACAAAGACATGCTGATTAGCGACATTATGCTCAATTACCCGCAGACATTGGATATTCTCATGGCTGCCGGGCTGCACTGCATCGGCTGCCAGCTTTCAGCATATGACACACTGGAATCAGGGCGCGCGCTTCATGGCATGGATGAGGCAACAATAGCAGAGCTTGTGAAGGCAATGAATGCAAAGCTGAAGGAAGACGGCGGCACAAAGGAGACTGGAAATACTGGCACTTGCTGTCAGGAATAAACGGCCCCGCCCAAAACAACGGCCAACCAAAACTTCCCGCACCTCGCGTTTTTTAATCATGCGCAAGCAGAGGCGTATAGATTTTATGGTGTCTTTGCTCCCCGGAGGCGGAAGGCCGAGAAGAAAAGGCCATGGCGGCAAACGCGTGGTGTTTGTCACCCCAAATCCAAAAGCGGCAGAAGAAGAGGCAAAAAAGCACGCAGACAGGGGGCTTAAGACAGAAATAAAGAAAGAGAAGGACGACACCGGCACCTATGTTTATACGGTGTTTGTTTTTGAAATGGGATGAAATGAGCGCATGAGAATAATTTTGGGACATTTTATGGAACAGGCAGAAACAAAATTAGACCGCGCGCGCATCTTAAAGGATGGAAAGGCGGAAATTGCAGTGACGCATTCGGGAATGAGGCAAAGGCTGCTTTTTGTCGTGGTGCGCGAAAAGCTCGGAGAAGGCCAAGTGCCATATCTCAAAATTGACAGATGGGTTGATGCCAGCCAACTGCTAAATCTTGCGGCAGAGCTTGATTTGCCCATAATCGCCCCGCAGGGAAAGTTTTTTGCGCCGAAGAAGAAAGCAGGAGATTATTTGGGGCTGTAATAATAATTCACCTTTCACAATTATTCCTTTTCTTTTAGCGCGTTTCTATGCTCATCATCAGTCAAAATAACAAGCTCCGCCCCGTCGCGCACCAAACACACGCCCAGTTTTGGAAAACGGAAAAGATTGCAGTCTTTGCGCATTTCCATCTCGGCCCAAACCCATTTCACCAGCATCTGGGCCTCCTCTGCATTTATTATTTTGGATGCGCCGCTGGAGAGATGGACAGAAAGCTTGATTGGCATTTTTGATTGGGAAGCGTCGGGCATAACAACAACTCTTCATTCCTTGTCAAGAGGGCTTTCATGCACCCTTTTTCGCGCGCGCACGGGCGCAGACCTCGCATCTGTGAGATATTGCAAGCGTACGCGGTTCCATTCCACTTCAAATGGGTCGATATCCAGTATTAATACCTGCTCACCTGCGCCTGCCTGATGCAGCTTGCGCCCGTCAGGCGCATACACGGCCGAGCCGCCCCCATAAGAATCAGAAGAGGAGGCGGTTTGTTCTTCGCGTGTGCTTCCAAAATTGCAGCCGATGGCAAACATCTGATTTTCGACCGCGCGCGCGGCAAGAAGGCAGTCCCATGCAATTCGCTCGCTCTTTTTGTATGCGCCAGAGACAAAAAGAAGAAATCCGTTTGAAAGGCCGAATTCGCGCGCTATTTCAGGAAAGCGCAAATCATAGGAGCTGATAATGCCTGAGCGGAATGTGAGAAGGTCGAAAAACGGCAGTTTTTTTCCGACAGAAAGATGGTCTGCCTCGCCTGTGATTGAGCAGAGGTGAATGGCATCATAAACGCCGATTGTGCGTCCTGTTGTGTCGATGGCAAGAGAGCGGATAAAGGGTTTTGACGGCTGAGACGGGCGGCGCGCGAGGTAGGAGCCAAGCACATATGCTTTCTTGTCTTTGGCAAGCTTGCGCATAAATGTTGGAGTGGGGCCATTGGGCTTCTCGGCCATGCGAGAATATAACTCCGGAGCGGCCGCAGTGCTGAAGAGATGGGGAAAAACAAAGATGTCCCCCTTTTTGTCACCCACCAGCTCGCGGCATATGCGCAGGTTTTCCTCCCGATTCCCGACAGAGGGGGCGAACTGCACCAATGCAAGGCGCACTTTGGAACCCATTGGCATAATGGAAGAAGGAAGAGAGAGAATAAAAGTAAAATGGAGCATTTTGCTAAAGTAAAATGGAGCGTTCTGCCAAATCAGCAGCAGCAAGGCTTCTTTCCAGGACCCATGATTACACCTCCAAATAATTGAGATATGTGATATAATTCATGGAAAATATTAAAAAATGGGACAGAGGGCGGGAGGCGGGCAGAAAAGCAGGATTTTAAGCCCCAAACCCGCTAGTTAATTATGTCCTCAGCAGCAGTCGCACCTGCAATCCTTGTTTATACAAAAGAAGAGCTGCGACAGCGCATAGCGGCTGTGCCATCGGCCAAAACGCTTCACATCGACATAATGGATGGCAAATTTGTCAACAACACCACGCTCGATATTGACGGGCTGCGCGATTTGCCAGAGAGCCGGGAAATAGAATATCATCTCATGGTTTCCAATCCTGCTGAATACATCAGGCAGCTGCCGGGCGGAAAAAACAGAATATTTTTGGTGCACATAGAAAGCGTGCTGGACGACGAAATTCCATATATCCGCAGCATGGTGGAAAAAAAGAATGCGCGCCTTGCGTGGGCGCTCAACCCCCCAACCCCGATAAACAGAATAGAGCCCCATCTGGGCGGGGTGTTCGGCGTTCTGCTCATGACCGTCAATCCCGGCTGGGCTGGACAGACATATATCAAAGAGATGGAAAACAAGATGCGCATCCTGCGCGAGTCTTATCCAAACCTCACTATTGAAATAGATGGGGGCGTGGACGCGCAGACGATTTCAAGCGCAATGAAGGCTGGCGCAAACCGGTTTGCGGCAGCTTCGGCAGTGTTCAAAAACGACGAGCCGGACGCAGCGCTGCAAGGGCTTTTAAGGATTGTAAATTCATATGTGGCACAACCGAGGGCTTAGTATGGGAACCAACCGCCTCAACTCGACAACAGAGCTTAAGCTCAAAGCCAATGACATACGCCAGGACCTGATTCACATGCTGCTGGCGGCCAAATCAGGCCATTCTGCCGGACCTTTGGGCATGACAGACATTTTCACTGCGCTTTATTTCCACACTGCAAGCCATGACGCAAAAAAACCCCGGTGGGAAGAGAGGGACAGGATAATTCTTTCCAACGGACATATCGCGCCCATCCTCTATGCAACGCTGGCGCATGCAGGCTATTTTGACAAATCCCTGCTTTCCACCCTGCGCAAACTTGACTCTCCTTTGCAGGGGCACCCGCACATGGGAAGTTTGCCTGGCATTGAAACCTCATCAGGCCCGCTGGGACAGGGCCTTTCGCAGGCCTGCGGCATGGCGTTGGCAGCGCGCATGGACAAACGCCAGCGGGTATACTGGGTGCTTATGGGAGACGGCGAGCAGCAGGAGGGCCAGTGCTGGGAGGCATTCATGCTCGCAGCAAAATACCGCCTTGGCAACATCATTGCAATCACAGACCGCAATCTCATACAAATTGACGGCACTACTGAAAACGTGATGCCTCTTGAACCTCTGGCAGACAAATACAAATCGTTTGGCTGGCGGGTGGTGGAAATAGACGGCAATGACATGAACGCGGTCGTGAGCGCGCTTGACGAGGCGCGCGCCCATGCGCTCGCAAATGCAGAGTCAGCCCCTACAATGATAATCGCAGACACATTGCCAGGCAAAGGCGTGTCGTTTATGGAAGGCAAATACCAGTGGCACGGCAAGACGCCGAATGCAGACGAGGCGGCGATTGCGCTCAAAGAACTGCAGGATGCGCGGGCAAAAATAAATGCTGACCAGTGAGGCGACAACATGACTGACATCAACTTTGCAACAAACCCTGCCATGAAGCTTGCGCCAGATTTGTTTGCGGTCGAGATGGCAAAAAACTCCAACCGCGAGGGCTGGGGCAGGGCGCTGGCGGACATGGGAGATACAAACCCAAATCTCGCGGTGCTTTCAGCAGACGTGTCTGGCTCGGTGTGCACAAATCATTTTGAAAAGAAATTTCCCTCCCGTTTCGTGCAGTGCGGGGTTGCAGAACAAAACATGGCCTCGGTTGCGGCAGGCATGGCTCTTGAGGGCAAACTCGTTTTCTTCTCGGCGTATGGGGTTTTCTCGCCCGGGCGAAACTGGGACCAGATACGCGTCAATATTGCCTACAACAACCTGAACGTGAAGTTCTCAGGCGCGCACGCAGGCATCACAGTTGGGCCTGATGGCGCCACCCATCAGGCAATGGAAGACATCGCGCTTATGCGCGTTCTGCCCAATGTGTGCGTGCTGTGTCCCTCTGATGAGAAACAGGCATACAAGGCGGCGGTTGCCGCTGCGGCAAGAAAGGGGCCTGTCTACATCCGCCTCTGCCGCGAAAAATTCCCGATTTTCACCACAGACGCCACGCCGTTTGAGATTGGAAAAATAAACGTGCTGGCAGAAGGAAAAGATGTGGCAATAGTGACGTGCGGAGTGCTGGTGCATGAGGCATTGAAAGCCGCCAAAAATCTTGCGGCTGTGGGGATTTCTGCCGCAGTGCTTGACTGCCACACAATAAAACCATTGGATGTCAACACGCTCGTCACCTATGCCAAGAAATGCGGCTGTGTGGTGAGCGCGGAAGAGCACCAGATTAACGGCGGGCTTGGCGGGGCGATTGCAGAGGCGCTGGCAGAAGAATGCCCCACTCCGCTGGTGCGCGTTGGCATGACAGATAAATTCGGCGAGTCCGGGTCCGCTGCCGAGCTTCTGGCAAGATATGGGATGGATGCTGCCGCGATTGAGAAAGCTTCTAAAAGCGCGATAGCGAAAAAAGCTAAGAACAAGAAAAAATAGAGAAGAAAAAGGTGAAAACATGAAATTCTTCCTTGACACGGCAGACGTCGACAAAATCAAGGCGTTGGTTGCCACAGGCATGGTGGACGGCATCACCACCAACCCCACGCTGATACTCAAATCAGGCCGCGAGCTCAAGAGCGCCATTGTTGAAATCTGCAAGCTTGTCAAGGGGCCGGTGAGCGTGGAGGGAATCGGCAATACTGCGGACGAGATGGTAAAAGATGCGCGCGAGTTTGCCAAATGGGCGCCAAACGTTATTGCCAAGGTGCCGATGAATGTTGAAGGGCTCAAGGCAGTGCGGATTTTGGAAAAAGAGGGAATAAAATGCAATGTCACGCTGGTTTTCTCAGCAGGACAGGCGCTGCTGGCTGCAAAGGCAGGCGCATCCTATGTTTCTCCGTTTGTAGGCAGGCTGGATGATGTTTCAGAGGATGGAATGGCGCTGATTTCGGAAATAATGCAGGTATATGACCAGTACGGATACAAGACGCAGGTCATTGTGGCGTCAGTGCGCCACCCTCTGCACGTGATTGAGGCTGCAAAAATAGGGGCCCACATTGCAACAATTCCGCCCGAAGTGTTTGAAAAGCTGTACAAGCACCCGCTCACAGACAAGGGAATAGCGCAGTTTGTAGAGGATTACAAAAAGGCGCAAGCAGGTGTTAAAAAGTAGTAAAGTGAAATAACAGAAACATGAAACAGATTACCAGACGCGAGTTTTTGGCAGTCTCGGGCGTAGCGGCTGCAGGCAGTTTTTTGCCATTGAGCTCTCTTTTTTCAAAAAAATCTCTAACCGAGCGGCTGCAAAAAGATGAAATTCTTCAGGTAAGCGGCGTTGGGCGGATTCAGCATCACTTAGATGCGCCATTTCATGCGATTTTACAGGCGCGGGAGGATGCGCGCAGCAGTTATCATCTGCAAGGAGACTGCGGATTTGACGGAAAAAAGATGCAGAGCACTCTTTCTGCGCTGGCAATTGAAATAAAATTTGCAGCCCCTATCCGCAAGTTAATGGCAGGGCAGCACGTGGAACTGGCCGGCGAGCAATGGCAGGTGGAAAACACGGATATGAGCGGCCCATCGCCATTTGTTGTGATTAACCGCAACGGACAGACGTTGGAATTAACGCATGGAGAATGGATGAAAAATTCGGCATCTGCAGACGAAGGAAGATGGAAAACCGTTTTTGGAGCCAGCACGCTGAACATGGCGATGGATGGGGCGGCGGCAGATAACGCTGGCACGCGAATATGGCTGATAGCCGAGCCTGCCTCCCACCACGAGTTTAAGCAACCCCTGTATGGCGGAGAGACAATTGCGCTTCCTGCAGGCCTGCCAACCAATCTGCGCTGTGAGGGCATGGTGGACCAGAATTTGCATGAAGGCGGCATCCTGACCGGACAGATAGGAGAGGTGGTGACGGGCGATAAAACAGTGGCGCGAAATGTGCAGGTCGTCATGCTCTATACCAGCTTCGGAGAACTGAAGAATGGAAATATTTTCTACACGCAGGGCACGCCACATGAACAAGGAGTAAACAAAATCGGCATATGCCCCTCACGCGACAGTTTTGTGCTTTTCAATCTCGGCAAACCGGGCGGGGCATCAAATTATTATGAGATTCCGATGCAGGAGCGGCAGATTAGAATGTCGGGGGCAGGCAGCGAACAGGGGCATGACAAATATTTTGACTGGGAGGAAAAAGAGGGATTTTTGCGCCTCAGTTTCTGGGAAAGCGCAACCGCAGACAAAAAATTTGTGCGCACAATTCTGCGTTTTGCGGCAGGGCAGGACGGCAGATACGCACTGCTTGGCAACCGGCCATATTCAACACAGCAAGAGCTCAAACTCAACGAGGCGCTGAATCTTGATTTGTATAAGGTAAGACTTAAGGAGATAGAAACGGGCGGACTGCCTTCGGCCGTGTTCGAAATAGAAGATTGGGAAGGAACAACTCTGCTGCGCACACGCGTGCCAATCGGAGACACTTACACATGGACAAGAGCCAACAACGGAGATAAAATCAGCGTTTTTGTGAAAAACGCAAAACCTGCGCCAGATGGAGGGCAGGTGACCGAATTTTTGGCAACATTTGAAAATTTCCCCGGAGTTTCCTATCAGGGGCTGCCGCCCCGCTATCAGCAGGAGGCGCAACGCATTGAAGACGGCCATATCACCTCATCAGGCTCGGAATTTACCCGCAGCAGCATAGGAGGAGCCGCACTCATCTCATTTTCCACCTCGATTGCAAAATGGGGCTGGGGAGTGGAGGGCGAAAAAACAGGCTGCGGGCCAGACATTCCACTCTGCCCCCTCACCCCGCCGCTTGAAGCTTATCCAAATCCGTTTCAAGAAAAGCTTACATTAAGCTTTGGACTTGAACAACCGGCAAAAGTCGGCATCCGCCTTTTTGATTTGGGAGGGCGGATGGTGCTCCGCGTGGAGCCAGCACACGTGGAGGCAGGAAAGTCTGAAGTGGTGGTGCCAATCCATGATTTGGCGGCCGGAACTTATCGCGTGCAACTGGATATCGACGGAAAGATTGGCCAGTCGGTTTTGCTTATACATGACCACTAGACAGGCGCGCAGTCAGCCCGGACAGACAGATGGCAGCAAGACGCACAACACCATTAAACTTCTGCCAGCAGCGCCTCGCTCCATGAAACATGGGGGAGAAAAGCGCGCAGACCGGACTTGTTGGCTGAAACAAATTTTGCAAAAGAGGCCAAATTCTGCTTTATGGTTTTTTTGCTCATATCCATTTCAAACACTCGACTGGAGCCGTATTGCTCAAGCGAGCAAATTGTGCAATAATCAAGCATCTCGGCCATTTTGTTTTCCTGTAATTTGGCAGAAGAATAACGGCGCTTGCTTAGATGTTTGATTAGCTCGTTTGGCTCAAGGCGCAGCACCAGCACTCTTGCAACATCTAGTTTTATTTCGCAGCCAATATGGCCTTCAGCCAGCAAAGGGCGGGAAGTCTGCGCTATTGCCTTATTTGCCTCTTTTTCCAGAGCTTTTAATTTCACTATTTTTGCGCCGTCTTTTTTGTCTATGCGGGAGTAGAGTTTTTTCTTCTCAACAAGCTCGTTTAGCGGCAGATAGACCCATTTGTTTTTCCCACACCATGCTTTTGCAAGAGTGGTTTTGCCGCTGCAGGGTGTGCCTGTGAGCAGGATGGCAAGAGGCTTTGGCTTTAAACGGCGCATAAATGGAATGGAAGCGGCATCATTCTTGAACTTATCGCAAAAAAGAAGAAGAGAATGAGAGGGCAGAGGATTCAGTCAAACATCTCTGCCTTGAAACCCCGGCTTTGATACATCTCGTCCTTGCCTGAGATAAACAATATCTCGACCGGCAGTTTCTGCGAAAGAGAAATACCTTCCTCAAAACCAGCGGTGAAAACGGCAGTGGCATAGGCGTCTGCCTCAATGCCGGTTTTGGCAGTCACAAAAATGGCTTTAACACCCTGTGCAGGCATTTTGGTCTTGGCATTGAGAAGATGGTGCAATTGGCCGCCTGCGCCCCATCTGCGCCTGTTGGGAGCAGACCCTGCAATAGCAAGGTTATCAAGCTCTATTTTGCCTATGGCGCGCTCAGAGTCGTCAGGATGCTCAAGAAGTATTGTCCATGGCTCGTAGTCTTTGTCTCTTTTGGCATTGATGTCGCCGCCTGCGTTGATGTAATAATGGGAAACGCCATTATCTTCAAGCAGGCAGCCTACCTTGTCTGCAGCATAACCCTTGCCAAGACCGCCGAAATCGATTTCTTTGTTGAGCAAAATGCGTTTGTTGGCCATATCAAGCTGAATTGCAGGAGAGTTGTTTGTCTGCCCCTGCTGCTCGTGCCCTGCTTCTTTTTTCTGCCTAAAAGAATAAGCGCCATCATAGCCGAGCGCATCAAGGCGCTCTTTGAGCGCAATGTCAAAATAACCTTCAGTGAGCACGTTGAATTCCTCTGCGCGCGAGACCAGTTGCATCATCTCGGCAGAGGCGTCCTGCCACACTCCCAAATGCTTGTTGAGGGCTGAAAGCTCGGAATTTGGCAAAAATCGTGAGAAAGAGTTCTCTATGCGCCTTAGTTCAGAAAAACAAAGGGGAAAAAAAGAAGAGGCGGCAGATGGAAGTTTTATCTCAACACGAGTGCCGAGAACGTCTTCAGTATGCGCGACGATTTCCATCAGATTCAACCAATATCAAGGCCGACCAACCGGCACTCTGCCTAATATTTCTCTATCAAGCCTTCAACATACTGCTTGAATGCTGCATTGGTCAGCGAGCTGCCGGCAACGTTTGCAGGAAGGTTGAGCTCGTTGATTTTCTTGCCGATTACGAGGGGCTGGATGTTCTTGTTGTAGTTGGCAACATAATTTGATGAAATGTTGTTTGCCGTGATTGCCTCAAGTGCCACGCTCGTGATTATGTCGTCCTTTACTGCAAGGCTGATTACAAGCTCGTCAATGCCGCCCGGCGAGACGTAGGAAACCGGCTCCATGTAGGTGCCGTCTGCAATTGCATTGACAATGACTGCCTGTGTCTTGTCATAACCTGTCTTGTTGTCAGACATGACCAGTTCAGGGGCAGGTGCGCTTGGAGAGGCCGGAGCGCCGAGCGCGCCAGACTGTGCAGGCTCCTGCGGGGCCGATGCCTGCGCGCAGCCTGCAAGCAATACTGCAATGAGCAAAAGCCCTGCAACAAGCATGGGCGCCCAGAAAGACGTTTTTAGAGATTGCATAATACATTCACCTTTGGTTTATTCAAAACAAGATTAGAATATAGGATATATAAATCATACGTATTGGCCGGATGCGTTTAATCAGAGCGAGTTGACCCGCTTAATCAGCATGGCTTTTCCGCTTGCAAGTGCGGCGCGGCCGGCAGGAGTAATTGAGTAATAGCGGCGGCGGCCGTCTTCTGCGGATTTGAGAAAACCGTCGCTTTCTAGCCGATATAGCACAAGATATACCAAAAGAAGGCTGGGCGCAAAGCCAAAGCGCGCCTTTATTGCCGCTGGCAGGCTGTAGGCATAGATTTTGCCTTTTGCGGCCAAAGAGAGGACAGAAAGCCAGAGATTGCCCAGCGTGATTGACTGCCACAAGCGGTGCAGGGGTTTTGACAGGGCTTTGTTTTGAATCATAATTAGGCAAAGCGCGCAAGGTTTAAGAGAGAGGCGGAGAAGGTGGCCTGGGCGGCAGAAAGTGGCAGGAAATGGCAGGGACTGCCAGATAGGGTTATAAAGTACCAAAAATCCAATAAATTCAATAATTCCCAGTCAAATCACTAAACAAACAAAACAATGACCCAGTCTAATCGCTCAACAAACCCTGAGCCCAGACGCTGAACGAGACGAGAATATGGTGGAAGTTCCAACCTTAGCCAAAATACCGGCAATTGCTGCATTCAACACCCAGCCCAGCAAAGAGACTGCCAGAATACTTTCCAAACAGGTGCTTGACAAGGTCCGCCCGCTGGACGGACTGGCTCCGCCTCTCCTTTTGGAGACAATATGCAAACTGGACCGCAACCAGTACCATGTCGAGCGGTTCGAGCTCATTAAAACATATTATGAGCACACCCACTCTGAATTCGGGCGCAGGCGCGCGCTTGTGCTGATGCTGGAAAATGCCGAGCGCTCGCGGCTTGAAGGCAGCACGTCCCATATGGCAATGGCATATGAAACCTCTATCAAATGGGCGCTGAAAGCAGGGAACATTGAGGTTGCTTTTGCTGCCGGAGACTCGATGGCAGCGCACATTGGCCGCGGCTTGAGCGGCGGCGTGCAGGGCACATACAGGGCGCTTTCACAGGCTGCTGAAAAAATAGGAGATATGAAAAAGGCGGGCAAGTACCGGAATTGGGCGCAGGAAGCGGAGCAGCAGTTCAAATTCATAGGGTTTGACAGAGAGTAAAGAGAGGAAGGCAGCAGATAAATTATCTAATTCTTAGCACGAGCCGCCTTTTTCTGCAATAGGATGGGCCTGCTCCCACACTCTCACATTGGAGTCTGAGCCGTGCTTTTTTAGCATGGCAGCGATTGAATCGCCAAGTTTGGTTGGGTAAGTGTCTCCGAGGCAGCCCATGCACAAATCCTCTTTCTTTATGCCTATTGCGCCTACAAGGTCGTCAATGGATGCATAAGCAAGAGAGTCTGCGCCAACAATTTTGCATATTTCTGCAACACTCTTTTTCGCAGCGATAAGCTCTTCGTAAGTGGGAATGTCCACTCCATAAAAACAGGGGGCTTTTACGGGCGGACATGCTATGCGCAAGTGTATTTCTTTTGCCCCTGCATCGCGCAAAAGCTTGAGAATTGGGCCAGAAGTTGTGCCGCGCACTATGGAATCGTCTAT
>Ga0172375_10008655_pt1 | contig 13626 bp, 14 predicted proteins | sample LakKiv1m_FD_114537 | JGI IMG/M metagenome (GOLD analysis project Ga0172375, IMG submission 114537) | Freshwater microbial communities from Kabuno Bay, South-Kivu, Congo - kab_092012_11.1m | ecosystem: Environmental > Aquatic > Freshwater > Lake | place: Democratic Republic of the Congo...
CCCCCCGCCGGGAGGAGAGGGAGAAAAACAATGGCCCGTTGCTGCTTTATTCCCTTTCTCCCGATGGGGGAGGGGTCAGGGGGAATTAATTCTTTGCTCTTTGTCGTTCAGAATAAGGGAGCGTATTTATGAAGGACTGCACTTAGCCCGGCTCCCACTGCACCCGGTCCCCGATCTGGACGCCGTATTGTTCCACAAAGCCGCCGGGCACCTCCAGGACGTAACGCAAGGGCTCCGGGGAGGTCAGGTTGCCGGGGAAGGTGGGGGGAACGTTGCAGATGAGTCCCACCACCCGCCCCCTGCTGATCCAGATGAAGTCCAGGGGGAAGCGCATGCCCCGCATGCAGAAGGTCTGCACTTCCTCCGCCGGCAGGAAGAAAAGCATCCCCCGGCCCTCCGGCAGCTCCCGGCGATGGCTCAGACCCAGGTAGAGCTTGTCCGGGGTGCGCACGGCTTCGGCCTTCACCGTCGCCTGCCCGACCCTTACCCAGAGCCAGGGATTGCCGTATTCCGACACATCCCGGCCCCCGGCCAGACCGGTGAGGGCCGCCAGGAGCAGGCCCGCTCCCACCCCCAAGATCCTGAGGCGGCCGGGTTTCATTTCTGCCTTTCGATCCCCCCGGACCCTTCTCTACATGGGCCGATAGTAATCCGTATAAAAGACATATTGGGTTTCGCCGAGGCGCACCACCTCCGCGGACCGGGTTACTTCTTCCCCCTCGGTGGTCCGGTAGCGGGTATCAAATTCCAGGATATAGGTGCTGCGTCCCAGAACCGGCCGGATAAAACACTCCTCCACTTTAAAGGCCTTGTCCCGCATGTAGCCTTCGAACCCCGTCAGGCTGTACAACATTTCCCCATAGACGTAATCCAGGTTGCCCGGGAATTTCCGGCCATACGTTCGGCTGGGGACGGCCACAGACGAAATTGGCAGTTCAGACAACAAGTTCTTATAGTCGTGAAACTGGATGAAAGACGGTCCCGACCAGATTTTATCCACCCCTTGGTAGGCGCTGACAAACCGCTCCCGCCGAGTTTTCTCCGCCATGTCTCCCCACCTCCAGAGTAATCGTGGATTTACCCCATTCTATAATGATTTTTTGCGGCTTTGCCAGTAAAAAAGCCCCGGCGACGGTTTGGAGAAGGGGAAAGGGGAGGCGGATTATCATGGATTTATCGGCAGGTTTTTGATATTTTCCTAGTCGCCATGTCCAACTATGAGGTGGTCATTATCGGGGCCGGACCCGCGGGCTTGTTTGCCGCCCTCCGCCTGGAGAGTCTGGGGGCGGGCAAGGTCCTGCTGGTGGAACAGGGGCCGGACCTCGAAGAGCGCCATCGGGACAGCCCCAGCGGTTTGTTGTGCGGCTGGGGTGGGGCGGGGGCCTTCAGCGACGGCAAGCTCATCCTCTCCCCGGAGGTGGGCGGGTTTCTGGGCGACGTGCTGCCCCTGGATGAGTTAACCGTCCTGATCCAGGAAGCGGACGAGGTGTATCAGTCCCTGGGGGCTGCCCCCGAAACCTTCGGGGGCGACCCTGACACTTTGGAACTTTTGAAAATCAAGGCCCGGCAGGCCGGGATGATCTTCATCCCCACCCGGTTGCGCCATATCGGCACGGACAATTGCCAGAAAATTTTGGCCCGCTTGCAGGAGCGGTTAACCGGCCGGGTGGAAATCCGCACCCATTGCCGGGCGAAGCGGCTCCTGGCGGAGGACGGGGCCGTCACCGGGGTGGCCCTGGAAAACGGCGAGGTGGCTGCGGCCCGCTACGTGATCGCGGCGCCGGGGCGGTCCGGGGCCGCCTGGGTCCGGGAAGAAGCCCGGCGCTTAAAGATTCCCTCGGTCCCCAGCCCGGTGGACATCGGGGTGCGGGTGGAGGCCCCGGCTTCGGTGCTGGCGCCCCTGACCGAGGCGGCCTACGAAGCCAAGCTGATTTATTACTCCCGCACCTTCGACGACAAGGTCCGCACCTTTTGCATGAACCCTTACGGCGAGGTGGTGCTGGAAGAGCTGAACGGCCTGGTCACCGTCAACGGCCACAGCTATACTTCCCGGAAGACGGAAAACACCAATTTCGCCATTCTGGTGAGCTCCACCTTCACCGAGCCCTTTGATGACCCCATCAGCTACGGTCAATATATCGCCCACCTGGCCAATCTCCTGGGGCAGGGGGCGCTGGTGCAGCGGCTGGGGGACCTCCAGGTGGGCCGGCGCAGCACCCCGGCCCGTTTGGAACGCTGCCTCACCCGGCCCACTCTCGCCAAAGCCACCCCCGGGGACCTGAGCTTTGTCCTCCCTTACCGTTATCTGAAGGATATCCTGGAAATGCTGGAGGCCCTGGACGCCCTGGCGCCGGGCATCAACCACCGCCACACCCTGCTCTATGGGGTGGAAGTGAAGTTTTACTCCCACCGCCTGAAACTCAGCCCGGAACTGGAGACCCCCATCCGCAACCTGTTCATCATCGGGGATGGGGCCGGCATCACCCGGGGGCTGATCCAGGCCTCCGTCAGCGGCCTCATCGCGGCCCGGGCCATAAAGGCTCGGGGATAAGGCCGGATCCGGAACTTGCTTTTTGCCGGTCCGGCCGTCTTGCCAACTTGACAACGCCCTGTTTTATTCTCATTTTACAGATAGGGCAGTCTGACCGTGAAAAACCGCTTTCAAATCCCCCTAAATCCCCCTTTGCCAAAGGAGGGCTTTAATATCCCCCTCTGAAAATGGGGGGCAGAGGGGATTTTTTATCGTCAGGGGTGGACCACTTGTGGTTCATAAACGTTTAGCCTGCGTGTTTATCAGCAAGACGCCGGCCTCAGGGAGTCGGCGCCGGGGGAAGTGGGCAGGACGGTGGGGAAAGTGAGCATGATCCTGGATCAGGTAAGTGAGTTTTTGCAGGCCGGGGTGGCAGCCCGGCAAAGCGGCCGCCCTTCTGTGACGCTCACCTATGCCCAGAGCCTGGACGGCAGCATCGCCGACCGCCCCGGGCGCCCCCTGGCCCTGAGCGGCTCTCAGGCCATGGCCATGACCCACGGCCTCCGGGCCCTGCACCAGGCCATCCTGGTAGGCATCGGCACGGTGCTGGCCGACAATCCCCGCCTGAACGTCCGGCTGGCGCCCGGAGAAGATCCCCAAGCCGTGGTGGTGGACAGCCGTTTGCGTTTTCCCCCCTATGCCAACCTTTTAAAAGACCGCCGTTCTCCCTGGATCGCCACCCACGAAGAGGCGGAGGCCGAGCGGCAGCACGCCCTGGAAGCGGCGGGGGCTCGGGTCCTGCGGCTGCCGGGGAGCAACGGCTGGGTCGATCTGGCCGCCCTTCTGGAACACCTGGGGTCCATAGGCGTCAACAGCCTGATGGTGGAAGGGGGAGCCCAGATCATCAACAGCTTCCTCAGCTCCCGGCTGGTGGACCAGGTGGTCCTGACCGTGGCGCCCCTGCTGGTGGGGGGCCTCCGGGTGGTGGATCACCTGGAGCTGGGTTCCCGGCGGCGGTTCCTGCGGTTGAAGAACCTCAGCTATGAGCAACTGGGGGATGACCTGGTGCTGCGGGGCGAACCGGATTGGGAGGGCTGAATGGATCAGCAAAGTTTATATTTCACTGCCGCCCGGCAGGTGGCCCTGAAAACCGAACCCCTCCCCTCTCCTGCGTTCGGCCAGGTTTTGGTGCAGACCATCTTTTCCGCCATCAGCCCGGGCACCGAGATGTTGATTTATCAGGGGCTGGCACCGGCGGACTTGGCCAGGGACGAGACCATCAGCGCCCTGGCCGGGGATTTTTCCTTTCCCCTGAAATATGGTTACGCCGCAGTGGGTCAGGTCATGGAGCTGGGCCGGGGGGTGGCCCCCGGTTGGGAAGGCCGGCTGGTCTTTGCCTTCCATCCCCATGAGAGCCATTTCCTGGCCACCCCCGACGAATTGCTCCTGTTGCCCGGGGATTTGACTCCCGATGATGCGGTGTTTTTCCCCAACATGGAGACCGCGGTGACCTTTTTGCTGGACGGCCAGCCGCTCATGGGGGAACAGGTGGCCGTTTTCGGCCAGGGCATTGTGGGGCTGCTCCTCACCGCCCTGTTGAGCCGCTGGCCCTTGTCGTCTCTGGTGACCCTGGACCTCTATCCCCAGCGCCGCCTGCTGTCCGAAGAGCTGGGGGCCCATGTCAGCCTGGACCCCGGGGCCCCGGACGCCATGGCGCGGCTGGCGGCCTGTCTCCAGGGGGCCGGCCCCTATCCCGGGGCGGACCTCTCCTATGAGGTGTCCGGGAACCCCGCGGCTTTGGACCAGGCCATTGCGGCCGCCGGGTTCAGCGGCCGGGTGGTCATCGGCTCCTGGTACGGCCGCAAGCGGTCCGACCTGAACCTGGGGGGCCGCTTCCACCGGAGCCGGGTGCGGCTCGTCAGCAGCCAGGTCAGCAGCATCGCCCCGGAGCTCACCGGCCGCTGGAACAAGACCCGCCGGTATCAGGTCACCTGGGGGATGCTGGCCCAGGTGAAGCCGGCCCGGTTCATCACCCACCGTTTTCCCCTGGCCCAGGCCGCCCAGGCTTATGAATTGGTCGACCAACACCCGGAAGACGTCATCCAGGCAATCCTGACGTATTGAGCCCGGCCGGCGCCGGCCTTGAGATCGTCGGGGTCATGGTCCATACCTGAAAATATCTCAAGGAGCACATCATGCACCGGTACACCCTGGCGGTGAGACGTGACTTCATGGCCCGGCACTATCTGGTGGGCGGAGATTGGGGCGACGAAAACCGGCTTCATGCCCACCACTACCGGGTGGAAGTCCAGGTGGAAGGGAAGATGCTGGATATGCACGGCTACCTGGTGGACATTGTGGCCCTGGAGGCGCACCTGGAGGAACTAACGGCCTACTACCGGGACCGGACTTTGAACGATCTCCCGGAATTTGCGGGGCTCAATCCGAGCATCGAGCACTTTGCCCGCCTCATCTGCCAGGAGCTGCTGAGCCGCCTGAAAGAGCCCCTGAGGGCGGTGACCGTGCAAATCTGGGAAAATGAGATCGCCTGGGCCGCCTACCGCGAGGAACGTTAGTGCGGGTGGGTCTGCTCATCTGCGGCAGCCTGGACGCCATCTCCGGCGGCTTTATCTATGATCGCCGTCTGGTCCGGTATCTCAGGGACCAGGGCGACCGGGTGGAAATCATCAGTTTGCCCTGGCGCGCTTATGGGGTGAGCCTGCTGGACAATTTTCGGGCCGGTCTCCGGCGTCGGCTGGAGGAGGCGGCCTTTGACGTCCTCCTCCAGGATGAACTGGCGCACCCCTCCTGTTTTCGGCTCAACCGGCGTCTGCGGCCGCGCCTTGCCTATCCTCTGATCGCCATCGTGCATCATCTGCGCAGCCGGGAGCGCCAGGGGGCCTGGGCCGCCCGGCTGCACCGGCGGGTGGAACAAAGCTATCTGGCCGGCATGGACGGCTTCATCTGCGTCAGCCGCACCACCCGGAAGGACGTGGAGGACCTGGTGGGGCGGGAGCGCCCTTTGGTGGTGGCTCCTCCCGGGCGAGACGCTCTGCCCGAGGCGGTCGCCCCGGACGGGATTATCGCTCGGGCCGAGGCTCCCGGGCCGTTTCAGATCATCTTTGTGGGCAACCTGATTCCCCGGAAAGAGCTGCACACCCTGCTGGCGGCCCTGGCGACCCTGCCCCGGCAGGATTGGCGGCTGACGGTGGCCGGCCGCCTGGACCTGGACGCGGCATATGTCCGGAACATCCGCCGCCGGATGGAGGATGCCGGCCTGACCTCCCGGGTATCCCTGCTGGGGGCGGTTCCCCCCCAGGAACTGGCGGCCCGCTACGCCGCCAGCCACCTCCTGGCGGTGCCCTCATCCTACGAAGGTTTCGGCATCGTTTATCTGGAGGGCATGCAGTTCGGGTTGCCGGCCATCGCCGGGACCGCGGGCGCGGCCCGAGAAATCGTCGCCCATGACCGGAACGGCTATCTGGTGGAGCCGGGAAACGCTGGAGGGCTGGCCGGATACCTCCGCCTCCTGATGGAGGACCGGGAGATTCTGAAACGCCTGAGCCTGGCGGCGCAGGAGGCGGGCGCCCGCCATATCACCTGGGAGGAGAGCGGCGCCCGGGTGCGGGGCTTTCTAAAGGGCTTTTTGGGGTAAGCATGACCGGGCCGCCCCCCTCCGACTATATCCGCTATCTGGCCGCCAAACAGGGCCTGGATGACCGCTCCCTGAACCGGCGGGTGTGGGAGGCGCTGGCGGAGGCGGTGCGGGGCCGGCCGGCTTCCTCCCCCCTCCGGGTCCTGGAAGTGGGCTGCGGCATCGGCGCCATGCTGAAACGCTTGCTGGATCGGGGTTTGCTGATCCGGGCGGCCTACACCGGCATCGATCTGGAACCGGAGTTCATCCGGGAGGCCCGGCGGCGCTGCCGGGGATATGCGGCGGCGGGTTGCGCCCACCTGGCGCCGGCGGCGGGGGGCGACCCGGTCTGGCGGACCCCGGTCCAGGAGGTCCGGATAACTCTGGAAGCCGCGGACCTGTGGGACTTCATTGGCCGGGAACCGGAAAAAGCCGCCTGGGACCTGGTTGTCGCCCATGCCGTGCTGGACCTGGTCGACCTCGCCGAGGCCCTGCCCCGGCTGTTGGCCCTCCTGGCGCCCGGCGGGATCTTCTATTTCAGCCTCAATTTTGACGGCGCCACCATCCTGGAGCCCCCCATCGACCCGGACCTGGACCGGCGCATCGAGGCCCTCTATCACCACACCATGGACCGGCGCCGTTGCCGGGGCAAGCCTGCGGGCAGCAGCGTCACCGGGCGCCGCCTCCTCAGGGAGCTGGCCGCCGCGGGGGCGAGGGTGAACGCGGCGGGGAGCTCCGACTGGGTGGTCTTTCCCGGCCCGGACGGCTATCTCGAAGACGAAGCCTACTTCCTGCACTGCATCATCGACACCATCAGCGGGGCCCTGGACGGCCGCCCGGAGTTGGAGCGGAGCCGTTTCCGGGCCTGGGTAAACCAGCGGCACCGCCAGATCGACTCGGCGGAATTGATCTATATCGCCCACCAACTGGATGTTATGGGTTATATTTAGTCAGGGAGGGGGCGCGGGGACGCACATCTTCTGCATTACCTTTGACGGTCTCGGAAAAAGGGCAAAATTCCCTCCCCCTTGAGGGGGGAGGGTCAGGGTGGGGGTGAAATACTTAGCGATTTACAAAGGTTATTTTCCCTCTCCCCTTAATCCCCTCCCACCAGGGGAGGGGAAATTGACTTTTGGCGGGTTCATCAAGGTTGAAGGCGGGAGGCGCGGCGCTTTCCCGCCCTAGGCGTTGCTCATGGGCCTGGCGGCCCACCCGCACAAGGATGAAAAGTATTGGTGGCACAGGTTTTCAACCTGTGCTTGGACAGCCGAGGGCGGCTGTCCCACATTTACATAAGGAACTTTTCAGGGTAGGAGACAGGGTTGTTCCAGGTGATTATCTATGACTGCGACGGGGTGCTGATCGATTCCCGAGACTCCAACCGGGCCTTTTATAATCACATCCTGGAGCGCTTCGGGCTGCCGGCCCTGACCGAGGCCCAGTTGGAGGTGGTCCATGTCAGCTCGGCCCAGGGGGCCATCGATTTTCTTTTCCAGGGCCATCCCCGCCGGGAAGAGGCGCAGGCCTACCAGAAGACCATCAACAATGACCCGTTTCTGCCCCTCATCCGGTTGGAGCCCCACATCCGGGAGGTGCTGCTCCGCCTGCGCTCCCGGCACCGGACCGCCATCGCCACCAACCGGGGGAAAAGCCTGCCCCTGGTGCTGAAAAGCCTGGGCCTGGAAGACCTCTTCGACTTGACCATCTCGGCCTCTGACGTCAGCCGGCCCAAGCCCCACCCCGAGTGCCTCTTTAGAATTCTCGGCCACTTCCGGCTGGAACCGGAGGCGGCCCTGTACATCGGGGACTCGTCCCTGGACCAGGAGGTGGCTGCGACCGCGGGGGTGCCCTTTGCGGCTTACAAAAACCCCGGACTGCCGGCCCGTTACCACCTCCCGGACCACCTGGACCTGCTGCCCCTCCTGAAACTGCAGCCGGACGTCAAGTCGGCCAGGACCGGCGCCCCTTAAGGCTTCTGGGCCAGCAGGGCGGCGATGTCCACCTCCCGCCGGGCGATGGTGCGCATGCGATCCAGCAGCGCCAGAAAAATGGGGGCCGCCTGGGGCAGGCAGAGGCCCTCGATCATGCGGTCTTCGTGCTCGGTGGCAAAGGAAAGGCAGGCCTGCCCAAGCTTCCGGCCTTCCTCCAGCACATACTTCTTCAGGAACTCATTGTCGGTTTTGAGGATATCCAGCAATGAGCGGATCATGCCGGAATGGTGGTCGAAGAGGAAGTTGGCCTGGGTCACGGCCTTGTCGGAGAACAGGACCGCGTCCCGAATTTTGGTCTCGATGGGGCCGGCGCACTCACCGATGGCGTTCCCGATGGCCATCAGGTGTTGCAAAATTTGCTCGACTCGAACCGAAACCTGCCGCTCCTCTGCCGACTTCCGACCGCTGACCGATGGTAATTTTCCCGCCAGTTCATGAAAACCCTTTGCCACGATGCCGTGGGTGGAGCGCAGGTCCCCCAGGCTGGTGCGACTGTGGCGGTTGAACGCATCCCGGGCCGCCCCCATCATGGTCAGCAGCCTGCCGACCATGGGGCTGAGCAAGGCGACCTGCTCTTCGGCAAACCTTTCCACCACCATGATGAGCCTCCTCTGGTTTATTCTTTACAGACAAAAGATAATCATCCTGGCGGCAAAAGCCACCCGGGAGCGCCGGGAATTGCTCGGTCCTTAGGGATGGAAACCTGCCGGCGCAATTCTTTTCCCCTGCCAGCCGGCCCCCGACCCGCAGGGGCGCGCTAGGATCAGGACGGGGTAAACATGCAGGCCGTTTCCCGCACTTCCTCCAGCCAGGCCTGACGTTGGGCGGGGGCGCTGGTCACCACCACGGCGAAATTCCGGCGCATCACCAGGGGAACGCCGCACAACCCAAAGATGCAGTTTTTCCAGAGGGTTTCCAGGGGGTCGCCGAAGACCGCCAGTTCCCGCTCCCGGGGTGTATTGGAGGTGGTGAACACCAGGGCGGCCTTGGCCTTGAGCAGCCCCACCGGGACGCCGTCGCCCTGGTCCCCCTCCCGAAACCGGTAGGCCACCTCCGGCCGCAGCACCCGGTCCACCCAGCCTTTCAAAATGGCCGGCGGCTGGCCCCACCAGTTGGGATGGACGATGACGATGCCCTGGGCCTGGGAGATCTCCCGGCAATGCTGCGCCAAATCCGGGTGCAGGCAGGCCTGCCGCTCCAGTTCGGGGGCGAGAAGCACGGACTCGAAGTTTTCCGGGTAGAGGTCGTGGAACCAGACCTCATGGCCCTGGCCCTCCAAAGTTTGCCGCACGGCGGCGGCGATGGCGTGGTTAAAGCTGCCGGGCCGGGGATGAGCCAGGATTACCGAAAGGTTGGCCATATTGACTCCGGGAGGCAGGCGGGGCAAGGAACTTCCCGGATGTGAGGGTTGATTACGCCTGCCAGGTATAGTTTTCGGTTTGCGGGTCTGACCCGGGCGGCGCGCCTGGTTTCGGCCCGGGGCCGATCAGGCCTTCATAAGTCAGGGAAGTGAGGGTTTGGGGAAAAAATGAACCGGGAATCCGGCAGTAAATCCGGGAAAAACAGCCTGGCCGCGCACCCTCCCTCGTATCCGCCACCGCCGCGGACTTCGGCCCGGGGGTTGATGGATTAGCAGCCGCCACGACACAGACCGCCTTGTTTACCGCTGCTTCCTCCCGGACCTGACGGGGTTCACAAGCGTCTGTTGCGCAGGGTCCAATCCGCCGCCCGGGTCAGCAGTCAACGGCAGCGCTGCAATCCTCAAAGAGGGACTTCAATCCCGCCTAAGCGGTTTTCGGGTTACAGGGCACCGCTAGCTCCCCATCTAGCGCGGCCAGGTTGAAAAACGGCTCAGCGATCGACGCGTTCCCTTAACTCTTTGCCCACCTTGAAAAAGGGGAGTTTCTTGCCGTCCACCTTGATGAGATCGCCGGTCTTGGGGTTGCGGCCTTTATACCCATTGTAGAATTTCACCTTGAAACTGCCGAAACCGCGAATTTCGATGCGTTCTTTTTGCACCAGGGCATCCGCCATATTCTCAAACACGGCGTTGACCACCATCTCCGCCTTTTTCAAAGTGATATTCTCAGCTTTGGCCAGAGCTTCGATGAGCTGCGACTTGTTCATCCCGCCCTACTCCTTGGAGGCGCGCGCCTAACCCTGATCCGGGCCGGCAATTCGATCGCCGATAAGCTAATTTAGCTAAAATAATAAAAAAAATCCCGCCGGAGGTAAAGAAAAAAATGCACGGCGGGGATAATGCGCCACCAAAACCCCCGGCCGAAGAAAAAATCGCTTGAGCCAGCCGGCGGTTCTGATACCAGATATCAATCAACCGGACAATTTTTCAGGGGTGGACGGGGGCGCCCGCCCTCCGCCAGGGAGCACCCCTTGACCGGTTTTCCCAGAGGCGGCAGGCAGTCAACCTGCAGGGACAACGGCCTAGGCCCCGGCCCGCACAGGGTTTAAGATCTGGGGCGCCGGCAACCCTGGTTCAGGGCTCCAGCGGGTCTGCCCGGCTGTATCCCTCGGCCTGGTCGGGGAGTTCCATAGCCTGGCTCTGTCCCAGGGAAAACGCCACCAGAAACGCCAACAAGAATCCCAGGAGAATGCCGATGATTAACCCGGCATAGAAGGCGATCATGCCCATCTTGGTTTCCTCCCGAATGAGGCTGGGGAGCCTCCAGATGGCCGTTGGTGCATCACATCTTACCGGCCCGGCGCCTTGGGGATTCTTCTCCGGGGAAAGGCCTGATGAACTGCGTGGGAAATAACCTGACCGAGTTACTGTGGGTTTACTATAATTGTTTTTTCCGGCAAATACAATCGGAAAAATTACAGGACAGCCTAACTCCTCTTTAATTTTTTCAAGCGCCGCTCACCGGCTGGGGAGGCCGGGCCGGAAAAAAATTGCGAGGCGTTCCCCACTCCTCTTGCCTCTCGAAAGGCGCGACAATTTTCTGTTGGGCTAACCGCCATGGGTAAGCGCTCAGGACCCCGGGACCAGGAGCGCAGTCACCGCGGCCCCGGCATGGAGGACCGTCACCAGCCAGAGGGCCGGGATGATGCCCCACACGGGCAGCGCCAGCAGGCTGACTCCCAGGGTCCCCAGGGTCGCGCCCAGGAGGTCGGCGGCATAAAGCATGCCGCCCTGACCCCGGACTTCCGGCTGGCTTTCGGCCCACAGGGCGGCGCTGAGGGCAAAGACCCCGCCGCCGCCGAACCCCGCGGCCGCCAGGACCAGGACGTATCCGGCCCGGATCCAGAATTCCCCTTCTGACGCGGGCAAGGGGACGCCCCCCTGCAACCACAGGGCCAGGCCCCCGGCCAGGAGCGCCAGCCCCCCCTGCATGCCCCCCAGCAGGCGCGCCCCGCCCCGGAGCCGGCCGAACCGCCGGGAGCCTGCGGCGCTGCCCGCAGCCATCCCGGTCATGAAGGCCGCGATGAGGATCCCCAACTGCTGGTAGAGGGAACCCAGCCGGATCTGGTACAGGACAAGGACGATGATTTCCAGGGCCATGGCGCCCAGGCCCATCACCACCACCTGGTACAGGGAGCGGAGACCCGGATGGCGGTGCCAGGCGGCCCCCGCTAGGGCGGTGACCAGGGCCAGGGCCGCCCAGGGGATGGCGGGGGGCAGTTCCTGCAAAGAGAAGAGGGCGTCTTTGACGCCCAGGCCCTCCTGGACGGTGCTCAGCACCAGGTCAAAGAAGAAACACCTGGGGTCCAGGTCGGTGTTGAGCTCCGGGGACGGCCGGCTGAGAACCCGGTTGAGGTATTGCCGGCGCCAGGGGGAGAGATCCTGCAGGAGATAATATTCCCGGACGTACTGAAGCGACAGCCGGCGGGCCTGCAGGCGCTGCACCAGGACCTCCGGGTCGGTGACCAGGACGCCTTTGTCGGGAGAGGCGAAAAACCGCACCTGTCCACCCGGAAAGGCCGCCACCTCCGGAAAGACCTGGCGCAGGGTGTTGCAAGCCATGGCCAGATAAGCGGCCCGGAGGGGGGAGAGACTGGTCTCGGCCCCAGTGAGGGCAAAGCTGAAGACCCCGCCGGGCAACAGCTTCAGGGCCACGAGCCGGAAAAATTCCCGGGTGTAGAAGCGATTCAACTGGGCGTTCCGGGGTTCCGGCAGGGCCATGAGAATGACGTCATAGCGCTCGGGGGTGGCGGCGAGATGCCGGCGGGCGTCCTGGTGGATGAGGCGGACTCGGGGGTCCCCGGCCAGGCCGGCCGCCATGGGCAGCAACTCCTGAGCCAGGCGCACCAGATGGGGGTCCAGCTCCACGTAATCCAGCCGGGTGATGGTGGCGATCTTGAGAATTTCGGCGCCCAGGCCGGCCACCCCGCCTCCCAAGAGGAGCACCCGCCGGGGTTGGGGGTGTTCCAGCAGGCCTAACTGCACCTGGTGTTCGGCGGTCAGGGGGTCCGGATAGGTGAACAGCCAGAGACTATTGGCGAAAAAGCTGAGCTGCTCCGCTTCCCGGGTGGCGGTCAACAGGGCGTAAGGGCTGTCCACGGCGGCGATCACCCGGCGGCCGGGCCACTCCCAACCGCGGCTGGCCCGGTCCAACCCCGGAGCAAACCCCACCCCCGCGGCCAGCACCAGGAGATTAACGGCTATAATGGCCCGGGCCGCCCAGTTCCGGGGCCGGGCCAGGAACCAGGGCGCCAGCCCCAGGCCCAGGCCCACGGCCAGCCCCAGGCTCAGGTTGCCATAGCGGCCCACCAGGAAGAGCTGGAGCACCACCACCCCCAGGGCGGCCCCCAGGGTCTCCAGGTAGTAAACCCGCCCTGCGGCCTGGCGGGGAGATTCGCGGGCCAGGACCTGGACCGCGCCGGGGAAGAAGTAGCCGGAGACCAGGCCGAAGGGGGCCAGCAGGAGCACAAACAGCAAAAAGGTGGTGGCGAACGGCAGGGACTGGCCCTGGGGGAGGCGGGCCAGCGTGGGCAGGGCCCGGCTGGCCAGGATGGTGGCCGGCAACAGGAATCCCAGGAGGGCCAGCAGCCCCCCCAAGCGGGCCGGCCTTAGCCCGGGGGCGTGCAGGCGCCCCCCCGCCAGGCTGCCCAGCCCGACCCAGAGGAGCCAGCACCACAACCCCAGGGCCAGCTTCAGCTCCTGGCCCTGGGCCAGGACCAGCAGCTCCCGGAGGATCAGGACCTGGGCCATCATGGTCCCGGCCCCGTAGGCCAGGATGAGGGCGGGGTATTGCGTCAGCCGGAAGTAATTCAGATTAATTCCTCGTGCCCAGGTTGCACCAGGGCACGCATAGCTAACTGATTAATTTAATTAATAATATTTTAAATTATTAATTAAATAACCCTAACAGCCATGCAGGGTTGGCACCGCGCACCGGTATCTTTATCTTATTCCCCAAATGAGCAAAACGTGCGTTTTACGCCCCAGTTTTGATGGCCTGGTAAAAAGTCAGGCGGCCATTTTTAACTTGACCGGGCCGTAGTCGGCAGCCGGGATCAAAGAATTGATGATCGCGGTGCCGAACGTGCTAACTTGCTCTTTGATATGAGAA
>Ga0172375_10008656_pt1 | contig 13626 bp, 16 predicted proteins | sample LakKiv1m_FD_114537 | JGI IMG/M metagenome (GOLD analysis project Ga0172375, IMG submission 114537) | Freshwater microbial communities from Kabuno Bay, South-Kivu, Congo - kab_092012_11.1m | ecosystem: Environmental > Aquatic > Freshwater > Lake | place: Democratic Republic of the Congo...
GGGCTTCCTTTCGTCCTTCGTTATTCTCGGACTCAGGATAAACTTCTCGCCCATTATTTTAATGCAAAGAATCAAAAAAGCACCCACAACATTGGATGCTTTTATGGCTCCGCGAGTCGGGCTCGAACCGACGACCCACTGGTTACACTTATCCATAGATTTCTCTACAGTGTGGACTATATCATCACCGTGGCAAAAATGCTTTAGGTGCGAGGCGCTTCCCCCACGTTGTGTGGAGTACTTCCGGATGGAATAGTCTCTGAACCTTCCCGCCAGAGGCGGACTTGGCTGCGGATTGGCTTGTCCTTAAAGGATTTAGCTTTCCCGCAATTCACCTCGTTTACACTCCAAAATTTCTTTTGAAGGCTGCGTAATTTTGGCATGAATTTCCTTGTGACAGTTCGAACATACAAGAAGGCATTTATCGGCCTCTTTTTTTATCGCGTTCCATGAACGTGTTAATCCCTTAGCAGAAAGTCCAAAAAGTTTACTGTGGTTATTAATATGATGACACTCTAATGCGCCATTATATTTTTTATAACCGCAAATTTGACATTGACCTCCTTTGTAAAGAATTAATTTTTCTCTTAATTGCTGTCGTCTTTTTGTTACAGCAAGTTTGAGATAAGCAGAACGCTCAGAGTATGTTCTTCTGTCGGACATATAATGTGTTCACAGCCAGTTGCTCTACCGACTGAGCTATCGCGGAATAATTTTTAAATAACTGATATAATGCTAACATATTTTATAACGATGAGCAAGACTAGATAAGTGTCTTACTTGTATAATTTATTATTTTATGATATTTTTTTTTGACCTTTCACCGGTTGGTAACTGGTGGGGTTGGACAGTCCATTTCGTGGAGGAGGTTGCGATGCGGAACTGGAGACTGGTGCTGGTCCTGGCCATCCTGGGTCTTTTCACCTACGCCTGCAAGAAGGACACGCCGCCGCCCGAGAAGGTGGTGAGCGCGCCCACCGCGTCCGTGCCGAAGCTCGCGTCCGCGCTGATCGAGAAGAACGCGCGCGACCTGGGCCTGGACGTGGACGAGGTCAAGCTGCCCACGCTCGACGAGCTGAAGGGCTGGAACGCCCAGTTCAAGCCCGTCCCCGTCGTGATCGACGTGAACGGCAACTCCGAGCTGGCCGCGTTCTCGGCCGACGACATGGAGCTGGTGCGCCACTTCGTGGCTGCGGCCGACGTCCTGGACGAGATCTTCTGGATGCAGAACTCGCCCGAGGGGCTGAAGTACCGCGACCTCTGCAAGGGCACCGGCACGCTGTCCGAGTACGACAAGCAGCTCTGCGCCTTCATCGACCTGAACTACGGGCGCTACGACCGGCGCGAGGGCAACAAGGCCTTCGTGACCGACCTGGACGGCGAGACGCGCCTCTCCGGCGCGAATTTCTACGACCCGTACCTGACCAAGGAGCGCCTCGAGGCCGCGCTGAAGACGCTGGACCCCGAGGCGATCATGCCCGTCCAGGACGCCTACACCAGCGTGCGCACCCAGCAGGTCGGCACGACCAGCCTTCGCCTCACGCCCGTGGGCTACAACGTCCTCTACCGTTCGCCCCTGGAGAAGGCGGCGAGCGAGCTGCGCCTGGCCGCGGACTTCGCGGACTCCAGCAGCCAGCGCGCCTTCCTGCTCGCGCAGGCCAAGGCGTTCGAGGACAACAACTACGCCCTCTCCGACACCGCCTGGGTCATGGCCGGGGACAGCCGGTTCATGCTGCTCGCGGCGCCCTACGAAGTGGACGACGACCGCCTCATGGGGTGGAAGGCGGCCTTCGAGGCGTGCGTGGGCGTGGTGGACCAGGCCGAGACCGACCGGTTGATGCAGGTCCAGAGCGCGCTCGCGCAGCTGGCGACGCAGCTGCCGATCGACAAGAAGTACCTGACCCAGAGGCCCGAGCAGACGCCCATCGTGGCGCAGAACGTGCTCTACCTGACGGGCCAGGCCGGCGCCGGCGTGCAGATGTCGGCGTTCAAGCTGCCCAACGACGCGACGGTCACCGGCAAGGTGGGCAGCAAGATCGTGATGAACCTGAACTTCCAGCGGGCGAAGTTCGGCATCGGCCTGGAGCCGATCAGCCGGCTGACGCTCGCGCAGGAGTACGGGGACCTGGACTTCTGGCAGGCCTACTTCTGGCACAACTTCACCCACGAGGCATCCCACAGCATGGGGCCGGGTGAGATCACGCTGGCCGACGGTACCAAGACGACCGTGGACAAGGCCCTGAAGGACCTGGGCTCGATCATCGAGGAGGCCAAGGGCGACATCGGCGGCTTCTGGCTGGTGCCGAAGCTCGTGGCGCTGGACCTGCTGCCGCAGGAGCTGGTGAACGAGACGGCCATCAGCAGCCTGCCCGGGTTCTACCGCATGGTCCGATTCGGCCTGCACGAGGCCCACGCGGTCAACGCGCGGCTCGTGTACAACTACCTGATGGAGCGGGGCGTGTACCGTCTCTACGACGACGGCCGCTACACCGTGGACGTGTACAAGTTCTACGAGGCCGTGGAGGAGATGTTCAAGGAGCTCCTCCTGATCGAGGGCACCGGCGACTACGAGCGGGCCAAGGCCTTCGTGCAGAAGTACGGCGCCGTCCCGCCCGAGGTCGAGCGCATCGTGGCGAACCTGCAGCACCTGCCCATCGACATCCGGCCGGATTTCGTCACGGCCCGGGAGATCTTCGGCGCGAAGCGGTAGCGCCACCCCCTGAACGAGCCCCTGTACCTACCGAGTAGGCGCAGGGGCATTTTTTTATTTTGCAGAACTGTTATAATAAAAATGTTGATGAATAATATCAACTTTATGAAAAAATATTTGAGTTTGTTTTTGTGTTTATTGGTTCTTTTTACTTTAGTGGCTTGTACAAAGTATGTTCCTAATATTAAAAACAAAATTGATGATCAGAACAAAGAAAAAACTGTAGTTAAGGAACCGCCTAAGGATATTGATTCTTGGCCGGAGGAACGTAAGTTGTTGTTTGAGATTACAAGTGAGACAGGGATTGATTTTTCAGAGACATTACCTCAAAAAATGGAATGGCGTTTTAAATTGAATGACCAGATTGAACTAAACACAATTGATGGATTTATGGTTGTTGCGGAAGCCACAGATAAAAGTGCAGAATTAGTAAATAAATTTTTGGAATCAAAAGGGCTTGCCTTTGATGATTCGAATGTTGCTGATGGAGTTATGGGTGGGCAAGTGGGTTATCAAAAAGATAATCTCGTTTGCACTATCTTTAGTGCTTATTCAACCTCGCCTAAAAATAATGATGCCAAGAATTTGAGTGATATTACCGTCCGATGCGGCGTTTTTAATCGTCCAATTGGCGGCGATAAGGATGCAAATGGTTGTTTAATCGCTGCCGGATATAGCTGGTGCGAAGCTAAAAGTAAATGTTTAAGAACTTGGGAAGAAGAATGTAAATAATATAATTGATATGTGTTTATTTAAAAAAGAAAGATTGAATCCAGTTTTAGTTGGATTAATACAAGCAGCCTTGGTTGTGTTATATTGCGCCCTGATTAGCTGTTTTTTCCTGTTCCTTTCAAACGTCGGGTTTTACCCGGGCGCTTTTTGGGGGCCGTTAGTAATGTTGGTGCTTTTAGTTTTTTCAGCTGCGGTTATGGGAATTGTTGTTTTTGGCTATGCAGTTATTTTAGCTTTTGATGATCAGTTGAAAAGAGCCGGAAGGGTGTTGCTCTGGACCTTAATTTTTATAATCGTGTTTGCTGCGTGTCTAATTGGAATCGCACTGCTCGTTTAATAAAAAAATATGGCCCAACTCAGGCCATATTTTTTTATTTGTATTCTAATTTTAGGTTTCCTTTGTCTATTGTTGCCGTAATAGTTTGATACTGTGGATATGAGTAGAGAAAAGCGCCGATGTCTGGGAAATATTCATCAAGGAATTTATTTGCATAACCCTTAGGGAAGGGAATACCTTTAAAGCGCACTTTTTCAATCACTGGTTTTAATGTCTTACCATTGGAATCAATACGCCCAACAAGTTGGAATTTTGCCTTTATTGGTTTTATCAATAAACCGTCTATTGTTATCTTGTTGGCATTAAAAGCCACATAAATAGATTCAAGCGGCGAGTGGTTATCTTTTTTTATCTCTTCCTGAATTAAGTAATTCACTTCAGTATCAGAAACTGTAAAATTATCAGGATTTTTTAAAAGTTTATCCCACTTTTTTGTTTTAAAAGCATCTTGCCATAATGTCATTTTCGCAAGAGTCTCGCTTTGTTGTTTGGTATCGAATTGAGCAAGTTTCTGAGCAGGTGTTTCAGTTTTTTGTTTTTCCCAAAACATTAAGCTTTTCCATGAAAAAGCGGCTACTGAATAGGGGATAAGAAATACTAAACTTAATACTAATAAAAATTTTAATTTTGTCATATTGGTATTTATAGAATAACAAATGTATTTTAAGTTGACAAAAAAAGTTTTGACTGGTAAAAAAACAACAAGGAAAAACCCCTGCTCGGAGGTCTGTATATGGTTGCAAGAGACGCTCTGCCGCCTTTCCCGAACAGCGAAGCAGCAGCGGTCCAGGGAGTCTGGACCTGGCTGCAGACGGTTCTGCTCCTCGTCAAACGCTGGCACCGCTTCGTGGGTGTCAAACAGAAGATCCGCCGCCAAGATCTTCTGCAGCACACCCTTTCCCTCATCTTCCTGGGCGTGACCATGCTCGAGCGTCTGCGTACGGACTTGACGCAGACCCTGGATGACCGGATCATCTTCACTTGCTTGCTGCTGCACGACTGGGGCGAGGGGCGCTTGAAGCGCGATGTCTCGCTCACCAAGAAGCAAGCACACGATGACGCGGCCGAATATCAAGCGTTCTGCCTGACCATCAAGGATCTGACCGAAGATCTGCGCTACTATCTGCAGTCGGCCTTCCTTCTCCAGTTCGTGCTGGACGATGACAAGTGGCTGCTGTTCGACAACGAGGCGCAGGAAATCCTCGAGGTTCTTCGGCGCAAGCGACGCGATGAAGCGATCATGTTCATGTTGATCGAGCACTGGGACTACATCATGTACATGGTGGAGCAGTACAAGCGTGGGAATGCCTACCTGCTCCATGAGGCCATGAAGACCGAGGTCCCGATCTGGCCGAAGCTCAAGGAGCTCTGTCCGGCCTTCGGGGAGAAGATCCTCACGCCGGAATTGGAAGCCTGGTTCATGGAGTTCCGCCGCCTCTACGTGCAGAGCGGGCGGGACACCCGGAGCACCGACGAGATCAAGGCCGCTCGTGCGGCCCGAGTACGCGAGAAGCGTGGTTGACTGACGACGCTAGGTCCGAGATCTAGCGTCGTTTTTATTTGAATTAATGTTGACAGAAGGCAAGAAGAGTGATATAATTTTTAGTTAATCTTATATGTCGTTTATAGCAAAAGGGATATAGAAAAATATATTTCTTTTAGTTTAAAGGACAATACGTCTATCGGATGGTTATCCGATGGGCGAGTCCTTCAGCGGAGGCATCATGAAGAAGAGCGCTTTGCTGATCCTGGCGCTGGTACTCACGGCCATCCTATTCGTCGACATCGGAGTCGCGTTCTGGGACAACGCGCGCAACTTCGACGGCGACGGTTGGAACCCGTCGACGCCCATCCCGGCACTCGTGCTCGGATACAGCCGTGACGAGCACTGCGTCTACAGCGAGGACCGGGAAATCGGCTGGGACTGCCTCGGCTTCGATGGTCGACTGCAGGCTTTGCCCTGGGCGTGGATCGAGGTCGCGGAGGACAGCGTTCTCGAGAAGGTGCTGCTGGCCATTCCGAAGTGGATGGAAGTGATCTTGTTGATCTTCGTGACCTTGTTCGCGTGGGCGGCTCGCTTCCCTCATCTCACGACCACTCGGTCACGCCACCCGGCCGCCTCGATTTGACCTATTCTTTAGTGAGCGATAAAATCAATCGATTTGCGTTGGAGGTGCACATGCCCATCGTCGAATTACGTGGTCCTTGGAGCAAGCTGCCCCTGTCCGATTCGCACGCCTTGAACCGGGAGCTGAAGGAGTGCGTGGCCGAGATCGCGGAGCTGGAGATCAGCCCTGGCCAAGTCTCCTGCCAGTTCATCACCCCCTACATCCAGGACGAGCGCGAGATCACGGTGATCGTCTGGGGGCTGTTCAAGCGTCCCAAGAGAACCGAAGCGGTTCGCCGGCGCTTAGCCGAACGTGTGCGCGACCAGGTCGCGAAGCACTTCCCGGACCACTTCATCGAGGTGTTCGTGAACCCGTTCGATCCCAAGCAAGGCTTCGCGGCCACCCACCACCCGCACTGAACTACCCGCAGCATCGAGTCCGAGATTCGAGGCTGCATTTTTTTATAAAAAAATCCCCCAGGACGACTCGGTCGTCTCTGGGGAAGGCTCAGAGCATGGCGGTACGTTGACCGCCGCTGCAGTTGTTGGCGTAGAAGCCCTTGATCTGGGTGAGCACGTTCAGGTTGCGCGTGGTGAGCTCGTTCGGATGCTCGTCCGCGCATTCGATGATCACCGCGATGGCCCAGCAGCAGTGCTGATCATACGCCTGTCGGATGTAGGCGTGGTAGTTGTCGGAGGCCTGGTCCTGCAGGCGCCCCAGCGCGAGATTCTGGATCGGGTCCTCGTCGACCGCTGTCTCGAGGACGTTGTCCAGCTCCATCAGGAGCTGCGTCGCCTGACGGCGGTTCTCGCAGCTCTGGCTCGAGGCCAGCTCGTCGGCCTTCTGGATGGTCTTCTTGGCCTCGGAGGTGAGCTGGTTGGGCCGGGTGGACGGCTGGCAGGCGAGGAGCGTACAGGCGAGGAAGAACGGGACGAAACGCATCTTGGAACCTCTCCGTGAAAGTGGAAAACGCCAACTGGCATGCAATATAATAGTACAAAGATGTAACTATGTCAAGAGTATATTGTGAATAAGTGCGGTCAAATTGATTTGTATGTCAAAATTAGGTAAAATTGAAGCATAAGAATAATTATTTTGTTATGACAACCAATGAGTTGCGTCAGTTGTATTTAAAATTTTTTGAAGACAAAAAACACGCCATAATCCCTTCGGCTTCGTTGATACCTGAGAATGATGCGACAGTTCTATTTACTACAGCCGGAATGCATCCACTTGTTCCATTTTTATTAGGGGCTAAGCATCCCAAGGGAACAAGATTGGTTGATTGCCAAAAGTGCCTTCGTACGGGTGATATTGATGATGTGGGAGATAATCGTCATTTAACTTTTTTTGAGATGTTGGGTAATTGGAGTTTGGGTGATTATTTTAAAAAGGAAGCCATTGAATGGAGCTTTGAATTTTTAACTGACAAAAAGTATTTAGGGATTGATCCTAACCGACTTTTTATCACGGTTTACCGTGGAGATGAGGCAGTAGCTTTTGACGAAGAATCAGCACAAGCTTGGCAAGAACAATTTGAAAAAGCCGGCATAAAAGCCGATATTTCTAAGGATGGAGTTTGGGAAACAGAAGATACGCGCATTTTCGCTCTGGGTAAGGATGATAATTGGTGGGGGCTAGCTAGCGGCGGACCTTGTGGCCCATGTACGGAAATGTTTTATGATACCACACCCGAAAAGAGTTTCGAGATTGGCAAAACACATGAAGAGCTTGTAAAATCTTTTAGATTTTTTGAAATTTGGAATGATGTGTTTATGCAGTACGAAGGTAAGTTGGTCGATGGGAAACTAGGTTATTCTCCATTAGTACAAAAGAATGTTGATACAGGCATGGGTTTAGAACGAACTGTTACTGTATTAAATGGACAGAGAGAAGTTTTTGAAATTGATGATTTCCAGATCCTTTTCGCAAAAATAAACGAGCTGTGCGGAAAGGAATATGGAGATAATAAAATTGCTTTTAGAGTGATTGCTGATCATATCCGAGCGGCGACTTTAATTTTAGGCGATGAACGTGGGATTGAACCATCAAATTTAGATCAAGGATATATTTTACGTCGTTTGATTCGTCGTGCGGTACGTTACGGGAAGCAATTAGGGATCTCCGATATCTTTACATTTAAAATAGCGGAAATAGTAATTAAGAGTAGGGAAGAAATTTACCCTGAACTTAAAAAGAATAAAGATTTCATTATTAACCAACTGGTTCAGGAAGAAGAAAAATTTGCGAAAACTTTAGAAAAAGGATTAAAAGAATTCGAAAGGTTAAGTAAAAACAAAACAATTTCGGGAGCAGCAGCTTTCATCCTCTTTTCTACTTACGGGTTTCCCTTTGAGATGACTTCGGAATTGGCTAGTGAAAAGGGAATTAGTATTGATAAAAAAGAATTCGATTCGGAATTTGAAAAACATCAAGCACTTTCTCGCTCGGGTGCTGAACAAAAATTCAAAGGCGGCTTAGCTGATACATCAGAAGCAACGGCGCGCTTACATACAGCCACGCACCTTTTGCAAGCCGCTTTACGAAAAGTTTTAGGCTCTCATGTCGAACAACGTGGCAGTAATATCACTACCGAACGTCTACGTTTTGACTTTACGCACGGGGAAAAGATGACGGATGATCAGAAAAAGCGAGTTGAGTCTTTGGTAAATGAATGGATTCAAAACGATTATGAGGTTAAATGTGAAGAATTGCCATACGCTGAAGCGAAAACACGAAATGTAATGGGACTTTTTGAAAATAAGTACGGTGATATTGTCAAAGTTTATACAATCGCAGATGTTTCGGGAGAAATTTGCGGTGGACCGCACGCCAAACGCACCGGTGAACTTGGAAAGTTCAAAATCGCGAAAGAAGAAGCTAGCTCTTCTGGCGTGCGTAGAATAAAGGCGGTGTTGGAATAATCTTTGGTGGGGGAAAAATAACGTTTCAAAAAGTATATGTCCAAGAAAATTTTGGTTATTAATTCGAACCCAGCAAGAGAATCACTTGGGAAGGCCTTGGCTGTGGCTTATTCCGACGGCGCTGAATCGAATGGTGCAGAAGTGCAGGTATTGCATTTAATGGATTTAAAATTTGATCCCATTCTTTGGGGCGGTGATAAAAGCACCCAAGAATTGGAGCCGGATTTAGTCAAGGCACAGGAACTAATTAAGTGGGCAGATCATATAGTTTTTGTCATACCAATTTGGTGGCAAAACATGCCAGCAATTTTGAAAGGATTTATTGACCGAGTTTTTTTACCAGACTTTGCTTACAAGTTTACTGGCCCTAATAAGTGGGATAAATATTTGACCAATAAAACTGCTCAATTCATTTTGACAACTGGCGGGCCGGCCTGGTTCTATAAATATATACTGAGGAACCCAATTAATAAACTTTTAGGACGTGATGTTCTAAAGTTTTGTGGCTTTGGAAAATGTAAATCGATTGTCATTGGTGGGTTGGTTGATGCTTCGGAAGAATCATGTAAACCATGGTTAGAAAAAATAAAAATGTTAGGTAAAAAAACAAGCATAAATGAGTAGCTCAATTGCTGAAAATTTAAAGGCGCATAATCGCTTGGCCCAGCAGTATGAATCGCGCCACCCGGAAATTTACAATGATGTTGAACAGAAAAGACTTCAAGATTCCTTAACATTAGCAGTTGAATCGATTAAAACAGAAATACAAGAAAAACAAGCACTTGATTTTGGTTGTGGCGCTGGTAATCTAACAAAATTCCTTTTAGATTTGGATGTTGAAGTAACTGCAGCAGATTTGTCATCAGAATTTTTAAAACTTATTGAAAGACGCTTTGGATCTACCGCAAAATTGCGCACTGCACAATTAAACGGTGAGGACTTGCGCAATTTTGCGGACAACTCCTTTGATCTTATTGCCACTTATTCAGTTCTACACCATATCCCAGATTATTTAGCCATCGTCAGAGAATTTGTCCGTGTGGCCAAGGTCGGGGGTGTTATCTTTATTGATCGGGAAATGAATGAAAACTATTGGTTCAAGAATTCTGATCTCGAAAAATTATATTCTTATAAGACTATACAAAAGTCGTGGACCCGTTTTCTTAAATTACAAACCTGGATTAATCGCTATAAAAAAATGCTAAATTCTCGATTTCAAGAAGAAGGGGATATCCATGTCTGGCCTGATGATCATATAGATCAAGCCAAAGTTGATTCTGTTTTGCTAGAAAGATGTGAACTTGTCCGCGACATTAATTATTTACATTTCGACGCTCGCTATCCGCAAGAGCTTTGGCATGGATTAAAAGATAAACTGAACGACACGCGTTGTTTAATTGTTAGAAAAATTAAGTAAATAAGATAAAACTATGTACGAAGATTCAATTGAGTTTCAAAGTATTACTCCGGATTGGCAAGCGAGTCTTAATTCAAGTGGAGCACTAGAACCACTTTTAACTGTCTTAGGGTTCGTCTGGCTTTTTGTTTTGGCCTTCTACATTTATTCTGCGATTTGCTGGTTGTATATTGCCCGCAGAACAAATACAGCCAATGGTTGGTTTGCGTTTATCCCAATTTTGAACACAGTTTTAATGCTTCAGATTGCTAAAAGACCTATTTGGTGGATAATTTTGTTCTTTGTCCCTATTGCTAACATCGTCGTAGCAATTATGGTTTATTTGGATATCTTGAAAGTTTTGAAGCGTCCTTGGTGGTGGGTAATAATGCAATTCATCCCCGTTGTGAATTTAGTTTTTTTGGGATTTATGGCTTGGGGTACGAGTGACACAACTTTGGCCGAGCCGACCGTCATCCCTCCAACAACAAAGTAAAAAGAAAAGCACTTCTGTTTTTAAAGACAGAAGTGCTTATTTTCTACATAAATGTTATAATCTTTTTGATTTATATGGATATTACTATTCCTTTAATCGTCGGTTCAGCCGCAATTGATTCAATTAATCCCTGCGCCTTTGCTGTTTTAATTTTCTTGATTTTATATTTATTGGCTGTAAAAGATAAAAAAAAGATGTTGCAAATTGGCTTGGTATATATTTTTGTCGTGTATGTAGTTTATCTGGCTGCTGGTTTAGGGCTGTTGAGTTTTATCCAAAGCTTTACTTTAACAAAATTCTTCTATTACTTTACTGCAGGACTTTCAATTATTTTGGGGCTAATAAATTTAAAGGATTATTTTTGGTACGGCAAGGGGATTACTTTGGCTATCCCGGATGGGCAGAAAGAACGATTGAATAAATATATTAAAAAAGCCACTCTACCGGCTGCAATTATTTTAGGCGTGTTGGTTGCTTTTTTTGAACTCCCATGTACTGGTGGTGTTTATTTGGCCATCATCTCTCTCCTGGCCAGCCGTGATACCTGGTTTACGGCTTTTATTTATTTGGTCTTTTATAACATAATTTTTATCCTACCATTATTAATTATTTTGTTCAGCGCATATAAGGGGCTCTCTCCGGAAAAAATCGAACGCTGGCGCCAGGGGAAAAAGCGTGGCATGCGTTTGGCTATAGGGTTGGTATTAGTTGCCTTGGGTGTATTAATGTTTGTTCTTTAATTGTAAAATGAACCATTTTTTGCTATACTTCGCTTGTTAATATGTCAAAGATAATCCACAACTTAATAGCTACATATAATAATGCTTCGTCTGCGCCGGTTGCTTCGGGTGATCGCATTAAAGTCAATCAAGTCGTCGGCCGGGCGGCTTTTGTTTATGAAAAAATTCGTAATGCGGTGGATTATAATGAGGAACATCTTATTCGTAAAAATGCGATCTATCGAATAATGAAACGCAAGTTATTGTTTGAAAAAGTTATTCTGGAAAATTATTTATTGGAAACACACCACATCGATAATATTGCCTTGCAACTAATGCAAGAATTAATGCGTGGTAAGTATATCACCACTGAAGTTACTCAAGGGTTGGTTAATAGAGTGGATCAGATAATTTGGAAGTATAATCTTTTAACTAACAAAATTAAGGATATTGATGGAAAGTTGGATAAAAAAGTACGTAAGTTTCTATTTGAAATCGCTGCGGTGGAAATCGAAAATACTATTAAACCGGATGTTAAGGGAAAGGCTTTGATACGAGCTATGTTCTCTGTAATGAATCCACGGCTCAAAATGCCAAGCACCATGGATGATGAAAAGGAAAAAGAATTGCAGCTGTATGTCGCTTGTCACAAAATTTTGTATAAGTGGGATGATTCCATGATTAACTATCTATTGTTGACACTTTATTATCCTGGTTGGAAAGATGCTGATGATGCTCTGATCCTAAAACTGGCTAACAACAGCAAAAAGATAATCGCCGAGTTCGAAAAACAAAAGGTGCATCTTTGGGCTAAAAGAATGATGTCTATTTTGCAACCTAAGGCTGTTGTTTTTTGGGTTATTCAAGATATTTTGGAGGAACATAAAGAAAAGGTGGAAAGAGTTTTTGAAGACGCAGAATTATTAGAAGCCGAAATAAAGAAAGCCTGTCAGAAAAGATACAAGGGAATTGCTGAAAAATTACGACGTGGCGTAGTGCGTAGTATCGTTTATGTCTTCTTTACCAAAATGTTATTAGCAATTGCTTTAGAATTTCCAATGGATATTTTTATCAGTGGAACAATCGATTACTTCGCTGCCTTAATTAACATCGGATTTCCACCGGTTTTAATGACTATAGTGGCAATTTTAATTCGGTTACCAAAGAAAGATAACACTGAAAAGATTCTACAAGAAATTAAGATGATTACTTACAAAGATGGCGATCCTAAAATGTATCCGCTTAAGGATCCAAAAAGTCGCAGTAAGTTTTTCAAATACGCATTTAATCTTATCTTTACCGCAACATTCATTTTCTCATTGATGGTTATATTCTGGGGACTGAATAAACTGGGTTTCAATTTCTTTAGTAGTTTGATATTTGTGTTGTTCTTAACCTTGGTCAGTTTCTTTGGAATTAGAATCCGCCGTCCGGTCAATGATATTATGGCTGTTGAACGACGCGACAGTTTGTTGGGAGTAGTTATTGATTTTGTAACATTGCCTTTTGTTAACATCGGACGTTGGCTTTCAACTAAGTTTTCTAAGTTTAACTTCCTGGCTTTCTTCTTGGACTTTATTATCGAGGCGCCATTTAAGCTCTTAGTTGAGATCTTTGAGGATCTTTTCAGCTTTTACAAGGAGAAAAAAGAGGACATGATGCAAGAGTAGGGAAAGATACTTGAGGGCGCTAAAAGCGCCTTTTTTGTTTAAATTTAGTTGTATTTTGACAAAAAATAAGATATATGCTATAATATAGGCAACTGGTTGAGGAGTTCCTATGGACGCGATCTACGAGTACAACTGGATCGTCCACGGGGGAATCGGCGGCTTCCTCATCGCGGTCATCGTGGCCGCCCTGACTGCCTAGCCCCTGCGCTCCCTCCAGACACGCCCAAAAATCCACGGATTCGCGGGCGTTGTCGTTTAATTGACAGATTAAATGAACTTGGTATAGTTAATTTATATGATGTTTATGCAGATAAATAATTTGAATAATAACCGCAAGCAAACGCTGGCTGGATAATTAGTTTATACAAAATTATTTAGACGCCGGCGTTCGTCGGCGTCTTTTGTTTAGCTTCTGCTTAATAAGGGCTTGCCCGAAACTTAAGCCGAAGGCTTATAGTTTCGGGATAGTTAAAAGGTATAACATCGCACTGTTAATGCGAAGTTCCAGGTTCGAGTCCTGGTCCCGGAGCCAAA
>Ga0172375_10008657_pt1 | contig 13626 bp, 26 predicted proteins | sample LakKiv1m_FD_114537 | JGI IMG/M metagenome (GOLD analysis project Ga0172375, IMG submission 114537) | Freshwater microbial communities from Kabuno Bay, South-Kivu, Congo - kab_092012_11.1m | ecosystem: Environmental > Aquatic > Freshwater > Lake | place: Democratic Republic of the Congo...
AGAAAAGATAATATCCAATAATTTTGTCTATGCAATAAAAGTGCATGGGATAGCGACGTTTACTTCTCCAGCAGATATCTGACAAGAAATATGTGACATAATCAAAAAATATAATAAGCCACTCATAGTGCATACAGATTATTGTGATGGAGAGATGTCTACTATGCTTCAGCAGTTATTGAGAAAAAACAATCCTGTAGATCGGGTACGCTTTTGAATCGAAAAGTGAATCAAGATATTCATAACCCATGCGGGCAGATTGTCCAAAGAAGCAGTAGACTTAGCTAAGTTACATAAAAATATATGATTTTGAATGGGACCAGATTTGTTGCTAGGACACGAAAAAAAATGATTATATGATAAAGATGACAATGTTATGGGTCGATGCATTAATAATATCCCGTCAAATCAATTGATGTTTGATATAGATTACTGACGAAATGTGTCAATGAGATGAGAATGGAAAAATAAAAATCGATGATGTGCTGAGAGATTACTATATGAATGATATAAAAAATGACTTACTGAGAGGGGAATATATTCTATACTCTATGAAAATGCAAATTTTTTCTTTGGGCTGTAAATGGTATCATCACTAATCAAATTCACCACACTTCTGTTTGAATTTCATCCTCAAAAAACTACACTCAATCATTCACCCAAAAGTGAATGATTTTTAGGCATTACCACAATATATCATGCACAAGAAGATATTCCTCATAGGGCTTATCGCTGCTTCGCTATTGCCGCTCGGCACTACTTTTGCCAAAGACCGAAATCTGCCTGGCATCAAGATCATCAAACGCGCCGATCGGTGAGCGAATGAGACTCTTAGATATTCAAAACAATCTGCAAAAGACGTAAAGGAGCTACTAGCAGAGAAGAGTCAACAGGAATTGGATGAGCTCCGACAGTCAAATCCAGAAAAAGCTGCTGCCAAGGAAAGGGCAACATACGAAAGCACTATGGCTACCAATTATCTCGTCAGCGATTACGCTAGCGAGCAGACGATTGATGAGATCCGTTATGAATATCTCGGCAATTATCTCAGACGACCGGAATCTGTTCATAACAATAAAGTGAAAGTCATTGTACATCATACGGCTGGTGATTATACATCTTTGCTCACCGGAGGCACAGGTGTAGTCAAAAAATATCTCCAAGATGTATATAAGTATCATACAGTATCTTCAAGTAGTTCGTGTAAAAACTGCAAGGGATGGGGCGATATCGGCTATCATTTTCTTATTGATCCGTTTGGCAATATCTACGAAGGAAGAGCAGGCGGGGAGTGAATCGTAGCTGCACATACAGCATGGAACAATACGCCGAGCATCGGGATTGCCCTCATGGGAAATTTCAATATCCAACAGCCTACCAATGAGCAACTCAAATCGCTCATCAAGCTCACGATAGCTTTAGCTAAAAAATATAAGATAGATCCAAATAGCAGAGTGATGTATTTCGAAAAAGGGAAAGAAGCGCCATATATAGATACCACAGAAAATTATGCGATAGCCTGACATAGGGATGCAGGCAATACTTCCTGTCCAGGTGAAAATCTCTACAAACTCTTGCCTGATCTCAGGGTGCAGGTCAAGCAATGAATGGGAAGGATAAGACTCACGAGCGCCATCGCCGCGACATGAACGACAGCAATCGTACCGACGCTCAGTCAACCGAAAAATCTATGAACGCAAATAAAATGATTCTACTATAGCACCAAGAAGTCCGACACTTTCGTTCTCCCTTTTTCCACTAGCAAAATCAAAAGCTGCACATGAACCGACGAGACCATGACCGTCAATAGCTGTAGCGTTTCTCAGGGAAAACTCACCATCACGCTCACCAAAAACAAATTCGCCAGTGGTATCAAGCCGATCAAAATTGTCACTTCCGAAGGAGAGAAAATCATCAGCTTCAAAATATTCCGGCAAGAGGATCTGGATGTTCTGCTCAGCGTGCTCAAACAAGATTATGTAAAATACCGCATCATGACTTCGCCTGACGGAACGATGAATAAGATTACCCACAAGGTTACGATGGATGAAGCCAAGACCTACATGCAGGGCAAGGTAAAAGTCTTGCTCTACGATCTGAGTAATTATGATACGCGAAATCTCTCCTGTGAAGGCAAATGTGTCATCAACGCAGACGGCAAGACCTACAAAGATCAGACTCCTATCATAGAATCGCATAACGGATTTCTCTATCTCACGATAGAGGATAGTATCTATGGTCCCGAAAAGATGACGGTCACTCCTGGCAAATCAGGTGGGCTCATCACCTTCACCAATTACAAGAGAGCGTCCTACGCCAAGAACCCTCGGAATATGTTCCGCGGTTCTATCACCTTCGCCAAAGACAAAATCAAAAATCTCAAATCTGGAAACTACGAACTCAGATATACCGTCGTCAACGAATTGCCTTTCAATGACTACCTCAAAGGAATCGGCGAGACGAGTGAGCAAGACAACAAAGAGAAAATCAAGCTCATGGGCTTGCTCGCAAAATCATACGCACTCTTCTACATGAATCCGGAAAACAAACATCCATCTATCCCGGAAGGCGCTTCCTACACGGCTATAGATTCCCCTGATATGTTCCAGAAATACGTCTGAGCCGGAGCAGAAAAAACATTCAAGATCTATCAAGCATTGCTTACACAGACAAAAAATCAGATATTATTGTATAGCGGATATGTTCCTATCTTGCCGTACTTCAGCTGTTCGGCAGGATTCACCTTCTCTGCACAAGAGAAGCGAGGATGGATCGATACGCCATATCTCCAGTCACGTTACGATCAAGAAAAATGCGTAGATTTCCAAGGGCATGGTGTAGGCCTCAGCGGCAAAGGCGCACAATATCTCGCAGAGCAGTGAGGGACAAGCGAGCAGATCCTCGACTATTACTATCCAGGAGTCAAAATGCAAACTATACAATAGATGAAAAAATGTAGTTATCATTCCGAATTCTGCTGTCATTGCGAACGAAGTGTGGCAATCTAGCAGAAGGAATTCAAACATTATACCACCAGATTGCCACGTCGCTATGCTCCTCGCAATGACGGTGGAAGTAATGACGAGCATGGTTTAGAATGTAGGACTAATCGATGCGAAAAATTCTCAAAAAAATTTTCACATGAACGACAGATCAAGCGATCAACAAGATTCTTGAAATACATGCCAAGAAGGGTTTTTGCATCGTCGATTATCTTTACTTCGCACAGATAGGTGCGCAAAGGATTTTTGATACGCAGAAAGGAAACACAGAACCCGGACGATTTAAAAACGTTCTCCTTCCAGACTACAAACAGATCGACACCTGCGCGATCCGCACAGCATACAAACAAGCGATTACGCACGCAGACATAGTGCTCCCAGACGGGATAGCGCTTCAGCTTTTTTATTTTTTCGGATTCCGCAAGCGACTCCATAATCTCAACGGTACCGATTTTTGTCCAGCATTTCTAGAGCATGTGCACAAACATCACAAGATGAATCTCATTCTCTATGGCACCTATCCGGATTTGCTTACACAGACAAAAAAATACTTAGAGAAAAAATGATACACGGTCGGCTACGCTCAAGACGGCTACGACAATCTCAATCGGGAACAGGTCCATGAATGTCTGGACCCCGAAGCCATCAACGTGCTTCTCGTTGCAAGATCAAATATCCAATATCCAGTGCAAGAGATATGGGCTCACGCCAATCAAGACATGATACAGGCCAGCAATCTCATCGTCCTCAACCAATGATGAACCTTCGATTTCCGAGTCGGCAAGCAGAAAAGAGCTCCGGGATTTATAAGATCACTCAGATTGGAATGGCTGCGGAGAGTGATTTCCGATCCGCGCAGAAACATCAAAAAGATACGATATACCCTCTTTTTCTTCGAATATATTTCCTATTATTTACTATTGAAAAAAGAGTAGTTTTTGATATTAACAATATCGAGTATTACATTGCTTATTTTCTTTGTTATTTAGAATTTAAAATTTAGCATTTAACATCTCTTTGAATGCACTTGAAAGATAAAAAGAAACTCTATCTAGAACCTGAGCAATTATTGAAGATAGATGAAGAACTGGCAAACGGCATAGCCATCAAGGCTTCTGTCTTGTTCGAAAAGAACAAATTTCTCGACAACCAAAAAGATCTGATAGAGGAATTTATGGCAGAACTCATGGACAAACTCCAGGTCGAAGAATCTGACATAGAACAAGTAAAAAGCGATTTTGAGATTCTTCTCCAGGGACTCAACACCAAACTCAAGGCATTCGCTGATCAATTCGGAGAAGTGGAATTCTTTCCTATCAAAGGATACATCCAACTCGTCGTAGACAATCTGTTTATGACATCGATGATCGGAAATGTGACTATCGTGATTTTCAGAGAACATAAATTATATTATACACTTCACAACGGCGTCAATGCACAAGGCAAGATTGATCTCTTCTCAGATTTCGTCGAAGGCGACGTAGAGGCAGGAGACGAGATATTATACGTGTGAACCAAGATTTCTGACGTCATCGATCAGCATGATTTCAAGGAAGTCGAATCCATCCTCAAGTCAGAAGAAGTCTCATTGATAGATTTTATCCACGAAGTAGTTACGAGCAGATTAGACAAAAAACATGTCGGATTTGTCTCTCACTATACCGTACAATATATGCGTTCAGAAGAGAAGAGCGGAGGATTGCATTTTTCTCCTAAGCTAGGCAAATTAGGCAAGCTCGGAGATTTCGCCGCAGGAGGTTTGATCGCGAAGTTCAAGAACATGTTCCTCAGAAATAAATATCAGGCAACCGTGTTTTTGCTCAGCATCGTCATCCTCTTTATGCTCTATAGTTTATTATCTGATCTTATCGGCACCAACAAGGATACGGTTTTTGTGACACCGGAAGGAGTTTCCATAGAAGTCACGGTCGATGATATCAAGAAAGATATCTTCCTCTTCCAATCCATGGATCCTACAGGAGACGAAAAATCACTCAAATATCAAGACATCATGAACAAGCTCAGCGCGCTCGAAAGCAAGGGTAAGCGGCTGGAAGATGTCGCTCAGCTCCAGAAGATTTTGAGAGCCGACTACTACAAAGGCTTCAATATCATCGCTATCAACAATCTCACTCAATTCGATGATATCGCTACAGGAAGGAAGACCAAGGTCATGACATTCAATACGACCGAACAAGGAAAATTATGAGATCTTACCAATATCTTCTACCAGAGAGATCTCAATATCGCATGAACCAAAGCGGCATTGATGTGAGCGATGGGCGACAATGTAAGATGATCATTGGTAGAATACAATATGGACGACGATACCGTCAAATGATGTAATCAGAGTTTATTGAAAGACGGAATCTACTGCTTCACGACCAACGGAAAGATATTCTTGGTGAATAAAGGATGAATGCAACTCCTCACTACAGGCGACCCGGAAGGATTCCCGCTCAATATATGAGGACTCGCGACCTACGGCAAGGCAAATCTCTACGTCTTCCAACCAAACATCACCACATTATCCAACAGCGTTTTGGTCACCAGATATCGCAATACCTTATGATCACAGACTATCTATCAAGCCGGACAAAAATACTATCTCAACGCAAATATGCTGACAGGAGCTAACTTCGGATCAGGATTCACCAACTTCGCTATCGATTCGACGTTTCTTGTACGGGCCAACGGCAAACCATACCAATTCCGGAGAAATCCAGCCAATTCATTTAACTTGGACTATCGTGAAATCAAACTCCTCGGAGGAGACAAGATGACATCCAAATATTCAGATAACGTAAAGATCACTTCAACGACCAATTCCAGATATGTATACTTCTTCGATAAGGACAATCAGACATTCACTGTTTACGAATCTCGTCCGCTCCAGACCAACGATCAATATTCGACCAGCTACAATTTGTACTACATGTTTAGATATAGTTTTGATCTAGGGACAGCAAAAGTCGTGGATATAGCAATCCCGGAAGCGACAGGTGAAAAGCCAGAAATGTACATCCTCACGACGAGTGGCATCAACAAGGTCCGCCTCTACGAATTCATCGAGAGCATCAAAGAGAACAAGGTCCTCAAACAAGTGAACGCAAATTAAGAATATTCCCTCTTATATAAAAAACTCCCTTCGGGGAGTTTTTTTATTATATGTTCTTTATGATTCTTTTCCTATAGAAAGCGAAGATGAGAGAAGTGCAGGCAAGGCACAGATAGATAGGAAAGGCTATTTCTGCTATGCTGAAAGTCTTGAGTGCAAAGAAACCGGTAGTGGCGCTCAGAAGTCCGGTGATGAAGGCGACAGGAGATTCTGTTTCGGGATGTCTCCAGGTCTTTTTCAATGTGGGCAGGAGAGCGAAAAAGTCGCTGATGATAGAGAAGCCGATAGCGACTAATGGCTCGTTCGTGATCCGCCATCCCACCAAGGCGAGCACAGAGAATAATCCGCAGATATAATCGAATTTTTCAAGCTTTCGGTAAGATTTGCGATTGACGAACGAAGAGAGGAAAATCAGGAAAGGTCCGAAGCCCGACATAAAGACAGGCACCACTGCCCAACGAACACCTTCCGTCAATGCGGCGGCAGTAGCGATGAGCGGAGCGATGGATCGCATGAGCCGAGTGACTCTATTTGGTTTGGTCCTCCCCCTGATAGTGTCTCTCATGTACACGACGGCGCCTGAGATGTTGATAGCGGCTCAGAGTATGACGATATATTGGAGCATGTCTTTGTTGGAAAATTATAAAAGTCCTTTCGTCCATTCCTTGGCTTTCTCCACATTTCACTTCTCATCCTTCTTCACATCTCTGAAATCAATTTCCCCGACGATATGATTCCCTCCAAGTCTCTCCTCCATATTCGCCAAAGTCTTCCCTGGACCGCCTTCATGCGTACAAAAAAGTCAAATCTGCTTCCCTTCAAGTTTAGCTTGAGAGAAAAACGTTCTGATCGCTGGGGTGTACGTAAATGCCCATACCGGCGTACCTATAATAATGACGTCATAGTGCTCAGGATTTTTGTTTCGTCTCTCCAGTTCGGGTTCTACTTTCATCACGGCTTGCTTCCCTCATCGCACATATTTCATAAATCCCTTGGATTGCAAATCCTTTACGGGTTTCAATTCGAGCACATCAGCTTTGAGCTCATGAGCTATGGTTTCGGCCATGAGTCTGGTGCTTCCTTCAAAGGAATAATAGACGACGAGAATCTTTTTATGCATTGAAAAAAATAGATGGTAAATCTTTATTTTGCCATACCTATGATGAGTGATTCTAGTCATACGTTTGCTTTATCGCTATTCCCATGCTTTTTTTCAAATCCTTCAGTCGCATCTTTCCCACACATCATGAGCAGTGTCTTGTCTCCGCCTGGATGCTTCCCGAAAGCGCTTGTGAGATCATAGACTTTCCCATTAACGATACTTCGACAGTCAGATTGCGTAGCATGTTTAGCTACATCTTCCAAAGAGTAGCTTTCTGTAGGAGCCACGACCTTCACAGATGGAGCTGTCGGAGTTGGAGTTTCAGTTGCGGGGACGGATTTGGTAGAGCATCCAGTGAGGATAAGAGCAGATATAAGGACAATAGGTAAGAATTTTTTCATAAGAAAAATAATAAAAAATAAAAAATTTTCAGAAATACTATATTGTTTTGATAAGGAATCTCAATTCCAAAACGCCCTTGTAAACTACAAGCAAAAACATACACATTCCACATCTGGCTTTCTCAGAAAGCTTTTTTCTTTTAAGAATTTAACATTCACCTATGAACATCAGAAATATCGCCATCATCGCTCACGTCGATCATGGAAAGACTTCCCTCGTCGATAAATTACTTACCCAGTCGGGAACTATGAAAATGGCCGAGGACCAAAATCTCATCATGGACAGCAATGACCAGGAAAGAGAAAGAGGCATCACCATCTACTCCAAAAACACCTCCGTCATCTACAATGGAAATGTGATCAACATCATCGATACTCCAGGACATGCTGACTTCGGAAGCGAGGTAGAAAGAGTTCTCAAGATGGTGGACAGCGTTTTGCTTCTCGTCGATGCCTATGAAGGCCCGATGCCGCAAACCAAATTCGTTCTCAAGAAGTCTCTAGAACTTGGACTCAAACCAATCGTGGTGATCAATAAGATCGATAAAGAAACAGCAAGACCGACCTGGGTAATCAATCAGCTTTTTGATTTGTTTTTCTCGTTGGGAGCTACTGATGAGCAGGCAGATTTTCCTATCATTTACTGCAGCGCCAAAGGCGGATATGCATTTGATGATCTCAAAGATTTTGCAGAAGCCAAAGAAAAATGAAATATTTTCCCTATCTTTGATCTGATAGAAAGAGAAGTCCAACCTGCAAAAGATTATTCTGATAAGCCATTTCGCATGCAGATCGCAAATTTAGGGTATGATGATTTCATCGGCAGACTCGGTATCGGAAGAGTCTACGAAGGTACCGCAAAACAAGGTCAAGAAGTGGTCATTTTCGACAACGCCGGCAACAAGAGAAAAGGAAAAATTACCAAGATATTCACCACGCTGGGCGTTTCCAGAGTGGAGACAAAAGAGGCGCGCTGCGGCGATATCGTGACCGTTGCCGGCATCCCAAATATCTTCGTGGGAGAAACAATCTGAGTAGAATGATGCGACCCATTTCCACCGATCAAGGTAGATGCACCGACATTGACCATGGATTTTCTCGTCAATGATTCTCCATTCGCCGGCAAAGAAGGAAAATTAGTCACCTCCAAAAATATCCAAGAAAGACTTCACAAAGAACTCCAGACCAACGTGGGATTGGAGATAGATTTTGAAAAATGAGGAAATCGCTTCGCGGTTTCCGGTAGGGGAGAACTGCACTTATCCGTCCTCATCGAAACGATGAGAAGAGAAGGATTTGAATTGCAAGTCTCTGCTCCGCAGGTGATTTTCAAAGAAGAGAACGGTGAAAAAACTGAGCCTATCGAACAAGTCATTATCAATGTCGATGAAAAATTATCCGGCACGATCATCGATATGGTCGCCAACAAAAAATGACAGCTGGTAAATATGAACACCGTCAACGGTATCACGACTTTGGAATTTGAAGTACCGACAAGAGGCTTGCTGGGATTCAGGTCAGCATTCGTTCTTATGACCAAAGGGGAAGGTATCATGTATAGCTCATTTTCTCATTACGCGCCCTACAGAGGCGATATCCCAAAGAGAACCAACGGTTCTATGATCAGTTTGGAAAACGGAAAATGTATGAAATACAGCATCCGGAAATTGCAAGAGCGCGGAAAAATTTTCATCCTGCCGCAAGCGGCGATGTATGAATGAATGATTGTCGGTGAAAGCGCAAAGCCAGGTGATATGACGGTAAACTTGACCAAAAACAAACAACAGACCAACGTCAGAGAAAGCTGAAACGATGAAGCAATGAGACTCGAACCCATCATTCCGCTTACTTTGGAAGATTCGCTTGCCTACATCTCTACCGACGAATATGTAGAAATCACGCCAAAAAACATTAGACTCAGAAAGATTCGGCTAACAGATTCTGATAGGAAGAGAGCCGAGAAAGGATTGTAATCTTCACTTGAAATTTCAAATAAAATACTTAATATGGTATCATATTTAGCACCTAATAAAAAACCATGCTTGCACAACAATGTATATCAGTCACAGATCTCAAGAAAAATGCGAATGCATACGTTGATACCCTAGAACATCCTAGATTTGTTTTTGTAAATAATAAACCAAAGGCAGTACTGATGGATATTTCCATGTACGAAAAGATGAAAGAAGAATATGTAGATTTTGTTTTCGATCCGCCTGTTTCTCCCAAAGAAATTTTAGACGCACACAAAAAAGCCTATGGTAGAAAAGCATATTAAGTTTATCCACAAAAGCATATATAGAGAAAAATTGTTGCTGGCGTTGGAAGATATCTACCAGGACAATCTCCAAAAATATGACGTAATTCTGCTCAAATGATTCCCAGGGCAAAAGAGAATCAGGGTCGGCGATGTGAGGATAATTTTTGCCAAAGTAGGATGAAAAAATAGGATAGTGAGGATAGATAATAGAGGAGATATCTATTAATTTTTTTCCTTGTTTCATCAGACATTCACCTTTTACCTTTCAACATTTTGTTTTCCATGTTATTTTCATCATTCAATCTCAAGCCGGGAATCCTCAAAGCGCTCGCTGAGATGAAATACGACAACGCTACCGATATTCAAGCGCAAGTCATCAAACTCACGCTTGAAAATAAAAATATCGTCGGGCAATCACAGACGGGGACAGGCAAAACTGCCGCCTTCCTTGTCCCATTACTTCAAAAAATCGACACCAACAAAAAATGACTGCAGGCGCTCATCCTGGCTCCGACCAGAGAATTGGTCAATCAGATCGGCGAAGAGATTATTAAGCTTACCAAATATTATAGAGTCAACGCAGCCTGCGTTTTTGGTGGCGCGAGTCCTTTCATCCAAAAAAAAGCTTTGCTCAGATGACCGGGGATCATCGTTGCAACTCCAGGCAGATTGCTGGATTTCGTCAATCAGAAAGTCATCAATCTCAGTACCGTGCAATATCTCATCCTCGACGAAGTCGATAGGATGTTGGACATGTGATTTATCCGCGATATCCAGAGGATTCGAGCACAGATGAAAGAAATCAAACAGACTTCAACATTTTCTGCGACTATCAGTCCGGAGATCAAAACCATCATCAAAGAGCACGTTCCTGAGTACGAATTCATCAAAATCGGAGAAGCCGTGACCGTGGACAAAATCAACCATTCATTCGTGAGTGTAGCTCACGAGGACAAGATTTTCAACCTCATCAGAATCATCAAAGCGCACAGCAAAGATAAGATAGCAATCTTTACACAGACCAAAAGAAACACCAAAACTATCGGCATCGCCATAGAAAAATCTTGATTCCAAGTTGGAATTTTGAACGGAAATATGAGCCAAGGCAAAAGAAATTCCACCCTCAAAAAATTCCAAGATGGTGATCTCAAAATCCTCGTCACGACTGATGTCGCAGCGAGAGGACTCAATATGGAAAACGTCGGCTTGGTCGTAAATTTTGACGTGCCGAGAGAATCAGAAAGTTACATCCACAGAATCGGAAGGACCTGAAGAGCAGGCGCACATGGCAAAGCGATCATGTTGGTCGCTCCCGAAGAAGCGAATTTTTTCTCAGATATAGAAAGGACATACAAAACAAGAATCCAGAAATCTGATCACGTCGTGATGCCAGACAAAGATGCAGAGTTTATCAAATACCGCCTTGATAGATCCACGGACAAATTCGGGAAATGAAGGATGAATCCTAATCAGCCACGCAGAACATTCGCTCCCAAATTTGCAAATAAGCCTGCCTTCGATGGACCAAGAGCACCAAGATTAGATAGACCAAAAAAGACGTATTGAAAACCATTCCATAAACCGTGAGTCAATGAAGATAGAATCTTGCCAAGACCATTCCATAAATGAACTAATGATAGCAGGCATGGAAGAGATGGTGGTAAGCCATCACGTCCATGATTTTCCAAATGACCGAGAAGAGAAGATTCGAGAAATAAACATCCAGGGCAGAAATCATTCATTGCTCAGGCTCGTGAAAAATACGAGAGAGAAGAGTGATGAACAAAACCATTCCATCATTGACCAAGAAGGGATGCCGCTAAGCCTTTCAACAAACCCCACAGAAGACCTTTCCGCGGAATCTGAAAGAGATATTAATTTGATTTTTATATAATATATTTTGCTAACGCTGCGCTGGCTTTCTTCATACTTTCTGGCATTTCCCCAGAAAGTATGCAAAGAGGTCTAGCCTTCCGCAAACTTGCCAAACTCTATCTACAGACTAGTCATCTACGTTTGTTTTTTCTATTCGTGGTAGTCCATCTAGCTCAAACCCCGGTAATTACCGGGCCCCCCATTTCACTCTAAGAAAGAATTGCATGCTATTGATATCGGTGGCTTCGGACATGTGTGCTTCAGGCGTTTTTGTGAGTTGTTTATTTTTGTGGGTCGCTTGCTCGTTCAGGATCCGTAGCAGAACAGAGATAGAAAACCGAATGAAGAGAATCGACCCCCGGAGCCCTGGAAGAGCCATAGGGAGGGAGATTCTTTCGTATACAGAAAATGATTTCAGCTCTCAGCGTATGACTGCAAGGGACCGAGGTGCTTTTGCCTACTTTTGCCACTGGAAGGGAAAAGTAGGGCCGGGCGCGCGCAAGGCGCAAAAGAAAAGAAATAAGATAAGCCAAACCAACTTGCAAACTACGAGCAAATACGTACTTTTTTGTTCAGATTTATCTGCCTGTTTTTCTATGATGGAAAAATATCCATTGCCTCCTTGTTGCTACAGAGTCAGCGTCAAAGCTTTGATTTTTGATGAAACGAGGACCAAAGTCGTGATGTTCAAGGAACACGATGGCACACGATCATTTCCATGATGATGATTGGAACGAGGAGAGGAACCGAAAGCAGAAATGCAGAGAGAAATCAACGAAGAAGCTGGCTTGACCATGACACGGATGTCCGACAAACCGATCGACATCTTGTTCAGGAAAAAGATAAAGAAAGGTCTGCGGTTGGCACAAGTACTGTACGAGGTAAAAGTCAAAGATCTGGATTTAACTCCATCCAAAGAATGCGAAGAGATACGTTTCTTTACCAAGCAGGAGATTGTCGACATGCATAAGTACGCCGACAGAGAAATCGCTAAACTTCCCCTTTAATCATTAGATAAGTATTCCACATGGAACCCATCTCATCAGCACAGCTCAGGAAAGCTCGGAACGAATTCCGGGAATCCAAGAAGCATATCCACTTGCCGGAGGCCTCATTGGTCGGAGGTAAAGAAAGCACAGCGATGTTTACCATCGCGGGAATGCAACAACTCATTCCCTATCTTTCTGGAAAAAAACATCCGCTCGGCACCAGACTCTACAATATTCAAAAATGTGTACGTACGGTCGATATCGACGAAGTAGGGGACGCTAGTCACCTCACATTTTTCAATATGATGGGAAATCGATCGCTCGGTGATTATTTCAAAAAAGAAGCGGTAGAACGAAGTCGGGATTTTCTTGTGAACGTGCTCAAATTTGATCCAAAAAAATTAGCTGTCACTGTTTTTGAGTGAGATGCTGATGCACCAAGAGATGATGAAACACCAAAATATCGGAAGGCCGTCTGAATACCCGATCACAAAATCGCTTACTTACCTGCAGATAATAATCGACGGAGCCCAGGTCCTGTCTGACCTTGCGGACCTGATACCGAAATATTTTACCGAGTAGGGGAGTCAGAATTCCCACCAGAAAAATCCAATCCAAAAACTGATGACGACAATCGATTAGAAATCTGGAATAATGTATTCATGGAATTTTATCGTGATGAATCAGGAAAACTCACTAAGCTCAAAGAGCAAAATGTAGATACCGGAATGGGATTTGAACGTATGGCAAAAGTTTTGCAAGGCAAAGAAACAGTCTACGAAACCGACCTTTTTGCACCGATCATCGAGATCATAGAAAAGCATCTCAAGGTCACCTATGCCGGCAACGAGAGAAGAATCAGAGTTATTGCAGATCATC
>Ga0172375_10008660_pt1 | contig 13624 bp, 14 predicted proteins | sample LakKiv1m_FD_114537 | JGI IMG/M metagenome (GOLD analysis project Ga0172375, IMG submission 114537) | Freshwater microbial communities from Kabuno Bay, South-Kivu, Congo - kab_092012_11.1m | ecosystem: Environmental > Aquatic > Freshwater > Lake | place: Democratic Republic of the Congo...
AAAAGTATCACCGAGGATATCCTGCTCGAAACAGGATTGCTGTCAGAGAGCAAAGGCAAACGCTTTGATTACTTCCGTGGCCGGATCATGTTCCCGATCCTGTCCGCCACCGGACGCGTTGTCGGATTTACCGGCCGTAATTTTTCGGGCAATGAATCTGCCCCCAAATACTTCAATACCCCTCAAACGGGGATCTACAACAAGGGTAAAACACTTTACGGCCTTCACATGGCAACTAAAGCAATCAAGGAAAAAGGTTTCTCTTACCTGGTTGAAGGCAACGCCGATGTGATCCGGCTGCACCAGATTGGTAAGATCAACACGGTCGGCTCCGGCGGTACCGCCCTGACCAGGGAACAGATTGCAGAGCTGAAAAGCCGCTCCGCATCTGTCACCCTGATCGGTGATTCGGATGGCGCCGGTCAGACTGCCGTCTTAAAAAGCGGCAAGATGATCATTGAGGCCGGCATATTTTGCAACGTGATCGAGCTTCCAAAAGGAGAAGTGAAACAGGACCCGGATTCATTTTTTCAGGACGGTGAGCAATTTGACCAGTACGCCGGCGAACATCAAAAGGACTTTATTATCTGGCAGGCAGATTCCTTAAAAGGAAAGTGTAAAAGCCCCGATGAGAAATCCAAGGTCATTGCTGAGCTGTCGTGGCTGATCACCCGCCTGCCGGTTTCTTCCCACACACTGTACATCGAACAGCTGAGTGCGAAGATCAAACCCAAGAAAGCATGGGAAGACTGCATCCGCCGATTCCTGGCTGATGAACCAAAACAGGAGCAGAAAGAACCAGAGAGCGCCATTCCTTCTCATGTCATCCTGTCGGACTATGAGAAATATGGATTTTACCAGGATCATAACTGCTACTACTTCCGGACCAAAAACGGCCCGTTGCGCGGATGTAACTTCATCATGGAACCCTTGTTCCATGTTGCATCCGTTTTGAATAGCAAACGGATTTACCGCATCACCAACGAACATGGCTACAGCCAGGTGATCGAACTGTTGCAAAAAGACCTGATCTCCATCAGCACCTTCAAACTCCGGGTTGAAAGCCTGGGAAATTTCCTGTTTGAAGGTACCGAATCCGATCTGAACAAACTCAAACGGTTTCTCTACGAAAAGACGGAGAGCTGCTTTGAGATCACCCAGCTGGGTTGGCAGAAAGAGGGCTTCTGGGCATGGAGCAATGGCATCTTCAACCACAGTTTCCAGCCGACGGATCCCAACGGGATTGTCATTTTCGAAAAGAAAAACTACTACCTGCCCTCAAACAGCAGCATCTACCAGTCGGAAGAAAACCTTTTCGTCTCTGAACGCCGGTTTCGTCATGCACCTGGGAAGATTACCCTGATGGATTATGCCTCCCGGATGGTGGAAGTGTACGGCGATAATGCCATTTTCGGTCTCTGTTTCTACTTCGCCACCCTGTTCCGGGATACTATTGCCCGGCAGTTTGGCTTCTTTCCGATTCTCAACCTTTTCGGCCCCAAGGGAGCCGGCAAGACTGAAATGGCCATTAGCCTGCTTCAGCTCTTTGGCAACCAGGCCAAAGGGCCGAACATCACCAACACCACCAAGGCGGCGCTGGCTGACCACGTGTCAATGTTCTCCAATGCCCTTTGCCATATCGATGAGTTCAAGAACAACCTTGAATTCGAGAAGATCGAATTTCTCAAAGGGCTTTGGGATGGTACCGGTCGTACCCGGATGAACATGGATAAGGACCGCAAGAAAGAGACAACACATGTGGATGCCGGGGTCATGCTCTCCGGCCAGGAGATGGCTACCATTGATATTGCCCTGTTCAGCCGGTTGATCTACCTTTTCTTCTCAAAGGTCGAGTTCTCTGATGCGGAGAAGGAGGCTTTCAACCAGCTAAAATCGATCGAAAAGGATGGCCTTTCGCACCTGACCCATGAAATCCTAAGTCACCGGGATCATTTTAAGGAAGCATTTCCCGGGCAATACCAAGTGGCATCAGAAGAACTGGTGGCTGCCCTGAAAGGGGCCATAATCGAAGACCGGATATTTCGGAACTGGCTGGTCATCGTAGCTGCCTGTCGAACCCTTAGCGAGCTCATTCGCGTACCATGGGATCACTCCAAGCTGATTCGCATAGCCGCATCAAGGATCATCCTGCAAAACAAGGAGATCAAAACCAGCAACGAACTCTCCATCTTCTGGGGGATTGTCGAGTTTCTGACCAACGATGGCCTGATCCGGGAAGAGGTGGACTTCAGGGTGGAATATGTCTCATCCCTGAAAACCGACCTTTTCACAACGGAAACACTCTGGGAGACTCCGAAATACGTGCTGTTCATGAACCACTCGCGCATCTTCCAGCTCTACCGTGTCCATGGCCAGAAATCAAAGGAGAACATTCTTCCGCTGAAAACCCTGGAGTACTACCTGACCAATTCCCGGGAATACCTGGGAAGGAAAAACGCCGTGAGCTTCAGGGTCGAGGAAAACCGCAGGATGCTGGAAGACCAGGACACCGGAGTTTCGATGGCCGGTGAACAGATCAAAAAAGCCACGCGGCGTGTAACTACCGCCATGGCATTCGACTATTCGTTGCTGAATATCTCGATCTTGAACGTGGTGAGCAAGCGACAGGCTGAACCTGAAGGCAACCCGGATCAGGACGAAATGCCATTCTAAAAAATTAAAAAACAAATTTCCCAGACGTGAAAAAGCCAACTACATCAACTACAACAACTACAATTTATAAAACACAGTAAATAAATCAGTTGAATCTTACTAACCCTATAATTTCAGAACTACAATGAACTACACAGAACTACAAGAACTACCTGGACATACAATGTAGTTGACTTTTAGGACCCTTCTAAAAAGTCAATGTACAGTATATCTGACTGTTGACTGTTTGTAGTTCTTGTAGTTCTGATTGTTTCAAAAATATATACCCTACCTGGAGAAACTGAAAATTTTTTATGGATCAGCTCAAACCGAAAACCGATCTCAACGGATGGCTGTATTACGATCAATTACCTGGTGGCTATCGTCTTGCAACAATGGATGATTTCCATTTCAAGGGAAACAAACGCCTTGGCATGGAATATCTCATCCAACGAGGTGATCAATCATACTGGGAAGTGCACCGAATCATTGAATCCTCCCGCGCCATCAACCTCAAGCCATTCCTGGATCACCAGATGGTTTTTGTGAAATCTGAATGACCTTTAATCCAACGTACTTGAAATATACTTTTGCAACATGAATGAACAAGACCGACCGACTATCACCATAAAACTGAAACCTTACCTGCAGGAGTACCTTATTTGTGAGCTAAAAAGCGATGTGGCGCACAAAACCAATCTGATCGGTAAACTTCTGAAGCCTCTTCTTGAAATCCGACCTAAAAGCGTCGTTGTTGAATTCAATAAAGGGCCGGAGTACATATCGCTGGGGCTTCCGTACAACGATGATCTGAACATCCGGGGGAATCTATGGGTGTCACCGAAAAATCAGGCCATCTTTGAGGAATTCCTGGAATGGCACTTCAAACGCCTTTTCTTTCATTATATGAATGACAAGGTGAGATATTCAAAGTCTTTTAAGAAGTGCATCCTGCAGTTTTGTGCCGATTACAACTTCACCTTCGCTCATATGAACTATGAGCTTCTTAAGAAGGATTACTACCGGAGACGAAAGCGTAAAAATCCCGAATATATTTTGCCGGATTTTGTCCCTGCAATGTCCCCGGAATGTCCCTGGGTTTTTTTAACGGTAATATGATATGGGGAACATTTCTCGTCACACCGGCATCAACATCGGCGGCCTGAATTCCATAAACTGGATTTTCAGAGAGGATGTCGGGATTTTTACCATCTATCCGTCAACCCTCAGTTGTCTGATCACGCCCAAATCCGGCAAATCCTGGAATGCAATCTATGGCACTCCTGAGACGATCCAGCTGGAATCCGAACAACAGGATACCCCGGCGGGGATCAAGTACCTTTATAAACTGAAGATCCTTGTTCCCAAAGACCGCGCTCCGGTGGAGAGCGAACTTTACGCAATGACCGGCCGGCGGCTTATCCTCAAATCCGGTGACAAGAATGGTACCTTACGGATATTCGGCACGCTTGACAGCCCGATGAAGGTGACCAGCAAACTGCTGAAACCGGCAGTCCTGGAAGGCTTCAACGGGTATGAGCTACAGTTCGCAGGGGAGTTTTCAACCCCGGCGGCCTACTACCTCGATCCCTACGGTCCAATCCCCGATGATGAAAACCAGGATTGACCGGTTGATCTTTTCAGTCCTTTATTTGCTGCAAATACCACTATAATATTGTATCCTCAAATCCGAGGGTACAGTGAATCCTATCCTGACTGAAATTTTTTCCGGAGTGTGGCTGATCGATGGTGAACGATCGGCTGCCTATGCTTCATTGATCCTTTCCTTGCTCAAAGGGGAGCGTATCTCCCAGGAGGATTCTTCCCTGGCCCGCCAGCGCAATCACCCTTATGTGATCAGCAGCTCCGGCAGGCAAACCCAGATTCAGAAATTATCCGATGAAAGTTTTACCGGCAGTTCCACCGCCGTGATCCCGATCCGGTCGGAAATTCTCAAGTACGACCAGCCCTGCGGTCCCAGGGGATCGCAGTCGATCCTTCAGGATATCAAAATGGCAGACAAGCATCCGGATATCGGCAGCATACTGCTGATCGTTGACAGCCCCGGCGGCCAGGTCACCGGTACCGACCTGCTGGCTGATGCCATCCGTGATGCAGAAAAACCGGTGGTGGCCTACATCGAAGGGATGGCCGCCAGCGCCGCTTACTGGATCATCTCCGGCGCCGATAAGATCATCGCCAGTTCTGACCTTGACCGCATCGGTTCCATCGGAACAATGCTCATGGCACAGGACCTTCAACCGGCGCTCGAAAAGCTTGGGGTGAAGTTCCATGAAGTCTATGCCAGTCTTTCCTCCGACAAGAACAATGACTTTAACCAGGTGCTCAGCGGGAATTACGATGCTTATCGCAGCAATGTGCTGGATGTGATCAACAGCAAATTCCTCTCCACCATCAAAGCTAACCGGTCAAAACTGGATGAATCCACCCTGACCGGCAAAGTCTATTTCGCCCGGGAAGCGATTGCCCTTGGCCTGATCGATGAGATCGGATCGCTCACAGAGGCCATTGCCACTGCCACTTCCCTGGCGGAAGAAAAGAAAATCAAATCGTCAAATCATCAATCCCTTAATCCTGAACAGATGAAAATCAACATTTCATGGAAAGCCATCCAGAACTTTTTCAAGATGGATCCCGCTACACTCGACTCCCAGGAGCTGACCGATGAGCGGGTACAGCAGATCAATGATCAGCTGGCCACCGTCACTGCACGCAATGAGGAGCTGGAGTCTCTTCTTGAAGAGGAAAAATCAGCACACGCCAAAACGCTGGCTGACTTTGAAGCTCTGAAAAACGAGGATGCAGCCTCCGAAACCGTTGCCCGCAAAGCCGCAGATAAAATCTCCGGCGGGGAGCAGGATGTTGTCTTTTCCCATGACCGGGTCGCCGATTCTTTCCTGTCGTAATCATAGCAAACCATAAAAACCAGATAAACAATGGCTGAAACCATTTCGTTGCAAGACCTTAAAACTGCGTTCGGGACCTACATTGGTTCCAACCAGAAGGATATCCTGAGGCTTCTCACCCAGCCGACAGTCTCCGAGAAATACATGACCACCGTGGCTTCGCAGGATTTGATCTACCGTGCCTCCAAGGCCGTGATCGATGACCTGGTGCAGGGATTTCAGAAGACCTGGACGCCCAAAGGCAAAGCCAAATTCACCCCGATCGAAATCCCACAGCGCCGGCATAAGATCGACCTTTCGTTTTACCCGGATGAGATCGTGGAAACCTGGCTGGGGTTCCTGGCTGATGAATCCACCGACCGCAAAGTATGGCCGGTCACCCGGTACATCATCGAGCAGTTGATCCTGCCCAAAGTTCTGGATAACCGCGAACTGAAGCTGATCGGCACCGGGGATTATGCAGCGCCGGTTGACGGCACCGCCCAGGCTGTCGGACTGTCGATGGACGGATTTTGCACCATCCTCCGGGACAAGCATACGGCTGGCACCTCCAGCATCAATTTCATTGACCTGGAAATTCTGACCGAGGAGAATATCTTCGACCAGATTGAGCATTTCGGCAGAAGTGTAGATGATCTCTACATCAACCTGTCGATGAATGTTTTCCTCTCGCGCAAATGGTACGCCGCATATCACCGTAAGCGCCGCGACCTTCACGGGATGGACACCAACTACACCGGTATGAAAGATGTGATCGAGGGGACCAACTTGACCCTGGTTCCGTTGCCTTCGATGACCGGGGAAAACATCCTCTTCACCACTCCCCGGGAGAACTTCATCCGCCTGATCAATCGCAACAACGGGGCTTCCAACATTACTGTTGAAAGCATCGATCGCCAGATCAAGGTATTCGCCGACTGGTACGAGTCCGTCGGCTTCGGCATCGAAGAAGCAGTATTTGCCAGCGTTCCGGCTTAACCCTAAAAATCTGAAAGAAAATGAGCATACCATTGTTTGACCTTTTCAAGCCCACCGTGCGGAATGCCGGTGGCGGCGGTGGGATAAAATCCGAGATCATCCTGATCATGGAGAATGATATCGACTGGTCCGCATACCCTGACCGGGATGCGGACGGAATTACCATCACCACGGATATACCGCTGCTGACCGGCAAGTTCATGCACAGCTTTTATATGACCCAGGGAACCATCAAGCCTTCCCAGAAGAAGCTCAAAGGCTCCAACCAGGATTGCGGCGGCTATGAGATCGGGGTGGAAGGCTTTTATCCCGGTATTGAGAAAGCCGTGCAGAAATGGATAGCCAATTTCGGCATCGACTTTAAGGGGATTGTCATTATACAGAACTGTGCTTCTGCCAAGCGTTACCTGATCGGTGAACCCTGCAACCTGGTTCACCTGGAAACCCTTGAAACGACCTGGGGAGAAGAGATCGACAAGGACAAGGGGCACAAGTTCGGCTTCCTCTGCAAGCAGGGATCACCGATGGCCTTCTATGAAGGCGCCCTGGTCATGGATCCCAATCCTCCTGTTGGAGGCTAATAAAGAAGCTTTTCGTAGCTGTTTTCATAAATAGGTTAGTTGAAGTCTGTCGGAGTGATCTGGCAGGCTTTTTTTATAAGTAAAAATCTTCTACTTTTACAAATAAACATGGATGTAGGTAAAAATACATCTACCATACATAGTTGTTCTCAACAAATATCTGATCATGAGTACTTTTTATTTAAATGCCAGTGATTTCTTGGGGAAAGCTGATCCTTTTGATTGGGCGACCATATATGCTGCTTTAATTGGATCGGTAGCATTGCTTGTTGGGTACTTTATTCAAAAAGCAATTGAAAGAGGTTCAAAAAATCGGGAAAATTCAAAGGAGGCCTATTTGAAATTTCTAAATGATTTCTCTGATAATACTGTTGAAGAAGTTATTCATGATGATTACTTGAGGTTGTCCATTATTTAGTTGAAATTTGATTGGCTAAGGTTCTTCGTTTTATCTCTTCTATGAGCACATTTTTCAATATATCCAGTTTACCAAAGTTATCAACTTTTCGCATTTTGTGTTCGATTTCCAATAAAGCTGCCGCAACCCAACGGTACCGCTCGTTTGACAAGGTCCAGTTCTTCACCCGGCCCACGTATTTTCGTAGCTGTGAGTTCAGGTTTTCAATACAATTGGTTGTCGCAAATGAGCGGGCAAAAAGTTCATTAATACCGAGTTTGTGCAAGGTCAGTATTTCTTCCATGGCCTCATCCAAGGACCGGGCAGCGGCCATATTCAATGATTTGAGATCGGCTCTGAGTTGGCCAAGTTCGGCCCTGGCATCTTCATATTTCTCCTGGTTTACCGCATGCTGATATTGTTTTTTAATAGACTCATGATATTTATCCGGCAAATACTTCAGAATGTTTTCTTGCTTATGCCATTGGCAGCGCTGAATGATTGCCTTCTCTCCAAAACAGTCTTCAACAGCTTTACGTATTCCTTTGCTTCCATCAATCACACAAAGCAATCCATTAGAATAATCCAGGCCACGTTCTATCAGCCGTTCCAGCATCTCCTTGATCGGCTGAGAGTTCTCTGTAGCAGCCTGGGTGAAGCAGAGCGGGATCTTGTCTCCGTTTTCTGTTACGCCAAGGCAAATAATAATCTGTTCTTTGGAAAGGTATTTTCCGTCAATGAAAATGGCCAGGATCTTGTGATGCGCAATAGGCCGGGATTCAAACTCCTTCAGTTTTTCTTCAGTACGTTCTACAAAAGAACGGGAAACAGAACTTTTAGACAGCCCAAATCCTTCATTCAAAGAATCAACCACCTTTCCGTAATCCCGCACGCTCAGACCCAACAGAACGCCTTTAAGCAACTGATCCGTGGGTTCCGGGAGTTCTTTCATTTCTTCGTAACGTTCGAGCGGAGTATTCTTTTCGTCCAAGTTATCAAATAGCCGTGGTACATCGACCCTTATCCGCTGATCTCCGATCTTCACACTGCCTGGATTATAACCCCAACGGCTCCAACGCCCATTTTCAGGCTTTTGGTGACTGTACCGGGGACCGGCTTTATCAATCACTTCTTCTTCAAGGAGCTCGTTTATCATTATCTGACAGACACTTAAATAGTTCTGTAAAATCCCTACCCGTAAATCTATCGATTGATCCTTTAACCACGACAGCGTTTTACGGTTTAATTCATTACTTTTATCCATTGGTTCCATGTTTTTGGTTCGCAACTCAAACTTACGGAACCTTAGCGGAGGATCAGCTATGTCTGGTCCTTCCTTTTTAACCTATATTTCAACTAAGTTTGGGACAATATCGATTACTTTCATGATTTGCCAAGAATTGAACAAAAAAAATATGAGATAGAATCATTAAGAAAAAAATTGCATGCAAGGAATCTAATGCTACTTCATGGTAGTGATGAGGTAGTCACTGCTTATCTGAATTTTATAAAGCATATTGATAATGTGCGTCAAAACCATGTCGAAGATCAACAAGAACAATATTTTAACAAACTGCTATTCTCCATGCGCAGGGAAGCATATAAACGATCAAGGATAACAGAATTGGATATTCAACAATATTTTAATGAATTTAACCGACAATAAGTATTACTACTTTTTGTATAAGTTTTTTAACCAATAAGATTATAATTTCCAGATTATTTTTGTCCTTTCTCCCCTGTAATTGCAGCCCTACCTTGGCTGCATGGTTCACGAAATCTCCTCCTGGCTCAATTCTCAGCAGGATTATCCTTCAGGACTTCAATTATTTGACCGGTACGGCAAAAATTTCAACCTTGCCCGTATCCTGCGTGTCGGGGGAGCAACCGGAAGCAACCGCAAAACCCTTGCCTATGAGTTGGGCAAGCTTGCCCAGTACCTGCCTGAAGCGACACAAATACCTGCAATTGCAGCACCACCTGATAAACAGCAGGAAAACGAAATCCTCCCGGAGATTACCCGCATTGGGGATCTGAGGTCAGAGCAGAAGATGCTCTACAAGATGCTGGATAACCTCCATGCTATTCTTGAATTCAGGCCGGTACATGAACGTAAAAAGATTGCATTTCAGATCCTTGACCTGGATGACCAGCTCAAAGAACTGAATGAGCGGATTGCTCATTATGAGAAACATGGCGTGATTCCTGTATTGCCTGTCAATGATGACAAAAAGAAAATCTCCGAGCTCAATGCCGTTGAACTTATCCAGTGGCAGAATAACTACCGGACCTACGTTGCCAGATACAAAAGATTGGTAGCCGGTTCTAAAACTCCCAAGGCTCTTTCCAGAAACCAACAGCTTCTTTTGCAGTACCAGCAGGAACTGGAGGAAATCAATAAAAGACCGCAACGATGAGCCTGTTTTCGACCGCCGACCTTAAAAGAAAAAAGTCTGACAGATCGAAGTCCGGATCTGTCGCATCCGAGGGTACCACCATGCTGGCCATTGGCCAGGCAAACCAGAAGCTTCAAGAAGTCTTTGGCAAGGTTGTCCAGGGTCAATCCGTGCATTATGCCTCTCTGGGGGACTGGTCAACCCATGATCTGCTTTTCTTTTTACTTGAACAAACCGGCCCGGCCAGGGTTTATTTCACAACCTGGGCCATTTCGGAGTTTGCGATCCGGCAGTTGTACCAGTTTATCGAACATGGTCTGATCATTGAGTTGAAGGGCATCTTTGATTACCGGAACGGCATCCGGAAACCTGCCGAACTGCAGTTCCTGCAGAAAATCACTACTGACATTAAAGCTGCTAAATGCCATGCCAAGGTCACGGTGATCGAAAACGACCACTGGGGGATCAGTGTGGTGGGATCAGCCAACTATACCCGCAACCCCCGAATCGAGGCGGGTGTTTTGTGCTGTAATAAGACTGTCGCGGCTTTTCATCGTGACTGGATATTAAACGAACTTTCTAATACAAGCGCCTTTGATCGACCAGAATGAATCGTTTCTCAGCGACCTGGAATCCTATTCTTCGCTGATGTTCAACCGCAATGAGATCGCCGTGATCATGGAGGTGGATCCGGCTGAACTAGCGGAATTGCTCAGTGAAACTCAAAGCCCGGCATTCCGGGCATTTCAGCGTGGCCGCCTGAAACGGGAAGCCGAACTTCGCAAGGGAATCTTTGACCTGGCACAGAATGGCTCGTCACCGGCACAGACCATGGCCATCAAACTCATCGAAAACGCTAAAGCCGACGACCTGTGAAAAGCCTGGCCTGTGAAACAACCCTGGAGCGTGTGCGTATGCACTATCTTTCCGAAAACGTGCAGCTGACGGCTCATGAAGAAATGATACGGCAACGATGGGAATCCGCTTATTCGATTCTGATCAACCAACGGGGAATCGAGCGTGAAGCGGTGAAGATGCAGATGAAGCTGCATAATATCTCCGAGGTACAGGCTTACCGGGATGTACATGACTGCACCCGGTGTTTCGGCCCTGTTCGTGGCCGGGATAAACAGGCCTTGCGCCACATGATCACCGAATGGGCGATCGAGGTCCTGCGCAAAGCCGAAGTAAAAAACGATTTCAAGACCGTTGACCGGATGCTCGAACGCATCATTAAGGCTAACAACCTGGACAAAGAGGAGATGGATTTGCCCGATCCGGACAAAATCCAACCACCGGTTCAGCTTCTGTCGATCAATTACAACTTCCTCAATTCTGAATATTTCAAGCTGATTGATCCCAAGGCACAACAGGCGCTGACTGCACTCAATGAAAAAGTCATGGCGCTGATCGATGCATCTCCTATCGCCGATTACAAAAACATCCTGCTTGCCGATGAAGCCCGTTTCGAAGATCTCACTGACTGATATACGCCCGGCTCCTTTCCTCAATGACCCGCAACTGGCCATTGAGCTTTCGCACAGCACCCACAAGGTATTCATCGGTGGCAGGGGAGTTGGCAAGACCACCATCATTGCCGAAGAGATCATCAAATACATGGTGGCCATGCCCCGGGGAAAGATATCGCTCAATGGACTGACCTATTTCCACATCCGCACGAAATCTCTGCCCCCGATCATCGACCACTTCGAGCGGCGTGGTCTCTATCGTGGAATCCACTATTTTATTGGTCACCGTGCGCCTGCAAAGCACAAATGGGAAGAACCCTATGCCCCGCCGCTGGATTATACCAACTGCATTCATTTCTTCAATGGTTTTGTGGTCGAGTTCAACTCATTTGACCGCCCGGAAATGGCCCGAAGCGGATCCTATGACGGGATGATCTTTGACGAATGTACCAAACTTAAAAAAGAGGCCATCGATGCCGATGTACTGCCGGCCAACCGGGGCAACATGGATCGCTTTGGTCATCTCCGGTTTCATCATGGCACCCTGTTCCTGGGCACAATGCCCCTTACCTGCGACGGGGACTGGGTTTTCGATTACCAGCAGCTTGCGGCAGAAATGCCGGCACGTTACTGTTACATGGAAGCTTCTGCCATCCGGAATATCAAAATCCTCGGAGAGATGTATTTCCGGGATTTGAAACGTGTGCTCCCCAAGATGGTCTACGATCTTGAAGTTCTCAATATCCGTCGCAAACAGAACGTCAACGGATTTTATCCTTTGCTCAGCGCTTCAGTCCATGGATACACGGACAGTTACGAATATGGCTACATCGATGCTATCCAGCAGAAGGGGAGCGTGTTTGATTGCAGGGCAGACAAGGATTGTATCAGCGCTGAACCACTTTACATCTCCTTCGACTTTGGCACCACCCAGAACTGCATGATCGTGGCGCAGTGGGTCAGGCCACTGGCAGAGCTCCGGATCATCCGCAATTTCTTTGTGGAGAACGAAACGCTTTCCGTGCTGGTTACCAAATTCATTGACCACTACAAACCAAAATTATCCCGACACATATTCCTGTATGGTGGCTCGGATGGCAACAGAAGGAATGATGCTGCATCCAGAGACTCTTACTTTGATGATGTGCGTGAGCAGTTATCCAGGGCAGGATGGCAGGTGCAGCTTTGTGCTGAGCTTTACGAAGCTCACCACATGGATAAATATCAGTTCTGGTTTAAGTTTCTTTCAGGCGAATACCCCAACATGCCCGCCTTTCGCATCAACATGAACAACGCTTTGGAGACCTTCTTCTCCATGGACAATGCACCCATCCTTCCCCAGGAATTCAAGAAAGACAAATCCTCAGAGCGTAAGAAAGATCAGCCACGATGGAAAGCGACTGACCTTTCTGATGCAGCAGATAACCTTTGCTATTGGCTGCTTAGCCCCCTGGCAGGGGAGCAGCAGCACTCCAATGAAATGATCTTGCTCCCCGCAAGGTAGGGGATCAGCCTTTTTTGGCTGCCTCGGTTTTTTACCTCGTTTTATATCGTTGTTTGTATATATGTAGGCTCAATTCATATATCCGGCACAATGCGAAAGGTGCAATTGCATTTTTCGATAGGGCGGGGCGTGCACTTCGTGGAGATATTGCAAAATAAAAGGTGAAAAATCAACCTTTTATTGTTGCAAATCAATACAATGAATTTGAAATTTTGCAAAACGGCTTCGCCGGACTGCTTTTCTTTGATTGGGACAAGAAAAGCAGCAAAAGAAATCCCCGGCAGGTTGGGATGGTTGACACCTGCCAATCAGCGGAGTACTTTTTTCTTTGTCGGTGAGGGTCAAAGAAAAAAGTACCAAAAAAGAAAGACCACTCCCTCCTTCCTGAAATCACCATGGCGACTGCTCCATTTTCCGGTGTGGGAATCCTGTTTCCGGTTCCGGTTTCCGGCCGGCTGGTAAACGTGTGATTTATTCCGGTGCCCGGTCAATACTGTTTAGATTTTTCCTGAAAGGTTTCCGCTGTTGACGCCCGGTGCATTCTTTCGGTCCGGGAGCCAGACCACCTTATTGAGGATGTTCACCAGTATTTGGCAAGGTTGGAATCTTCAGGATCGATGAAAACGATTTCCCATCCCTTGCTTTCTCTTTTTGGATTGGTAACGCTCAAACACTCATAGACTGGTCTTCCGGTCTTGATCGTATGCTAAGCTATGAGCC
>Ga0172375_10008662_pt1 | contig 13621 bp, 11 predicted proteins | sample LakKiv1m_FD_114537 | JGI IMG/M metagenome (GOLD analysis project Ga0172375, IMG submission 114537) | Freshwater microbial communities from Kabuno Bay, South-Kivu, Congo - kab_092012_11.1m | ecosystem: Environmental > Aquatic > Freshwater > Lake | place: Democratic Republic of the Congo...
AAATCCTTGCCCTTCAGACAGTAAAAGACTCCCTTGAAGCTGACGCATATATTTCTAATTGTAATGATATAGCCAATGCCATCACGCATTCGAAAAGTCCATTTCTTGAATCATACTATCATTCATCCTGGCCGGCAGACAATTTTGTGGCTGTTGCTTCTTTAAAACTTCACGATGAAATGTTTAATGAAAAATATGAAAATGTTATAAATGACTGGCTTATAAAAGTTAAATCAAAGCTCGATCCCGACACAAAATTAATTCCGCATGCAACATTTTTTGATACAGGAGAAACAAGTGAAGGCCCCAGAGGTTCTTCAATATGTTTAGCGCTGATATTCTTAGCTGACATTAATCCTGATTTTGCAGCAGAACAATTTAAACTTTTTCAGGATAATTTTATAACTACAAGATTATCATTGCCGGCCATCAGAGAATATCCAAAAGGAAAAGACGGAAGGGGTGATATTGATTCCGGCCCTGTGATTTTCGACATTGGTTTTGCCGGAACAATAGTTTCAATGGGCACATTCAAGAAATTTGGAGCCTATAAAACGGCAAATAATATTTCCAACTGCATAGAAGGCTTTGGTTTTCCTGTTTGTAATAAGAAAGGTAAGAGTTATTTATTTGGCAAAGCCCCCATAGCCGATGCTTTCATAGCATGGTCGAGAATTCAGAGTGCCAATGAGGAAATAATAAAGAAAAATGGCAGTAGTAATGCTGAATCAGGTTCAATAGCAATGTTTCATTTGTTTAGTGCGGTGTTTTTCATAATTATAGTGACACTCTTAATCGGAAAAAAGATTGTTGGAATTATTAAAAAAGGTTTTTCAATATCACGTTCAGGCCAAAATACTCGGGAAGATGGTATTTATTAACACTTTCGCGCTTCATAACTTTGAAAGATAAGGAGTTCTGAATTAGGTATTCATATTTTTTTTGTTAGATGTGGTAGCCAATCTTGTAAAATACCTAATAATTTTTTACACAAAAAATTATTAGGTTTTATATTGTATAAATATTACACATTTCCCTAAAAGTGTTAATGAAGTCTTGCTTTATGTATGAAATATATTGTATTTTTGTTTTGTTAATGTTTTTTTAACAACCACGTAAGTGGTTGAATATGAATAAAAAAATATGTAATACAAATACAACCCGCCTTGTGCGGGTTGAATAAAATTTATTAACTAAAAGTATTTATTATAGGAGTTTTCATTATTAGACCCATTCAGGGTCACTTATGTGCTGTATGTGGTTTATTCATATTCGACCCCTTCGGAGTCATAATTGGCAAAATTAAAAGCAGTGTTTATGTGTTTTTATGTTTAAAACACTTAATATCAATGAGTTAATTTTGGGTTTATAAAACGCAATAAAAGTTAAAATTTTAAAAATCAAAAAAACATGAAAAAATTATAATTAATTCTCGCACTAACCATCATTTGCTTTCTGGCTGCATGTTCTGGCAAAAAGCTTGAAGAAAAGGGCTTTTCCGTAAACCCATCATCAGAAAACAATGAAAATAATAACGCTGATGGCATTTCTAAAGACTCTTTATCATTTGAAACCAAGCCAAGCAACGTACTGCTCACAGGAATTCCTCAGCATCGGCTTACAACCATTTACAAAGTTAACTACGACAAGAAAGATGAAACAAGCTTTATCGGTTCTAATAATTATCATTTCAATTATTCCGAACTTGAGGAAACAGAAGGCAATCAATGGAACAGTAATTTTATGCCTGGCATTGAAGCCGTATATGGTTACAATTTGGTGAATATTTCGCACTATGACATTGTTACTAATAAACAAAATAATTTCTTTGAAAGGCCGGTTTTGATAAAGACCCTATATTATCCTTCTCTTTCAAAAGACACGCTGAATTCTGAACCCGTAAAACGCAATTACTACATGGTTTCTGTTTATGATGAAGACACCAACAAAGATGGTTTTATAAATGTTAAGGACCTCAGACGTTTATACCTTTTCGACATCTATGGGGTAAAACAGAAAGCACTTGTGCCTGTTAATTACTCGGTGGTGAAATCTGAATATGATGCTGCTAACGACTTTATGTATGTTTTTGCCCAACTTGATCTGAATAAAAACGGGCAGATAAATGCAGGTGAACAAACACACATTTTTTGGATCAACCTGAAAGACCCGACCAAAAGCGGCAGGGAATATTAAATGAAATGGAACTTATTGTTTCAATGATTGACTTCATAATTAAATTTCTCGTTGGGAATTAACATTTGAAGTGTAAAGCTCATGGTCTTATTATAGAGATGCTTCACTCCCCATCACACAGGCTCCTCTTTCTGTTCAGCATGACAATTTAAAATTTTTTATCATTCTTCGTCAGCAGCCCAATAAAGCCCTGCAAGCCAACTGAAAATAGGAAAGGCTGGTAATAATAATTTTCTGTGGCACTTAGTGGCAGTGACAAGCCAAACTGAAAAACGACTTTAACATATTTGTATCCTGCTTTTGCTGTGATGGCGGGTTCAAAAAGCACTGCCTGAATGCTTTTATTGCCTTGGTATATGTCGAGGAACACAAAGCGTGTAGCAAAACTACCGTCGAATATATTCGTTTTGGCACCAATGGCCGGCTGAATAAAAAACCGTCGGGTATGCACTTGTGCTGACGAATTGAATATCTCGCTTTCAAATTTTGCTCTCAGGTCTCCATAACCCAATCCTGTGAAAACTTCAAGCCTGCCATTATCAGCAAACTTGGTGAAATAACCAACACCCAGCTCACCAAAGTTATGTTTGTGAAAACTGTTTGATGAATCGGATGTCCTGTTAGCAAAACTTCCATTAAGCATCAGACCTATATTGTCATTGATGGCATAAGCACCCTGTGGGTCTGTACCTGAAAGGCCTGTGTGAATACCCACTTGCAATTCGCCTTTGTTGCTCAGCAGAGGGGTGTTAATCACATTGGGCACATAAGAGGGCGAACAGGCATTGAGAATTATAGTTAAAAGAATTAACAGACATAGGATTTCCGAACATTTGGCTTTATTATAATATATTTTCACTAAAAAAAATATTTATAGTAGAATTATATAAAGATAATTTAAAAAATAATATCGTAATACCATAGCACAAAGGCAGTGGCAGCAAGAATTGCAGCAACAACAGCCGCAATAACCCAGCCCGGTTTTTTCTTCTTTTTAAAGGGGTCAATCAGGTTGAGTTTGGCATTGGCAGGCAGTGAAGCCAGATGGGTAAGCGTGTTGCCGAAGGTGAAATTAATAGTCAGTTTGGCGTTTATGGCCCAGCCGTTGGCATCGAGCACGGGCGCCAGATTACGTTTGCGCAGCTTAAGCCAGGCAAGTATCATCGAAGGGCCCGAAATGGCCAGTATAATACCAAGCAATGCCAAAGGCATTTTCCACCACACCAGGCTCAGAAATCCCGACAATATAGCTGCCAGCACCGACCCGATGGCGCCTATGGCAAGTCCTATTGCAGCAAAAATACCCACAAACTTACCTATATCAAAGGGTTGTGGCGGAGAAGCAGGGGTTGCAGGAGGGGGTGGTGCGGGTTCAGAAGTAACTGCCTTGCTCAGTCCTTCGTCGGCTTTGGCTGCTGTTTTTTCGATACCGGCGGTGGCCGTGGTATTTACTTTCTCCTCGCGAGCCGAGGCAAACTTTTCTATTTGCTTCGAAATAAACTTCGAAAACTTTTTGTAGGGCGACCAGAAGGCCTGGCGTATGCTAATCGGGTTTTCAATCACTTTAATGATGGTGGCATCCCAGTCGAGGCCTTTATTGTCGAAAAACAAGGCATTGCGCCCCACAATAATATCATCAAAATCGCCATCGGTAAAAGCGGCCACGATGGTCATTTTTTCATTCTTCACTTTAGAGTAGCAATCGCAGTAAATCAGGCAAATACCGCTCAGCCCTGCCATGGTGCCATGTTTAGCCATGTCGGAAACTCTAATGCACAAGTCGCAGCTGCGTTGGTCGATATACAGGCGTCCTGTCTGAAAAACAGCCTTAGAATCGGCTTTATAAAAATCGTGAAAGGTCACGAAATTATTCAGCAGCCTGAACAAATCGCGGTAATAACGTACCAGTTTATCCACTTTGGTAATATTGTCGGCTTGTTCGGCCAGTTTCAGGTCTTCTTCAATGAGGGCCAGGAGCTTTTCTTTGCTGTTGTTGCCAAGGCAGGTTTTAATTACTTCAGTGCCAAGAGGCGCTATATGCTCGCCACAGGTCTGGCTGACCCACGAAGCATAGGCATCAAACGAGCTGCACATGGCCTGCCATTCGGCTTCGGTAAGGGCTGTTTTATCCTTATACACCTGCGAAACCACCAACTGATAAAATCGGGCTATCGCTTTTTCCCAGGCAGGGTTGAGTCCTATTTTGAGGGGTAAAGGCTTGCCCTGTTCCACCAGTGCCAGAGGCAAGGTGGCTATGTCGTCCATATTTTCGGTAAGTTCTTTCTGGCTTATGGATTCGAAACGCGACAAGGCAATGTTAAGCGCACCGGTGGCAGAGGGATCGAAAGCTGCCAGACGGCAACGCACATAATAATCTTCAACTTTGGCTTTAATCTGATTAAGTGCTTCGAAGGCTTCGCCTGTAGAAGTTCCGTATGGCCAAACCTGCGCTTTGTTTTCTTCGGCTTTCTGTTGCCAGGCCAGGTAATCTTCGCATTGTTTGTAAAATTCATTTACCAGTTCCGCTGTAACACCTGCTTTGCCGCTACGGTCAGTAATGCCACCAAAAGCAGCTATAATATGGTTAATAATTTCCTTTAATGCCGTATCGTCTGTACTGTCCTCAGTAACAACGCCATCGCCGTTAAACTTTGTGGAGGCAAAAATGCGGATGGTGTCCGAAGTGTCGTCAACGGTAAGGTGCTTCAACTCGCCCTTTCCCAGATTGTCGAGTATTTGTTGTGCAGAGGCAAGTAGAATTCTGCCTTCGTCATTATTACTGTTGATGGCGGTTAATGGCATGACATCCGAACGCAGCAGCAGGTCATCAGTATTTCGCAGCACCTTAAGTACCCATTTAACTGCCGCAATGACTTCGGGCGTACGGATACGCTCGTCTTTATCAAGGTCAATATACTCAAGCGTTTTGTAATCTATTTCGAGACCATGCACCGGACAACTCAATGCAGTCCACAGTTTCTGGTCGAGGTATTCGAGGTTTAATAAATCACTCCCCGATTCAAGATTGACGCGGTTTACACCCCCTATGCGTGCAAACTGCCAGATGTGTTCATTGTTTGTCATTTTATTAACTTTTTTTATACAAATGTAGAATTTTTTTATCCGTTTGATATTTAAAATATTTGGTAAATTTGCTTCTTATTTAAAACATTCATGAAAAAACTTCTGTTTGTATTATTACTCTTTTCTTGTTTATCTGCTTTTTCTCAGAATACGGATGTGTTCTTCTATCAGAGAGGACTCGACCATAAAAACAACGGTCGCTTTATCGAAAGCATGGCCGACCTCGACAAGGCCATTTCGCTCAACGACAAGAATGCCGCTTATTTTTTTGCGAGAGCCGGTGTTAAAATCATGCTTCAAAAGGATAAAATGGCACTTAAGGACTTCAATACATGCCTATCCCTGTCCCCCTCCGATACACTGGCTTACATTGAACGTGGCCTCCTCAGATTCAGATTAAACGATAAGAGAGGCGCCGTAAGAGATTTTACAAAAGTTCTCGAACTCGACAAAGAAAATTTCAGGGTGTATATTTACAGGGCTGAATCTAAAGCAATTTTAAGCGACTATATGGGAGCTATACGCGATTATACCGCTTTCCTCGATAAATATCCCGACAGCTCTTTATACCTCTATTCCAGAGCCTGCAGCAAAATTGAATTAAGAGATTATACAGGGGCTATTGATGACCTCAACAATTTTCTGAAGCAAGATTCGGCACACGTTAATGCCTACATCAAAAGAGGTGTCTCTTACTTCGAACTCGATAAACTCCCCGAAGCTAAAAATGACCTCGACAAAGCCATTGCACTTGATGAGAAAAGTGCTGAAGCCTTTTACCAGAGAGGTATTCTGCTTAAAAAAGAAGGGCAAACACAGGCTGCCTGCCTCGATTTAAGCCGCGCCGGTGAACTGGGACATGTTTTGGCTTACGGTGCTATTAAAGTGCTTTGCAACAACAACGAAAACGAAAAGCCTAAAAGCAATTAGTTTAAATGCTTGATAATTATTATATTATCCTGGGCATACCCCCTACGGCTACTACCGAAGAAATTAAGAAAGCATTCCGGCTTAAAGCCAAACTTTTTCACCCGGATATAAATAAAAGTACTAATGCCAAACTAAAATTTCAAATTCTCAACGAAGCCTACCAAATTCTAATCGATACTGAAAAAAGAAAAGCCTACGATTATAAATGGAAAACCCGCTATGGGGCCTCTTTTCATAACAGGCATAAGCAACAGGACTCGCCTCAACCCCCGCCTGCCGGAAATTATTATAAAGCCTATACATCCTACAAGAAAAATGAAACAAAAATTGAAAGAACATCTATTGATATCTTCCTTTTTTATTTCCTGATTTTTGTGGGCGTGTTTTCCGTGGTCATGGGCACGCTTCATCTCATTTATAAAGAATGGGAAGGCGTAGATAGCCTGAGCCAGCTTGTTGTTGGCCTTTGGCTATTGTACCTGCTCCTTTCAGGCTGGAGATATTTATCGAAAGATTAAAAATATTTGAAATATGTATCCTGTGGCAGAGAATTATTAAATTTGTAAAATCTTAATCACTTTCTTATGCGGTTATTGGTGTTTTTCGGACTCTTTCTTCCTGTTCTCATTGCCGGAGGGAGTGTGTATTTGTTTAAAATTAACAAAATTGTGCTCAAGTTAATTGTTGCATTTAGTGGCGCTTACCTTCTTTCACTTGTTTTTAATGAATTGCTGCCACGTATTTACAACACCCTAAGCTTACATTCCGACTCCGAAGCAGGAAATGCCCTCATGCACTCCCACGAAGACCATTCTGCGCATTACACCATGGGTCTGCTTATTCTGACCGGTTTTTTTATCCAGTTACTACTCGACTATCTTACCAAAGGTATAGAGCATGGTCATACAGGTCATCCTCACAAACATGAAGGTAAATGCGAGGACAACCATATACACCATACTTCAGTATTACCTGTCCTGATTGGCCTTTGCCTTCACTCTTTCCTCGAAGGAATGCCCCTTGCTGAAGGCTTAAGCAATGTCAATCTTCAAAACAGACTCCTTACCGGTATTATCATTCATAATATTCCCATCTCTATTGTACTGGTTTCCCTTATGATGCAGTTCCGCTTTTCTTTGTCGAAAACAATTACTTTTCTTATGCTCTTTGCTCTAGCATCCCCTGCAGGTGCCCTTATTACCCATTTTTTCGGCTACCAGTTTATGACAAACTCCGATACCTTTTTTAATTATATCATGGCCATAGTAGTGGGTATTTTTCTTCATATTTCCACTACAATTCTTTTCGAAACAGACGAAGGCCATAAATTTAATATCATGAAATTCATCACCATGATGACCGGCGTTTTTGCTGCACTGATTCATTTTTAACTTTTTTTAATACATTATTTTAATTTAAACTATTTCTAAATAAAAATATATATTTATTTTTGTAAAAAAATAATTATCAACTAAAAACATAAGAAAATATGTCAGTATTAGTAGGAAAAAAAGCACCTGTATTTAGTGCAGATGCGGTTATCAATGGCGGGGAGTTTGTCGAAAACTTCTCTTTAGAACAGTATTTAAGTAAAAAACATGTGATATTTTATTTTTATCCCCTCGATTTTACTTTTGTTTGCCCAACAGAAATTCTTGCCTTTCAGGAAAAAATGGGAGAATTTGAAAAACGGAATGTGGCTGTTGTAGCTTGCTCAATTGATTCAAAGTTTTCGCATTGGGCTTGGCTCAACACAGAGCTTAAAGACGGTGGCATAAAGGGCGTAAAATACCCGATAGTATCCGACTTGTCGAAATCCATTGCCGAAAATTATGGCGTTTTAGCAGGAAATTATGAGTATAATGAGGAAGGAGAAATGATTTTCAATGGTGCGCCTGTTGCGTACAGAGGACTTTTTCTTATAGACAAGCAAGGTGTAGTGCGCCACCAGGTGGTAAATGATTTGCCTCTTGGCCGCAGTATTGACGAAGCTATTCGCATGGTCGATGCGTTGCAGTACTTTGAAGAAAACGGAGAAGTGTGTCCTGCCAACTGGAAAAAAGGTGAGGCTGCTATGAAGGCTACACACGAGGGCGTTGCCGATTATCTTGCAAAGAAATAGACTATATTTTCTGTTTTTTATTCATAATAAAAGCTGTTCAATTAATATTTTTGAACAGCTTTTTTATTTTATGATTTTTATAATTAAAAATAAAATATATTTGTCAAAGTAAAATTTGTCAATATTAACTTTACATAAAACATGAAAAAATTGCTATCAACAACTTCTGTTTTCTTTTATTTAATACTGAATATGTGTGCACAAAACTCAGTAGAAGAGCTTTTCTATATTTCCTTCGATCTGAATGAGGAAACAGCCAAAGAATACCGCAAAAAAATTATCGAAAAAGCCCCCGGCTCAATGTACGCCATGTATTGCGAAGGCTGGTTTAAAACAAAGGCCGACAGCACTGAGGAAGCACTTAAAATTGCCAATAATCTTATAGAGAAATACCCCGATTTTGTTTTCAGCTATTTGCTTAAAGGCAATTGCTTTTATTACCTTAAAGACTATACAAATGCCATAAAGCAGTACAACAAAGTGGTTGAAATTGACCCCAAAGAAAGCGGGGGTTACCACAACCGCGGCGTATGTAAATACTCACTTGAAGAATACAGAGGGGCTATTGTCGATTATGATAAGGCTTTGGAACTCGATTCGAATTTCGCCAAGACTTATTACCGTCGAGGACTGGCTAAAATTAAAATTGGCCGTGTCGATGATGGCTGTCTCGACCTCAGCAAAGCCGGAGAAATGGGCTTTGTAGAAGCTTATGATGAAATTAAAAAACAATGCAGATAACTCTTTTTAATTATTAACCTCATAAATACCTATCAATATGGCTGACTTTATTTACGAAAAACCTTTCCAGATTGAAAAAGACACCACTTCATACAGATTGCTTACCAAAGACTTTGTGTCTGTTGTTGAAGCCGGTGGAAGAAAAATTCTCAAAGTAAACCCCGAAGCCCTTACTTTGCTTGCCCGCGAAGCCATCTTCGACCTGTCTTTTTTCCTGCGCACTGCGCACCTCGAAAAACTGGCTAAAATTATTGATGACCCTGAAGCTACTGATAATGAACGCTTTGTGGCATATACCATGTTGCAAAACACAGTCATTTCTGCCGAAGGCCAACTCCCCTGGTGTCAGGATACAGGCACCGCTATAGTTATTGCCAAAAAGGGCGAACAGGTGTGGACAGAAGGCAACGATGCCGAATTTTTATCAAAGGGTATTTACAGAACATACAACGACAAAAACCTGCGCTACTCGCAGATTGTACCCTATACCATGTTTGATGAGAAAAACTCTGCTTCCAACCTGCCGGCGCAGATTGATATTTATGCTACACAGGGGCAGAGGTATGAATTTCTGTTTATAACAAAAGGGGGAGGCTCTGCAAATAAAACTTTCCTGTATCAACAGTCCAAATCGCTCCTTAATGAAGCTTCCCTTATAAAATTTGTAAAAGAGAAAATAAAAGAGTTGGGCACATCGGCTTGCCCGCCTTACCATCTGGCGCTTGTTATTGGTGGTACATCGGCTGAGGCCACACTCAAGGCTGTTAAGGAAGCTTCAGCGGGCTATCTCGACCACCTGCCTACAACCGGCAATGCCAGCGGGCGCGCTTTCAGAGATTTGGAGTGGGAAAAGAAAATCGAAAAAATCTGTCAGGAATACGGTGTGGGAGCTCAGTTTGGCGGTAAATATTTCGCTCACGATGTCAGGGTTATCCGCATGCCCCGCCATGCCGCATCGTGTCCGGTTGGCATGGGTGTTAGCTGCAGCGCCGACCGCAACCTCAAAGCTTATATTACCGAAGAGGGCGTTTTTATTGAACAACTCGAAAAGAATCCGGCCCGCTTTATGCCCGCTCAGGCACCCCAACTCGAAAAAGCTGTTGAAATTAACATCGACAGGCCCATGAACGAAGTGCTTGCCGAGCTAACCAAATATCCCGTTAAAACAAGACTCAGTCTTACAGGTACGTTGATTGTTGCCAGAGATATTGCACATGCGCAAATCAACAAAATGCTCGATGAAGGTAAGCCCATGCCCGAGTATTTCAAGAACCACCCCATTTATTATGCAGGACCAGCTAAAACACCGCAAGGTATGGCATCGGGCAGTTTCGGCCCCACCACTGCCGGACGTATGGATTCTTACGTGGACCGTTTCCAGAGCTTGGGTGGTTCGCTGATAATGGTGGCTAAAGGCAACCGCAACCGCGACGTGATTAATGCCTGCAAAAAATATGGCGGCTTTTTCCTGTGCTCTATTGGAGGCCCTGCTGCCATACTCGCTGCCGAAATAATCAAATCGGTCGAAATTGTCGATTTCGAAGAACTGGGCATGGAAGCCGTACGCAAAATATATGTCGAAAACCTGCCTGTCTTTATCATGACTGATGATAAGGGCAATGATTTTTTTGATACCTACAACAAATAATTATTTTTATTTGTGGAAATAGGGCCGGGCGCACATCTATGGGCGTTCACTTTAAAATATATTTACCATGAAAAAGCAATTTTTATTAACTGTTGCTTTGATAGCAGCAATAATATTCATTTCTGCCGGTGTTGCAGAAAAATTCGACGGACAGTTGACTAAAAGGGAAAAGAAAAACATTTTACCACCCAGTTTATTAAGTCCGGTTGAGGGCACTTATATACCCGACTCCATTTGCAGTTTTACCTGGTCGCAAACCGACACGCGGCACATTTATGAAATTTTTATTTCTTCCCATGCCGATTTTTCGGAAGGTGTGCGAGAAGCATCGAAAGATACCGTGTTTCAGTACCATATCAAAGCACTTAATGCAGATACTGTTTACTGGAAAGTAAGGGCATTTAAGAATCATGCCCAGTACAGCAAATGGAGCACGGCTTCTTATTTCATATACGGCGCTGAACCTGTCAAAGTGATTAAATATCCGCCTCCTACACGGTGTAACGGCGATTGTGCTCATTGCAAGCACCCGTGCGGCAGAAGGGCTTCGCCAATAGATAAATAATGGCTTGGCATAAGAATGAAAAAGAATAATAAATAACTTTGTTAAAAAGTTTATAATTTTCATTCATGCCGCAACCGGTTCTTATACTTTTTTATCCGGCCACAGTACCCGAAAACCACCCGCGTTTTTCGATGCCTTATGCTTTGTTGTATCTCGAAAGGGCTATCAGAGATTTGAAAATAGATGTGGTTATCGTTGATGAAGATATCACACCCGATTATAAAACAGTACTGGCTCAGCATGCCGAAAATCTGTTTATGGTGGGCGTAAGCTGCATGACAGGCCGGCAATTACAGGGCGGTATTGCTTTTTCGCAACATATCAGAGCGTCTTTTCCGCAGTTAAGTATTGTATGGGGAGGTTGGCACCCTTCGGTTTTGCCCGAAGAAACCCTGAAAGAAGATTATGTCGATTTTGTAATTCACGGTCAGGGAGAAATGCCTTTCAGAGAGCTGATTACAGCAGTAATTAACAAAGATGATTTTTCTTCAGTAAAAGGGCTGGGTTACAAAATAAATGGCGACATTCGCATCAACTCCAGGTTGCCCTATGCAGATACCGCTCTGCTGCCTGCCGTTAACTACGATTTAATGGATGTAAATAAGTACCTGTGCGACAGCACACTGGTGTATTTTGCAAGTCATGGTTGTGTGTATGAATGCGGCTTTTGTGCCATGAGTACCATGTATAAAAAGAAATGGTTTCCTAAGCCGGTTGAAGTTATTATAAATGATTTACAAAACCTGCATAACCGGACCCAGTTCAAGTGTATAAATTTTCAGGACGACAACTTTTTTGTTAACCGTTCCTTTACGCTTTCGGTTTGCCGGGCCATTATTGACAGCGGATTGAAGTTTGAATTTATTACTTCGGCTCATGCCCGCAATGTGCTAATGTTTTCGGACGAGGATTTAAACCTGTTGTATAAAGCCGGCTGCCGTAAGGTGTATATAGGTGCCGAATCGGGCTCTCAGAAGGTTCTGGATGTGATTAACAAAAAAGAAACCGTTGAAGATAATTATGCGGTTTTGCAAAAATTAAAAAAACACCGGATTGTTACGGTTTTTTCAACAATGGTGGCATTGCCGGGCGCTCCCGAAGAGGATTTGAAAATGACCATAAACATGCTACGCAAGGGTAAACTTATAGATGAAAATCTGGAAGCTTTGGTTTTTTACTATACCCCTTTTCCTGAAACGCCATTGTATGCCACAGCGCTGGCACATGGATTTAAACCCCCGCAAAATACGGCCGGATGGAGTACTTATACGATGTTCAGTTCTGAAATACCCTGGCATAGAAATCATTTTAAGAAAGGGTTGGAGTTTTTTTATAATTATTACTTTCCGTTTTATAACAAAATGATTAATACATGGGCACCAGATGAACTTAAAAAGGCAACCCGTTTGTTTGTTGTTTTATTCGGCGGGCTAAACCGTTGGCGTTTTAAAAATAATTTTTTCTGTTTTCCCTTTGAAGCTTACCTGATGTTACGAATGGTGAAACGGTATAATAAAAAATACGGAAAACGTTTTTGCTTTAGTGGTACCTGGAGTTTTTACGAAAACCGATATTTTTAATATAAGTAAGTTTAAATAAAAAAAACTGCCCTTTTCAGAGCAGTTTTTTTGTGATGATGTTATTAATATTAAAGGGGGAGATATACTGTGCCTGAGTAATTGTTTTTTACCCAGTCGATTCTGTAATGGGTAGGGCAGGTGCCGCCGCTAACAAGTTGCTGATTAGCATCATAACCGAATGTGATGGTGGCTTTTTTGCCTTCGGAAGGGATATTGTGTACTTTAACACCTGCGCAGGGATCCCAGCTGCATTGTTGTTTAAAAACGATATCCTGAGAAATCTGGGTGTAAAAATTTTCCCCGTCTCTGTTGATACCCCATACTACCAGGTCGCTATACCCGCCTGCATTGCCAAAACCCTCATGCGCAAATTCTATCTGGCCTGGTGTGCCGGTAAAAGTTCTGTTGCGGGCTATCTGCCAGGTCCTTGTAGTATTATCTTCGAAAGTAGCATCCATATTGCCCGATATCTGATGGGCCACTGAGGTAACCGTGCCATTACCAAGCTGCATGACAAGACCTCCCGACACATTCTTATAGGTTTTTGTTCCGTTGAGAATAACCCAGTTGCCGGTCGATACTTTGGTAACTTTAAGACTAACATAAGTTACTATGACAGTGGCATCAACATCATACCAGTGGGTATTGATATGCTTTTTTACTAAAGCCGTTCCCTGACGGTGGCGTGTACCGGCACAATTCAATCCGTTAAAAGTAAGGGTATAAGTAATAGTGTCGTTTACAACTGATGAAGA
>Ga0172375_10008663_pt1 | contig 13620 bp, 11 predicted proteins | sample LakKiv1m_FD_114537 | JGI IMG/M metagenome (GOLD analysis project Ga0172375, IMG submission 114537) | Freshwater microbial communities from Kabuno Bay, South-Kivu, Congo - kab_092012_11.1m | ecosystem: Environmental > Aquatic > Freshwater > Lake | place: Democratic Republic of the Congo...
AAGATCAAGACCTGCCAGGGCTGCCATGTCAAGGAGCCCACTGGCCTGATCGAGCCGGCCACCTCCTCGGGCCTCTGCAATAACTGCCACAGCGGCAAGAGCTACTCCAGCTCGATGTTGCAGGATATCCACAAGGAGCATACGGAGAAGTATGCCTGCGTGAGCTGCCACAAGTTCTAAGGGGCAGCGGATGTTCTGATTCTGTAGATTTTTGTACTGAAGTTCGCAAGGGGTGCCGGTCGGCACCCCTTGTTTTTTGGCCACTGCTTCCCCGTTCCCTTCAGCCGCCTTCTCGGGTATGGTGGCACGGTACGCTGTTACCCACGGAGGGACCATGACCAGCCACGCCACCATCCATCTCAAGGATTACCGGCCACCGGCCTTTGCTATCCCGGCGATCCATCTGCGCATCGACATCCATGAAGACCACGCCCTGGTCACCGCCACCCTGGAGCTGCAACGCCGCCAGCCGGGCAACAGCGAGCCGTTGGTGCTCATGGGCCAGGAGCTGGAACTGGTGGGGCTCAGCCTGGATGGCCGCACCCTGGCAGCCAGTGAGTATGCCTTGACCCCAGAGACCCTCACCATCGCCACGGTGCCGAATAGCTTCCGCCTCACGGTGGTGACCCGCGTCTATCCGGAGAAAAACACGGCGCTGGAAGGGCTTTACCGCTCCGGAGCCATGTTCTGCACCCAGTGCGAGGCCGAGGGGTTCCGCCGGATCACCTGGTTCCTCGACCGGCCCGATGTGCTGGCCCGCTATACCACCCGGGTCGAGGCGGATAAGGCAACGTGCCCGGTGCTGCTCGCCAACGGCAACTGCATCGAGAGCGGCGATCTGGCCGATGGCCGCCACTACGCGGTGTGGGAAGACCCCTTTCCCAAGCCCTCCTACCTCTTCGCCATGGTGGCGGGCGACCTGGTCCGTCTCAGCGACACCTTTACCACCATGTCGGGCCGCGAGGTGGCGTTGGAGATTTACGTGGAGGCGCACAACCGCGACAAGTGCGGCCATGCCATGGCCTCGCTTAAGCGCGCCATGCGCTGGGAGGAGGAGACCTTTGGCCTGGAGTACGATCTCGGCCAGTACATGATCGTGGCCACCGACGACTTCAACATGGGCGCCATGGAAAATAAAGGGCTCAACGTCTTCAACTCCAAGTATGTGCTCGCCAAGCCGGAGACCGCCACCGACGACGACTTCGAGGCGATCGAGGCGGTGATCGCCCACGAATACCTGCACAACTGGACCGGCAACCGGGTCACCTGCCGCGACTGGTTCCAGTTGAGCCTCAAGGAAGGGCTGACCGTCTTCCGCGACCAGCTCTTCTCCGAGGCCACGATTTCCGAAGGGGTGAAGCGGGTACACGACGTACAGACCTTGCGCAACCACCAGTTCCCGGAGGATGGTGGCCCCATGGCCCACCCGGTGCGGCCGGAAGCCTACATCGAGATCAACAACTTCTATACGGTCACGGTTTATGAAAAGGGCGCGGAACTCATCCGCATGCTCCACACCCTGCTGGGCCGGGAGCGCTTCCGCGCGGGGCTGCGCCTCTATCTTTCCCGCCACGACGGCACCGCCGCCACGGTGGAGGATTTTGTCAGCGCCATGGCCGAGGCCGGCCAGCGCGATCTCACCCAGTTCCTGCGCTGGTACACCCAGGCCGGGACTCCAGCGTTGCTGGCAACAACAGAGTATGACGAGGCGAACCGGCGCTATTCCCTCACCCTGGCCCAGTCCTGCCCAGCCACACCGGGCCAGCCGGTGAAGGAGCCGCTCCATATCCCGGTGGCCATCGGGCTGCTTGATGGCCAGGGGAGGGAGCTGCCGTTGCGGCTGGCGGGTGGCGAAACGACCGCGGCTGGTTCACTGCTCCTTGAATTGCGTGCCGCCGAGGAGACCTTTGTCTTCGAGGGCGTTGCCAGTAGTCTGCCGGTCCCTTCGCTGCTCCGCGGCTTTTCCGCGCCGGTGAAACTTGACTACGCCTACACGGATGCGGAACTCGCCGTGCTGCTGGCCCACGATGCCGACCCCTTCAACCGCTGGGAGGCGGGCCAGCGCCTGGCCTGCCGGGTGCTGCTCGACCTGGTGAGCCGCCATCAGGCCGGCGAGCCGCTGACCCTGGCCGATGATTTTGTCGCTGCCATGGCGGCGGTGCTGGCCGATAGCGCGCTCACCGACCAGACCTTCGTCGCCCAGCTCTGCACCCTGCCCACCGAGGAGTACCTTGGCGAGCAGCTCGCCGTGGTGGAGGTGGAGGCGATCCACGCGGCCCGCGAGTTCGTGCGCCGCGAACTGGCCATCCGGCTAAGGCCGCAGTGGGAGCAGCTCTGGCAGGCGAATCGCGACCTCGGCCCCTACCGCTACGATCCGCAACTCGCTGGCCGGCGGCGGCTCAAGAACCTTGCCCTCGGTTATCTCATGACCCTTGATGAGGCCGCCATCCGCCAGCAGTGTTTTGACCAGTTCACCGGGGCGGACAACATGAGCGACAGCGGTTCTGCCTTGCGCCTGCTGGTCCATGCGGGGGCGCCGGAGGCACAACCGGCCCTGGCCCGCTTTGCCGAACGCTGGCAGCACGAGCCCCTGGTGATGGACAAGTGGTTCACCATCCAGGCCACCGCCCCGTTGCCGGGTACTTTGGATGCCGTGAAGAAGCTCATGGCCCACCCGGCCTTCAAGCTCACCAACCCCAACCGGGTGCGCGCCCTGATCGGCGCCTTTGCCGCCAACCCCCTCTGCTTCCATGCACCAAGCGGTGAGGGCTACCGCTTCCTCGCCGACCAGATTCTGGCCCTGGACCCCATGAACCCGCAGATCGCGGCGCGGCTCGCCACCCGGCTCAGCCGCTGGCGCCGTTACGACTCCGGCCGTCAGGCACTGATGCGGGCGGAGCTGGAACGGCTCATGGCAGTATCGCTCTCCCGCGACCTCTACGAGGTGGTGCAGAAGAGCCTCGTCTAAGATCAGGCAATACCCGCAATCGGCAAGGAGGAGGAAAATGGATATTTCGCAGGCCATTGCAGCGATGAAGCAGAAGCCCGGCTTTGCCGAGAACGTCGGCATGGTGCTGGTGCACAACGGCGTGGTCCGCGCCTGGAGCCGCAAGGACAAAAGCGGGGTGGCCGCGCTGGAAGTCACCCCGGACCAGGGGAAGATCGAGGCGATCCGTCAGGAGTTCCTCAAGCGGCCCGGCATCTTCGATATTGTCGTCGAGGCGAAAAGCGGCCGCTTCCAGCCTGGGGACGACCTGCTTTTCCTCATCGTGGCCGGCGACCTCCGCGAGAACGTCAAGCCCGCCCTGGCCGGCCTCCTCGACCGGGTCAAGGCCGAGGCGATAGCGAAGCGGGAGATAACGGTCTCGTAGAACCCCAGCCCCCATTTCTCTGCTTGCAAAACAACGCATTTCCGGTTAGTAAAGAGCCTTCCTCGTGGCCGGCCTTATGGCGCCGGCCCCAATCATTTCAGGAGAAAGGCTTATGTACACCAGTTCCGACCTGCGCAAGGGGCTCAAGGTCAGCATCGACGGCGACCCTTATATCATCACCGACTTTGAATTCTCCAAGCCCGGCAAGGGGCAGGCCCTCTACAAGTGCCGGCTCAAGAACATGATCAACGGCAACGCCTTCGACCGCACCTTCCGTTCCGGCGACAAGTTCGAGAAGCCGGACCTGATGGAGCGCACCATGCAGTACCTCTATGCCCAGGGCGACGAGTACCACTTCATGGACACCCGCAACTACGAGCAGATCGCCATCACCAAGGCGCAACTCGGCGACGCCATCAACTTCCTGATCGACAACATGGAGGTGGATGTGCTGCTCTTCAATGAGCGGCCCATCGGTGTGACGCTCCCCAACTTCGTGAACCTCACCGTGGTCCGGGCCGATCCGTGGGTCAAGGGCGACACCAGCGGTTCCGACACCAAGCCGGTGACCGTGGAGACTGGTTACGTGGTGCAGGTCCCGCCCTTCATCGAGGAGGGCGAGAAGCTCCAGATCGACACCCGCACCGGGCAGTACGTGACCCGCGTCAAGGAGTAAGCTGTAAACGCCCAGCCGCACCGCATCTGCTTTGTCATCGGCCCGCTTGCATAGAACGGGCTATGCTGCGCGGGCCTCTTTCGCGCATCTACGGCACTGCTGGACGTTTGCATCCCAACAATGAATCCACTGCCGCGCCGATAGCCGAATATGATTCCCCCTCGCGGCCTTATGCTGCGGGCCGCCGTCATCCGCGCGGTCCGCGCCTTTTTCGAGGAGGCGGGGTATCTGGAGGTCGATACCCCGCTCCGTCTGCCCTCCCTTGCCCCAGAGCCCTACATCGAGCCGCGGGAATCCGCGGGCTGGTTTTTGCAAACCTCGCCGGAACTCTGCATGAAGCGGCTGCTCGCCCGCGGCTACCCGAAAATCTTCCAGCTCTGCCATTGCTTCCGCAAAGGGGAACGCGGCCGCCGGCATCTCTCCGAGTTTGCCATGCTCGAATGGTACCGGGCCGGAAGCGACTGCCATGATCTCATGGCCGAGACCGAGCAGATGCTCCGGTTTTTGGCGAAGCAGTTGGGACGGGGGGGAAACTTAGTTTATCAGGGCCAGCGCATCGAGCTTGGGGCGCCGTGGGAGCGGCTTACCGTGGCCGGGGCCTTTGCCCGTTATGCGCCGATTTCAGTGGCTGAGGCGCTGGCGCAAGGAGATTTTGATGAATTGCTGGTAACTCACATCGAGCCGCATCTCGGCACCGGCAAGCCCACCTTTCTCTACGACTACCCGGCGGCCCTGGGTTCGCTGGCGCGGCTCAAGCCCGGCGACCCGACCGTGGCCGAGCGCTTCGAACTCTATCTGGCCGGCATCGAGTTGGCCAACGGCTTTTCCGAATTGACCGATCCCGCCGAACAGCGCCGCCGCTTTGTGACGGAGCAGGCTGCCATCCGTAGCCAGGGCCGCGATCCTGGCCCCATGCCGGAGAAGTTCCTCGACGACCTCGCCGCCATGCCCGAGGCCGCCGGCATCGCCCTGGGGCTTGATCGTTTGGTGATGCTGCTGGCCGATGCCGCGACCATCGATGAGGTGGTGGCTTTTACCCCGGAGAGGTTGTAGCCAGCCGTTTCTGGATGAGCTGGAGATCGACCCAGGCGGCCTTTTTCATCTCCTGGTTGCGCAGGAGAAAGGCTGGCGAGAAGGTGGGCATCACGGGAACCTGTTGGCACTTGTGCCAGGTGCCGCGCAGTTGCAGGAGATTCTTTTTGCTGTGCAGCAGGGCCTGGGCCGCGAGTCCACCCATGGCACAAATCGCCTTGGGCTTCACTGCCGCAATTTGCCGGAGCAGGAAGGGGAGGCAGGCGGCAATCTCCTCGACCTGCGGTTCGTGGCCGTCAGCCGGGTGGCACTTGACCAGGGTAGCGAGATAGAGGTCGGCCCGGTCCAGGCCGATGGCCCCCATCATCTTCATCAGCAGCTCGCCGGCCTCGCCCTGGAAGGGCAGCCCGGCGGCATCATCCGCACCCTCCGGCCCCTCGCCCACGATCAATAGTTTAGCTCCGGCCTTCCCCTCGCCCCAAACAATATTCTTGCGTCCAGCATGGCGCGGGCAACGTTGGCAATCGCCCAGTTCCTTGTTGATGTCGGCCAGGCTGATGGCGCTGGTGGTTGCCGCCGCCACCGGCTTGCGGGGGCGATGTCCGGTTTTGGGCTCCGGGGTTGACGGCGTTTGGGCGGCGCGCCCTGCCTCCGGCTGGAGGAAGCGGCGAAGCTCCGGGGTGGCTGGATAGTTCTCGATGCCCATGGCTTGCTGAAAGGCCAGCAGGTTCCTGGCGTCGTGGGCCAGCTTGGCCAAGGCCGCCGGGTCGGGGATGGCCATCGTTTTTTCATTGTCCATGTCCGTTTTATACCCCGCCTGGCCGTGAAAACCAAGGCGCAATCCGCCCTGGTTGCCTTCCGCGCCTGGATGCAACCAGACTAGTTGGGTGAGGCGATTCACTGGGCGGGAGCGGGTTTGGCGTCCTTCCCTTTTCCCGTCCCAGGCTGGGTGCCTCCGGTGGCGGCGGCCGAGGCGGGCAGAAGATTTTTGATGTTCATGGCCTGGGCCATGATGGTCAGGTAGGCCTTGTAGTAGGCAGGCGTGTCAATATTGCCGTTGCGTCCTTTGGCGGAACGGCTCACATAATTGAGGATGATGTTGGGCACCTCATAGTGGTGGATGGTGTTGTATGCTACGCTGTGGCCGTTTTCTACGAAGAAGATCCGGTTCAGATAGAGAAATTCCTCCCGTTGCCCCAGATAGTTATAGCCTTCGTAGGTGTTCGGGCCGCATTCCAAGGGGGGCAGGTGGTCGCTCACCAGGATGATAAGGCTCTTGGGGTCGATGCGCACCAACTCCTTCACAAAGGCGGCGAGGGCCTGGGTGCGGTAATAGTACTGGTTGACCGCGCGTTGCAGTTGTTCATCCTCGGGGCCCCCCGAGACCTTGATGATTTCCGGGCGCTTTTCCGTATTGATCCCGTTGGGGGTATGGCCATACATGGTCAACACATAGTTGAACATGGGGGTATGGGGATGTTCCTTGAGCCATGAGGTGACGAACTTCAAGTTCTGCTGGAGCATGTCGCCGTCAAACATGTACTCCTCGTCGGTTACATCACCCTTGATGAGATAGGTGTCCTGGTCAGGAGCATATTCGCTGGGGTAATAGGCTTTTGCAAAGCCGATTCCTGTGTAGGCATTGATGGAATTGAAAAAATCGGGCCGATAGCCGTTGGTCGCCATGGTGTGGTAGCCGGCTTCGCTCAAGAGATTCGGCAGGCAGGCGGTCTTGGCGCCAGTGAAGACATTGAATTCGACGCCGGAAACCTCCCGCATGGCCGGCACACCGCAAAGTAGCTCGAACTCGGCCTGGCCGGTGGCGCCGCCGAAGACCGGGGAGTGGGAAAAACTGCCCTTGTGTTTGAAGAGCCTTGCGAAATCAGGGTGGGTCGGCTTGCGCGAAAACTTGGCACCGAGGAGCAGTTCCGGATCGAGAAAGCTTTCCAGGACGATGAGGTGCACGTTCCGCGCCTGCCGCTGTTTCCTGATTTCCGCCACGACCCGCTCCTTGTCCAGGAGGTAGAAGGGATTTTCCCGATAGTGGGCGGTCTTCTCCAGCATTACCCGGCGCTGAGCCTCGTTGTAGAGGGCCATGCTGATCCGGCCGTTGTTGCCGGCGCTGATCACGTCCGAATAATGGACGATTTCCTTCTGGGTTGCCTCAAAGGCTGTCATGAAAGGGGCGGGGGTGTATTCCACCGCCGCCGCGAGGCCAAGAAAGGGCAAGAGCCCGATTGCTATGGGCACGGGGGCTTGCCAGCGCACGGCCCAGAGGAAGAGGAGGGGGGGGGCGCCGTAGAGCAGGACGGCCAACACCTTGAGCCAGGGCGGCATGATGGCGAAAAGCTCTGGCAGTTCCATGACCTCGATGATGCGTGGCATACGGCCGAGTTGCAGGAGATAGAAATCGAAAATGGCGTAGATGAGGACGATGGGCACGGCAACGATCAGCGGTTGCCAGCGTGACTTTCTGGTGATGGTGTTGCCGAAGAAATAGAGGGCGAGCAGCAGCGGGATTTCAAGCCGCCACGCTGGCAGCAGCGAGGGAAAACCGCCGAGCTGCTCCATGACGGCGGTATAACCGAGGAGGAACAGGAGAAAGACCGTGTAGCGGCTTATGAGCAGCGGCCGCAATGAACGGCAGAGGTCGGGGAATCGTTTCGTCATGGGAACCCGGCCGTCCACTATAGTGGCACCGCGATGGTCATGGTGGTGTCTGGCAGCAGGGTGCGCGGTCGCAACACCTCCACCCGGACGGTCTCGCCTCTTTTCCGATAGAAGAGGGCGAGCTTGAGGTCTTCCACCGTGGCGATGGGGCTGTTATCAAGGGAGAGGAGGTAGTCGCCTTCCTCGATGCCCGCCTCGCCGGCCTTGCCTTCGCTGCTCAAGCCCACCACCTTCACGCCCCTGTCGCTCTCCTGCAACTGCACGCCCAGTATCGGCAGGGGCGGCAGCGAGAGCGGTTCCACGCTGACCAGATAATCGGCCTCACTGGGGGTGACGTCGCGTTCCCTGGCCGGCAGGATCACCGCCTGGGTGACCGGTAGCCGCCGGGCCAGGCGCGGAGGGATGGCGGTATCCTTCAGGGTATGCCCCTGGCCGACTACCATGGCCAGCCGATAATCCGGTTTTTTGCGGAGGAACTCCGCCGCTGATTCGGCCATGGTCTCATCCCACAGGGCCTGGGCCTGGAAGAAGTTGTTCACCTGTTCCGGCGGCGCGTGCTGGCCGTGGGAGGTGAAGACGTTGGTGATGCGCTCCCGGTAGCCGGGCAGGGAAAGGTCGCGCTCCAATGGAATTGTTGCCGCCTCTTCCGCGCTCAGGGCGCTGAGGCCGCCCTGGCGGAAGACCTTGTTGGTGATCCCCTTGTCGAGGTTGAGCGCCACCACCGGCAGCTTGTTGGCCCGCGCGTATTCGATGATGTCGCGGTAGAGGCGGTAGTCGAAGCCCCAATTCTTGAAATAGCCGGAGCGCTTGAGGAATTCACGCTCGTCGATGGCGTTGTTGACAAAGGCATCAAGCGCGTCTTGGGTCGAGCGCGGGAACATCTCCATGCCGATGGCGAGCTTGCCCCACTGGCGGTGCATGGCGCGGATGACCCGCAGTTGGAGGCGGTGGTCTTCGAGTTTGTCGTGCGTCTCGCCGAGGTAGATCACCCGGGTGTCGCGCAGCCGCCCCATGATCGCGGTGAGATCGAGCCGGTCGGCCAGGGCGACGCCAAGCGGCGGCAGGTCGAGCCACCAGCCAAGGCCCATGTCGGTTTTCTGCGTACGCTGCTCGGTGATGGCGCCCTTGCCCAGGTGGGCGTAGGTGGCGAGGTCGAGTTCGCCAAAGAGGCGGGGCAGGGCCTGCGCGGTTTCCCCGGCGGAACCAGCGGAGATGAGTACCGCCACCTGTCCAGGCCCCAGCGGATTTTCTCGCACCTCCAGGGTGAATCCGTCGGCCGGGTGCGGGGGCCGGGCAAAGAGGGCGCGGAGCAGCGGCGAGTCGAGGCCGAGGAAGAGGACGTTGCGGCCGGCCACGTCGCTGTCCTTTGCCGTGGCCGAGGGGATGGTCTGGCAGCCGAGGGCGCGGAGGCGCTCCAGCAGCGGCGCATAGAGTGCGGCCGCAGCGTCGTCCGGCGTCACCACCAGCGGCTTGGCGCTGTTGCGGTAGCGCGCCCAGACCAGGGGGTATTCGTCCTCCTCCAGGGGGCGCAGCAGATGGTACTCCGGGTCGATGAGCAGTTCGCCGGGCAAATCCCCAAGGGTGAGCGAAACCGGGGTCTCCGCCGCGCTGGTCGCGACCTCCCGCTTGGCCGTTTCAGCCGGGGTGTTGATCCGCACGGCCACGGTGAGGGTGGCCGGCGGGGCCTGTTCCTGCGCCAGGGTGAAGGAGAAATGCACCTTGCCGTCTGCTTCCTTGGAGATCGGCGCCTTGATGGTGAGCCGTGGCAGTTCGGGTTGGTCGAGCCATTGCGTGAAGAAGCCGGCGGACTCTGGCATGGCGCTGGTAAATGCCTGTCGCACGGCCGGCCACTCCAGCGGCCCGCCAGCGGCGAGTAGCTGGTTGGTCGTGGCGTTGAAGCGTTCATCGCCTAATTGGCGGCGCAGCATGTGGAGGAGCATGGCTGCTTTGGCCTGTTCCCGTTCCTGGAGTGCCATGGGGTCGGGATTGTCCCGCAGGCTCTGGTAGCGGAGCAGCAGGGCCTTGCGGTCGTCAGGGGTGGTCGCGGCGTCCTTGGCCAGGAGCGGGGCGAGGTTCAGCACCGGCATGGGGTCAACCCGGGGCGCCGGGGAAGAGGCGACTGGCGGGCCGTCGGCCAGGGCCAGGTGGGGCGGCAACAGGGAGGCTGCCACCAGGGCCAGGCTAGCCGCAAAGCGCGAGGCCATTTTCGACCTGCCAGGCCGCCAGGGCGGCGAGAGCGTTGTGTGCACGGTATTCTCCTCGCTCTTTTTTACGAACCTTTTCCGTAATCGGCGGAAAGAGGCCGAAGTTCACGTTGGAGGGCTGGAAATGCCTGGCCTCGGTCCGGGTGAGATGGCTGATGAGCGCCCCCATGGCCGTCTCCGGCGGCGTTACCACCAGTTCCCGGCCAGCAGCCAAGCGCGCGGCGTTGATCCCGGCAACGAGCCCCATGGCCGTTGATTCCACATACCCTTCCACCCCGCTCAATTGCCCGGCCAGCAGCAGGTCGGGTCGGTTCTTCATCTGTAGAGTGGGCCGCAACACCTTGGGCGCGCAAACAAAGGTGTTGCGGTGGATGCTGCCGAGCCGGGAGAACTCCGCGTTGGCCATGCCCGGGATCAGGCGGAAGACACGCTGCTGCTCCGGGTAGGTCAGCTTGGTCTGGAAGCCCACCATATTGTAGAGGATACCCTCCCGGTTCTCCTTGCGCAACTGCACCACCGCGTAGGGTTCCTGGCCGGTGCGCGGGTCGGGCAGCCCCACCGGCTTCATGGGGCCGAAGCGCAGGGTCTCCACCCCGCGGTCGAGCATCACCTCGATGGGCAGACAGCCTTCGAAGTATTTTTGTTCCTCGAATTCCTTGAGCGCCACCCGCTGCGCACTTTTCAGCGCGGTAGTGAAGGCGAGGTACTCCGCCCCGCTCATCGGGCAATTCAGGTAGTCGCCGGGGCCATCGTCGTAGCGTGAGGCCTGGTAGACAATGGAACGGTCCAGGGAGTCGGCGTGGACGATGGGGGCGATGGCATCGTAGAAGGCGAGGTGCTCCTCGCCGGTGAGGCGGGCCAGCGAGGCGGCCAGGGAGTCGGTGGTAAGCGGGCCGGTGGCGAGGATGATTGGGGTACCCGTTGGCTGGGGCAGTTCGCTGATCTCCCCATGCACGATGGTGATGCGCGGGTGTTGTTCGAGTTCCTTGGTGATCCAGGCAGCGAAGAGGTCGCGGTCCACGGCGAGGGCCCGGCCGGCCGGCACGCTGGTTTCGGCGGCGGCCCGCATGATGAGCGAACCCAGTCGCCGCATCTCTTCTTTGAGCAATCCCACGGCGGAATGGGGGTCGTCGGAGCGCAGGGAATTGCTGCACACCAGTTCGGCCAGGTGGGGCGAGTGGTGGGCCGGGCTGTAGCGGCCCGGCTTCATTTCGTGGAGCGTGACATGCGCGCCGCGGTTGGCGGCCTGCCAGGCCGCTTCGCTGCCGGCCAGGCCGCCGCCGATGATGATGATTGCCGGTTCGCTCATAGGGGGAAAGAGGCGCCGCCACGGGCTAACCCGCGGCGGCGCCGGATGTGTGGAGTTAGATCTTGAGATGTGCCTTGATACCGTTCACCACCGCGTCGCTGGAGGTGCCGGTGATGGAATGGAGCATGCCCTCCTTCCCGTAAAAGCCGATGAGGGGGGCGGTCTTCTGGTTGTAGGTCTCCAGGCGGTGGCTGATCGCCTCCACCGTTTCGTCGGCGCGCTGGACCACCGGGCTGCCGCACTTGTCGCAGATGCCTTCCTGTTTCGGCGGGTTGCTCTTCACGTTGTAAATCGCCTGGCACTTGCCGTTCTCGCAGGTGCGGCGGGTGGTAAGGCGGTCGAGGATCACCTCGCGCGGCACGTCGATGCTCACTACCATATCGAGCTTGATGCCGAGCTTGCCCAGCAACACCTTCAAGGCCTCGGCCTGCGGGATGGTGCGCGGGAAGCCGTCGAGCAGGAAGCCCTTGGCGCAGTCCGGCTCCTGGAGGCGTTTCTCCATGATGCCCATGATCAGCGAGTCGGGCACCAAGTCGCCCCGGTCCATATAGCCCTTGGCCTCCTTGCCGAGGTCGGTGCCAGCTTGCACCGCGCCGCGCAGGATGTCGCCGGTGGAGATTTGGACGGAGCCGTCGAGGGCGGTGAGCATTTTGGCCACAGTGCCTTTGCCGGCGCCGGGCGCGCCCAACAGGATGAGTTTCATATGATTCCTCCAGATGGTTGATTTGGTGTGGGGCTTGGTGTGGTTCGAGCGAGCCACTATACCCGATTTGGCGGCCGGAACCTAGGGAAAAGTGCCAGCCGACACTGGCTTGCGCAACAGCGGTTGGCTGTAGTCGAGGCACTACTTGACAAGCAGGGCAATGCGTTTATTGTATTGTCAATAGAGGTTATTGTGGAATTAAATCAAATAATTACACAGATTAGGGAGGTGGCGTATGGCAATTATCCGATTCAGCGACCGGCCGCTCTTCCGGAATCCGTGGGTGGATTTCGAGAGGATGCGCCGCGAATTCGACACCCTTTTTCAGGGCTTGGCCGGCGAGTACCCCGGCCGACCTGGCACCACTGTTTTCCCGGCCCTGAACATCTCCGAGGATGCGAACCATCTTTTCGTGCGGGCTGAGATTCCGGGCGTCAAGGCAGCGGACCTCGACCTCTCGGTGGAGGGCGATACCCTCACCATCAGTGGCGAGCGCACCACCTGCCCGGTGGACCAGAAACTCTCCTACCACCGGCGCGAGATCGAGTGCGGCCGCTTTAGCCGGGCGGTCACTCTGCCCACCCGGGTGAATCCGGACCAGGTTGGAGCTGGCTTTGTCAACGGGGTGCTCACCATCACCCTGCCCAAGGCCGAGGCGGTGAAGCCGCGCAAGATCGCGATCAAGACCCAGTAAGGCACGGGAGGCGATAACCATGACCGAGAAAGAGATGCAGGTGCGGGAAAAACAGGAAGTGCAGCAGGCCGGCGAGCCGACCAAGGCGGAGCGTTATTTCGTGCCGGCGGTGGATATTTTCGAGACCGACGAGGCGGTGACCGTGCTGGCCGATATGCCGGGGGTGGACAAGGAAGGGGTGGAGGTCCGGCTGGAGGATGATTCCCTTACCATTAAAGGCACCAAGAGCGGCAACGGCGGCAAGGATGAGCGGGTGCTGCTGCGTGAGTTTGAGAGTGGGCACTATCTGCGGCGGTTCACCATGACCGAGGTGATCGACCAGGCCAAGATCGAGGCCACCATGGCCGACGGGGTGCTGACCCTGAAGCTGCCCAAGGTGGAGCCGGCCAAGCCACGCAAGATCGCGGTGCAGGGCGGGTAAAACGCACACGGAACAGATGTGTTCGCAAAGCAAGAAGGGCCATCCAATTGGATGGCCCTTCTTGCTTTGGAGGAGAGAGGAGGAAGCGACACCAAGAGCACGGAGTGGGGGCTCCGTTTTTGCCTTGTGTTTGAGAATAAAGACTACGGCATTCGGGAAAGGTTCCAGCAAAGTTCAAAAAAAACGGCGGGGCAGATTAACTGCCCCGCCGGGATGGATATGGCTGTGGATGGTGTTGGTTAGAAATCCTGGAACTCCTCGTCATCCATGGGGATGACCTCCTCGGGGTTGCCGCCCTTTTTCGGGGCGGTCTTGGCCGGGGCCGGCAGGGGCTTGGCCGCGGCCCTGGGGGCTGGAGTCGGCCGCGGCAGCTCCGGCGGCCGGCGCAGGGTCGGGCCTGATGCGCCCCTGCCCCTTTTCCCCTTCGCGTCCGCGGTATCGCCGCCGGCAAGGGCGAGGAGTTCCTTCACCGTGCCCTTCATGGTCTCGGCCTGGGCGGAGAGTTCTTCCGAGGCCGAGGCGGCTTCTTCGGCCGAGGCC
>Ga0172375_10008668_pt1 | contig 13617 bp, 12 predicted proteins | sample LakKiv1m_FD_114537 | JGI IMG/M metagenome (GOLD analysis project Ga0172375, IMG submission 114537) | Freshwater microbial communities from Kabuno Bay, South-Kivu, Congo - kab_092012_11.1m | ecosystem: Environmental > Aquatic > Freshwater > Lake | place: Democratic Republic of the Congo...
CTCCTGGCCCAGGCCATTGTGCGCATCCACCAGGAAGACTCCATCAGTTCCCTGTTTGAGATTCAGTTTTAAGCCGCTCCGCCTGGGGCGCCGGCCCCTTATTCATGGTGAAAAGAGTCGGGGAGGGGCCATACAGCCGGGGAACCGGGTGGAAATCCGCCGAGCACCTTACCGAGTTAAGCTGTTGAAATCCCCTTCCCGCAGCCACTTCCAGGTTCCCCAGACCAAAGTGGGCTGGCACTAACTGGGGTGTGCCAGGAAACTAGTCGTTACAGGAAGTGATTTTGGGGTTCGGTTCTTGTCTCGCAAATAATATCTTGACCTTTTAGTTATAGGCTGAAAGGTGATTGGAATATTAATCTGGAATAAACGTAAGGAAGGATATATAATTTTGCTTTTACATGAGGAATGTTATCGAATAGAGGAGAAAATGGCTGACCATGGGTAAACCGAACGAAATGAATGATTACTTAGGGCCTGCAAATCGTTCCTGGGCAATTTTCCTGATTAGCATTTTAAGCCTTTTTCTAGAGATGTTGCTTATTCGCTGGATTGGAGCTGAAATCCACATATTTGCTTATTTGCAGAACACAATACTGGTGGTGTGTTTTTTAGGATTGGGATTTGGCTGTTTTACCAGTCGGAAACCCATTGACATAACCGGCATGCTGTTATTTCCTCTTTTAGGCTTATTATTACTTTTAGCTGTCCCCATATCACGCAAAGGATTAGGGAATATCAGTTTAATGCTGAGTGTATTAGAAGATTTTATTATTTGGAGTAAGGGGATTTCCACTAATCTACGGCAAACTATTCTATCTATGCTGCTGGGCCTGAGCCTCACCTGCATTTTGATGTTATTAATCTTGAAGATCTTTGTGCCTCTCGGCCGCATATTGGGGCGTCTGATGGATGAAAACCCCAAGATTATCTGGGCCTATTCGGTGAATGTAGCCGGCAGTCTAGTTGGAACCTGGCTGTATGTCCTGCTGAGTGTTTTATACCAACCACCACTGACTTGGTTTGCGGTTATGGCCTGTCTATTGCTTTTCTTTATCGGGAAACCCAGCCGAGCTTGGGCCCTAAAGGTAGGGTTATTAATAGGTATAGTCGGACTTTCCTGGTTCGCTGGACAAGAGAAAGGGTCTTTAGAGGTGATCTGGTCTCCTTATCAAAAATTAGTGCTCAGCAAGGTGCATACCCAAGAGGTTAAGGAAATTGGTACTATCGGCTCTTACACCATAAATGTAAATAATACCGATTATCAGGAAATGATTGATCTACGTGAAGAAACTACACGAGCCGACCCAAAGAGCTATGATCCAGAGATGATAAGGCTTAGCCAATACGATATTCCTTTATTATTGCATCCAAATCCGCAAAGATTGCTAATCGTTGGGGCAGGAAGCGGAAATGATGCTGCTGGGGGGGTTAGAAATAATGTTGAACACATTACAGCGGTGGAAATTGATCCGGCAATTATTTCAATGGGGATCCGTTACCATCCGGAAAAGCCTTATAGTAACCCTAATATTACAGTGATTAATGATGATGCGCGTTCTTTTTTTGCTAACTATAAAGGTAATAAATATGATGTTATTGTGTTTGGACTTTTAGATTCACATACTACCACTGCCATGACAAATGCTCGCTTAGACCACTATGTCTATACAAGAGAAAGCATAGCCCGGGCTAAGTCCTTGCTAGCTCCAGGCGGCATTTTGACATTAAACTTTTATGCAAACAGGGCATTTATTGCCGACCGCATGGCGGGTGTCTTGCGAGATGTTTTCATGACAGACCCTATCATTTTTTGTATCCCTGTAACTAGTTACGGACGAGGCGGGGTAATGTTCATTGCTGGTGATCTAATAAACGTTAGAAAACAGATACAGAAAAACCCTCGTTTGGCAACCTTAATTGATAGATGGCAAAATGAAATGCCCGTATTTTTACCATATACAACCAAAATTGCCACTGATGACTGGCCCTATATTTACCTCAAATCCCCAAGCATTCCCCTTCTTTATTATCTGTTGGCAATATTGATGATTTTAATACTAATTTATTGCCGCCGCTATATAAATCTCACAAGCCTGGTGCGGCATTGGGATCGTTCACATTCGCATTTCTTTTTTTTAGGAGGGGCCTTCTTGTTGCTGGAAGTGCAAAATATCAGCAAGGCCTCCGTGGCTCTGGGAAACACCTGGGAAGTCAACGCAGTCATTATCTCCGGCGTCCTGGTGATGATCCTTTTGGCCAATCTCCTGGCCTACCGCTTCCCCAAGCTTCCCTTAACCTTGGTGTATGGCTTGCTTATAGGCACATGTCTGGCCTTATATTTTGTGGACCTCTCCCGGTTCGCTTTTCTTCCCTATGTTACCAAGGCGGTGGTCATTGGGGGGCTTACCACTTTGCCCATGCTGTTCAGCGGCATTGTTTTCATTCGCTCTTTCGCCGTGGTGGAGAAAAAAGACGAAGCATTAGGCTCTAACCTCCTCGGAGCGCTGGTGGGGGCCTTACTCCAATCCGTCACTTTTGTGACCGGCATTAAAGCCCTTCTGCTTCTTGTAGCGGGATTATATCTTTTGTCACTTCTCACTAGGCCAAGGCAGACTAGGGCAGCATAGAAAAGGCGCTAAACTACTTTATCACTAACCCCTGAGATGACCGAGCCCATCCAAGAAATCTCCATCTGGCGCTACCGGGACGGCGGGGTGGTCCCGGGCCGGGACCGGGTGGCGGTGGAGGAGCCTCTGGAAATCCGGCTGAACGGCGAGCCTTTCCAGGTGATGATGCGCCTGCCGGGCTGGGAAAAGGAACTGGCCCTGGGGTTTCTGTTCACCGAAGGCATTATCCGGGACCTGGCCGAGGTCATCAAAGTGGACTTCGGGGGGGCCGCCGGCGACCCCCTGGCCGCCCCCGGCGTGGTGGACGTCAGCCTGACGGACCCGGCCTTGGCCCGGCGGGGGGACCGCCGGGTGGAGGTGTCCTATGCAAGCGGCGGCCTGGGTGCCCAAGGGGCGGTGGGGGAAATCTGCCGCCGGGTCCCCAAAGTGGCCAGCCGCCTCATGGCGCCGGCGGCGGCGCTGCTCAGCCTCATGGGCCGCCTGCAGGAGGGCCAGCCCGTCTTCCGGGAGACCGGCGGCACCCACGCGGTGGCCCTGGCCAGCCCCGACGGCCGGGTCTTCCTGCAGGCCGAAGACGTGGGGCGCCACAACGCCATGGACAAGGTCATCGGCCGGGCCCTGTTGACCCGCCAGGACTTCGGCGGGCTGGTGGCCCTGCTCAGCGGCCGCACCAGCTTCGAAATGGCGTTAAAAACCTCCCGGGCCGGCATCCCGATCTTGGCGGCGGTTTCCGCTCCCACTTCCCTGGCCCTGGCTCTGGCCCAAGAGCTTGACCTTACCGTGGCGGGTTTCGTCCGGGGCCGGGGTCTCAATATCTACACCGGGCGGCAGCGGGTGGCGGATCTCCAGGAATGATGCGTCAGGCTGGATAATGGCAGGGATTATAAAGGGTGCCGTGGGGGCGCCCCTGCGGGGCGGACACGCAGGTCCGCCGCTCCAGGGGATAGGCGGGATTCACGGGAGCAATCCCGAGTGACATGAAGAAAAGGTCCTTGACCCTCTCCCATAATAAAAAAGCCGGGGCGACCCACCGGGCCGCCCCTATGGAACAACGGAAGACTAAGTACCAGGAACCAACCTTTACGCCGCCTGGTTGATGGCGGACAGTTGCCAGGGGGTACTGCCCACCGGGCGGGTAAAGGTCCAGTACTCCTCGAATTTCACCGGTTCGGTTTTGCTGCCTTCCACCACCTGGCCGGTGGTTTCATCCACATTGTAATCCAGCAGATTGGCGTAAACCCGCACGGTAATGAAGTCAGAGCCCGATTCCTGCCAGGCCTCGGTGAGATCCACGGAGCGCACCGCGATATTTTCCAGGCGGTTGATCTTTTTCTGAGCCCGGAGTTTTTCTGCGTCTGCCTGTAACAGCCGGTACATTTCGTCGGTCAGCAGGGACTTGACGGAACTCATATCCCGGTTGGCCCAGGCTCCCTGGATCTTGAAAAAGGTATCCATGCACATATCCTGGAACCCGCCTTCGTCAAAAGCGGGGTCGAATTGCCGGATGTTAGCCACACCCCGGGCCAGGTCCTGTTCTTCCTCGGGGGCCGCGCCCTGGGGCAGGTCATAAACCGGGGGAAACTGGGGCAGAGGCGGCTGATTTAAGGCGCTGCTCCTCTGTTGATAAATCGCCGCGGCTTCGGCCTCCTGGCGCTTCTTCTTGATATACCAGTAGACCAGATAGGCAATGCCCCCCAGGAGAATGATATCAATCAGGCCGATGCCCCCCGGGCTGCCGGTGGCCGCGCCGCCCTGGGCCGCAGGTCCGCCGAACAGGCTGCGGAACAGCAGTCCCCCGGCCAGGCCGCCCAGCATGCCGCCGCCGAAGCTCCGCAGGAAGCTCCCCGAGGAAGCTCCCGGGGAGGCGGCCGCGCCCGGCGTCATGGTGGATGGCCGGGTAGGAGTGGATGACGGCTGGGTGGGCCGGGGAGAGGTGAAGGTTCTGGGGGCCGACATGGACCGGGAGCCCCGGCTGCCCATGGAGCGGCCGCCTCCCGCCCGGGCCCAGGCATCCATCTGAAAAGCCCAGACACCCAGACACAGCAGGGCAAAGAGGACCAGGATCCCTTTAGTCCAGGTTTTTAACCGCATAGTTTCCCTCCGCAACAATTCCGGTTTACCAGCCGGAAGCTTATTATACTTGTTAATTATATCGTTTTCACCGCCGGGAATCACCAAAATTCGCCGGAGCCGTTCATAAGACCCTGACGCTGCAGGAGAGAGCGGTCTCCCTCGGGGCACAGGCTGACGGCGGCGCGCTAGGGCCTTTCCGGCTTGATCCCCATCTTTTCCAGTTCTCCGCAGCAGAGGGAGCTCCCCAGGCGGCAACCCTGCTGGTAGTCGGCGATGGCCTTGTCCGGTTGATTCAGGTGGTGCCGATAGATGTTCCCCCGGAAAAAATAGGAGATCGCCAGGTCGGGGCGCAGACTGATGGCGGTGGTGAAATCATCCACCGCCTTCTGATATTCGCCCTGGCAGAACCAGGCCAAGCCCCGCTTATTGAAGACCCAGGGGTCCCGGCGGGCCAGATAGGCGGCCCGGTTGAAGTCGGCAATGGCCTCTGCGAACCGGCCTTCCTGGGCCAGGTTGTCCCCCCTTTCTTTGTAGGCCTCGGGGTTTCTGGGGTCTTCCTGGAGGACCTGGTTAAAGATCAAAATGGCCTCAGGGCGCCGCTCCAGACCCGCCAGAATAATCCCCTTGGCCAGGAGGAACTTGACATTCTTGGGGTTGTCCGCCAGGGCCAGGTCCACATCTTCCAGGGCTTCTTTCTGGCGCCCCAGGCCGTTCAGGGCCAGGGCCCGGTAGTACCTGGCCTCCTTCACCTGGGGAAAACGGTCCACGTATTCATTGAGGAGTTTCAGGGCTTCTTCATTGCGCCCGGCCTTCTGGGCCTCCATCCCCCTTACCAGGAGCGCCTGACCAGCCGTGGCCGCCACCGGGATTAAGCACAGAGAAAGTAACATAATAATTGCTTCTCCAGATAAACGTCTCATTCCCGGCCTCCAATACGTAAATTTGGAGAAATTTACTTCTATTTTATTGCCCTGATTAAATAGCCTTGTTCAGTATGCAGCTCACCCTGGTTATTATAATTTCCCCTCATCTTTTCACTTAAATAAACGTATCCCATTATCCAGGGTCGCTTAAAGTAGCGTGGGGTTATCTCCCATGACCGGAAGTTGGCTTCTTTGAGCAGCCGGTCAACGCCCCAACGGGTATAGCGCAAGTAGTCCAGATTTTTGGTACTGTGGTGGGGATAGACAAAGTGGAAGGAGACATATAACTCTCCTCCGACTTTTAAGATGTCATACAGGTTTTTCATTGCCTGCACGGGGTTATAAATATATTCAAATATTTCTATACAAAAAATTATATCATAAATCTCTTTTAATCCCCATGGCTGATTCAAGTCAAATTCCGGCAGATTGAGGAAATCGTATTGCTTGACGTGCCAGGATTTGACCCGATTTTTTACCGGAAACCGATCGCTGCTCACATCAGCAACCATATCGGCATTAATTTCCAGGGTCTGGAGCCATTCTTCCAGCTGGCTTCTGGTAACCGATTCTCTTGGCCTGAACATATTCCGGAAAATCTCCATATGGGGCCCCTCTCTGGGCAACTCAATCCGTGGTTGGCCCCTCCCTGCAAAATTAAGGGCCATCTAGCCGAAGTAGATGGCCCTTTATACCATGAATTGATTTTTTCCTTCCAGTCTTAATAGCTGCGCATGGCCCTGAGGCGCGCCACCCGGTCTTCAATGGGGGGGTGGGTGCTGAAGAGATTCATGAGAGTGCTGCCCGTTAACGGGTTGACGATGAACATGTGGGCCGTGGCCGGGCTGGCGTCCATGGGGGCCCGCTGCACCCCTAAAGCGAGTTTTTCCAAGGCCCGGGCCAAAGATTCGGGGTTGTGGGACAGGCGCGCCCCGGTTTCGTCGGCCAGGTATTCCCGGGACCGGGAAATGGCCATTTGTATAAGCATGGCCGCAATGGGGGCGATGATGGACATCACCAGGACCCCCAAAATACCGGCGCCGCCGCCTTCCTCGTCGTCCCGGCCCATCCCGAAGATGGCGCCGAACCGGGCCATATCCGCCAGGATCATGATGGCCCCGGCCATGGTGGCGGCGATGGTTTGGATGAGAATGTCCCGGTTGCGCACGTGGCCGATCTCATGGGCCAGCACCCCTTTTAACTCTACCGGGGTGAGCAGGCGCATGATCCCTTGGGTGGCCGCCACCGCAGCGTGTTCCGGGTTGCGGCCGGTGGCGAAGGCATTGGGGGAGTCGTCCGAGATGATATAGACCCGGGGCTTGGGGATGCCCGCTTCCCGGGCCAGTTCCTCGACGATCTGGTGCAGTTGGGGGACGTCCGCCGGCGTCGTCTCCTGGGCGCCGTACATCTTCAGAACTATCTTGTCGGAGAACCAATAGCTGAAAAAGTTCATGCCCAGGGCCAGGATAAAGGCCAGATACATACCGGTCCGGCCGCCTAACAGTTTCCCGATGACGATGAGAAACACGGTCATGCCGGCCAGCAACAGCACGGTTTTGATGCGGTTTTCCATAGGTCCTGCTCCCAACCTGAAGGCGCTCCCGATTACGGCCGGGAACATTATCAGGTTTTTAATTGCGGTTGTTAAATTTTTTCCTCTGGAACAAATTGTAAAATCAGTCGCGGGCCTTGTCAATAGATTCCGGTGAATCCTCCTGACGAATAAGGTATAGAAAATATTCCTGATTTCCCTTGGGACCCTTTAAGGGCGCGGGGAAGGCCGGGCTCACCTGAAAGCCCAGGTCGGCGGCGGCGGCCGCCACTTTCTGCACGGCCGCCATCTGCAAGTGAGGATCCCGCACCACCCCGCCCCTGCCCACCTGGCCTTTGCCCACCTCAAACTGGGGCTTCACCAGGGCCAGGACCGCGCCTCCGGGTCGGAGGAGCTCCCGGATCTTCGGGAGCGCCAGGGTCAGGGAGATAAAGGACAGGTCCAGGGTGGCCAGGTCGATGGGCTCGGGCACGGCTTCTTGGGGCAGATGCCGGAGGTTCACCCGCTCCAGGGCCACGACCCGGGGGTCGCGCCGGAGGCTCGGGTCCAACTGGCCGTAGCCCACGTCCACGGCGTAGACTTTCCGGGCGCCCCGGGACAGCAGGCAGTGGGTGAAGCCCCCGGTGGAGGCCCCGGCGTCCAGGGCCACCCGGCCGGCGGGATGCACCTGAAAATGGTCCAGGGCCCCGGCCAATTTCTCCCCGCCCCGGCTGACAAAGGGGGCGACCTCCTTCAAGGCGACCCGGACCCCCTCCGGGACCAGGGCGCCGGCCTTGGGGGCCGCCAACCCCTCCACCACCACCCGGCCGGCCAGGATCAGGGCCTGGGCCTGGGCCCGGCTCCGGGCCAGACCCCGGGCCACCAATAGTTGATCCAGGCGGATTTTGGGTTTTGGGTTTCCGGTTTTCAATTTTCGGGGTTCCGCTCTCCCCGGTCTCCACCGGCAGACTGATTCATCAAAGGATAATTCAGCTAAATCAGAGGGGGCAGGTTGGCTTTGCTCTCCCCATCTCTTAAAGCAAACGCATGTTCTCCGCTTCCTTTAATAAATCATCCCTGAAACGGGGATGAGCAATGCTGATGATATCCAAAGCTCTCTCCCGGGTGGATTTGCCCTTGAGGTTGACCACGCCATACTCGGTCACCAGGAAGTGGGTATCCATCCTGGGGGTGGTCACCACCGTGCCGGGCTTAAACCGGGGGACCACCCTGGAGACCTCGCCCTGGTGGGCCGTGGAATAGAAGGCGATGATTGACTTGCCGCCGCGAGAATTGAAGGCTCCCCGAACATAATCCAATTGTCCCCCGGTGCCACTGAATTCGAAGCCGCCGAGGTATTCGGAGTTGCACTGGCCCAGGATATCCACCTCAATGGTTGAGTTAATCGAGAGCATGCGTTCGTTTTGCGCAATCACATGGGGGTTGTTGGTATAGGAAACCGGGTAACTCTCCATGCTGGGGTTGTCGTCCATAAACTCATACATTGCCTGGTCTCCCAAGGCGTTGGTGAAGACATGCTTAAAAGGGTGAAGGTTTTTCCGGCGGCCGGTGATAACCCCTTTTTTGATAAGGTGCATCATGCCGGGACAGAACAGCTCGGTGTGAACCCCCAAATCCTTGTGGCTTACCAAATGCTCGCACACGGCGTTGGGGATGCCGCCGATCCCCAACTGAACAACGGCATGATCGGGGACCATCTCGGCGATGAGATGCCCGATGGTTTCCGCCTCAGGCTTGGGCTTGGCGGGCACTATCTCAATGAGGGGCTGGTCGTTTTCCACAATGGCGTCGACTTCGGAGACATGCAGCAACGAGTCCCCAAAGACGCGAGGCATGTGGCGATTGACCTCAACGATGAGTTTCCCGGCGCAACGAGCCGCGGTGGTAATATAGTCGTTGATGGTCCCGAAGCTGAAAAAGCCGGCTTTATCCATGGGGGAGACCGTGGTGACCGTAACCTCGACTTTCATAAAATCCCGGAGCAGCCGCGGGATCTGATGGAATTCGTTGGGAACAAAACGCGTTAACCCGCATTTCACCAATTCTCGGTCCGCGCCGCTGATAAACCAGCAATACGCCGACAGGCGATGACCGAGATCAGGGGCCAACAGGGTTTGCTCAACGTTTTTCATGGGAAGCAGGGAAAAGACTTTGAGTCTTTCAGATCCCCGGCCCGGACGCGAGCTGCGATGGCCCCCAACAAGGCCGGGGGCTCCCCCGTTCCCATGCCGTGCACCAGCGTGCTCCCATGGGCAATATGCTCAACCGCCTTGGCCGGGGTAGTAAGTTTTTTCTGATAATCGCCTTGGTACATAGGTTCTCCGCCACAGCCTCAGCTGACCCTCGCTGAGGCTGGGAGCTGAATTAATGATAAAAGTCTTCATGGCCATACTGTTTCAGATTATCACGGAGGCGAGGGGGAAAGCAAAGTTATTGCCTGCTGCACTTCTCTGTTGACACCTGTCCTGGGAAAAAACAGAAAAAGGCAGGGATCAACGACCCCTGCCTTGGTTGCCTGTGGCCGCAAACGGTGTTTAGGTAAACTTGCCCCAGACCACCTTTTTGGGTTGGGCCGGGCGCTCCAGGATGGCCAGGGCGTTTTTCAGGATGCCCGAGGCGTCCAGGTCGTATTTCTGCCGGAGGATGTCCTGGGAGCCGTGCTCCACAAAGACGTCGGGGATTCCCAGGCGCTTCACGGTGACGCCGGCCAGGCCCCGGTCGGCCAGGAGTTCCAGGACGGCGCTGCCGAAGCCGCCGGCCAGGACGTTTTCTTCCACGGTCAGGACCCGGCCGTGTTTAGCCGCCAGGCTCAAGATCAGGGCCTCGTCCAGGGGCTTGATAAAGCGGGCGTTGACCACGGTGGCGCCGGCCCCCTGCCTGGCCAGTTCGTCGGCCGCGGCCAGGGCCGGGTAGACCGAAGCGCCCAGGGCCAGGATGAGCAGGTCTTCCCCTTCCCGCAAGACCTCGGCCCTGCCGAGGGGCATCTTGCTCAGGGCGGCGGAAAACCCCACGCCCACGCCCCGGCCCCGGGGGTACCGGAGGGCGATGGGACCCGGGTGCTCCATTGCGGTATAGAGCATATCCCGCAATTCATTTTCGTCCTTGGGGGCCATCAGGACCAGGTTGGGCAGGTGCCGCAGGTAGGACAGGTCGAAAAGCCCCTGGTGGGTTTCGCCGTCTTCCCCCACGACCCCGGCCCGGTCCAGGGCAAAGACCACGGGCAGATTCTGGAGACAGACATCGTGGAGCACCTGGTCATAGGCCCGCTGTAGGAAGGTGGAATAGATGGCCGCCACGGGCCGCATGCCTTCCAGGGCCAGGCCGCCGGCGAAGGTGACGGCGTGCTGCTCGCAGATGCCCACGTCAAAGAAGCGGGTGGGGAACTCCTTCCGGAAATCCACCAGGCCGGCGCCGTCGGGCATGGCTGCGGTAATGGCGACGATCCTGGGGTTTTCCCGGGCCAGGCGCACCAGGGTGTCGCCAAAGATCTCGGTGTAGCTCGGGACCTCGCTGACGCTCTTCTTGGGTTCCCCGGTTTCGGGATCAAACTTGCCCAGACCGTGAAAACCCGTAGGGTCGGTCTCTGCGGGCTGGTACCCCTTGCCCTTGGTGGTCAGGACGTGCACCAGGATCGGGCCGTTTAAGTTCTTGATATTGTTAAACGTCTCGATCAGGTGATCCAGACGGTGGCCGTTTACCGGTCCCAGGTAGGTGAATTTCAGGGCCTCGAACAGCATGCCGGGGGTGAAAAAGGCCTTGAAGGACTCTTCGCTCCGCTTGGCCCAGGCCACCAGGTCTTCGCCGATGGCCGGCAAGGAGCGCAGCAGATTCTCCACCTGCTTTTTCAGGAAGACCATGGTGGGACGGGTGAGTTTGCGGCTGAAAAAGGAAGACAGGGCGCCAACGTTGGGGGCAATGGACATGCCGTTGTCGTTCAGGACCACGATGAGGTCCTTGTTCAGATCGCCGGCGTTGTTCAGGCCTTCAAAGGCGATGCCCGCGGTCATGGAGCCGTCGCCGATCACCGCGATCACCTTATGGCGTTCCCGCTTCAGGCAGCGGGCGCTGGCCATGCCCAGGGCCGCGGAAATGGAGGTGGAGCTGTGGCCGGTGTCAAAGGCGTCGTAGCAACTCTCGCAGCGCTTGGGAAAGCCGCTGAGGCCGCCGTGCTGCCGCAGGGTGTGGAACCGGTCCTGGCGCCCGGTGAGCAGCTTATGGGCATAGGCCTGATGGCCCACATCCCAGATGATCTTGTCCCGGGGGCAGTCAAAGACATAATGGAGGGCGATGGCCAGTTCCACCACTCCCAGGCTGGGGGCCAGATGCCCCCCGGTCCTGGCCACGGTGGCAATGATCTTCTCCCGGATTTCCTGGGCCAGTTGCGCCAGCAATTCCGGCGGCAGCTTTTTCAACTCCTGGGGGTTGTTGACGGCGTCCAGTAAACGGCGGGCCGGAGGGTCCGGCCGCTGCCCCTGTCGATTATCCATGTTCACCTCACGGGCGGAGTTCTTTTAATGTACTCCTAAAGCCTGGCGAATTCAAGCAGTCATTCATGGGCCGGCAACCACCTGTGAGTCATGAAAAGATTTGTCGGGCGGCCACTTCCCGCTATTTGGGCTGATTTTTGGTGCGTAGAACGCACGAAAAAAGTTAAGCCTGCCGATGACGGCCGTGATCGGTTAAGCGCGGCGCACCAGGAGATAGCGGGCCAGTTCCCGCAAGGGTTCAGCCCGGGTCGGAAAAGATTCCAGGGCGGCGACGGCGTCCGCCACCAGCTTGTGGGCCCACTGCCGGGCGGCCTCCAGACCCAGGACGGCGGGATAGGTGGCTTTGCCGCGCCTGGCGTCCATACCCGTGGCCTTGCCCATTTCCCCGGCCTCCCCTTCTACATCTAATAGATCATCGGTAACTTGAAACGCTAGCCCAAATTTTTCGCCATACGCGGTCAAAGCCGTCACTTCGGCCCGGCTGCCGCCCCCCAGCAAGGCCCCGGCCCGCACCGCCGCGGTGAGCAAAGCCCCGGTCTTGTGGCGGTGAATGGTCTCCAGTTCCTTCAGGGTGACCTGGCGCCCTTCCGCCAGCAGGTCCAGCATCTGGCCCCCCACCATGCCCTGATAACCGGCCGCGTCCGCCACCAGGCGGATCACCTCCAGCAAGACCGCTTCCCGGTGTTCATAGTGGGGCGCGGCCGCGGCCATGGTGTGGAAGGCCTCGGTGAGCAGGCCGTCCCCCGCCAGGATGGCGGTGGCCTCGTCAAACTGCTTGTGGCAGGTGGGCTGGCCCCGGCGCAGATCATCGTCGTCCATGGCCGGCAGGTCGTCATGGATCAGGGAATAGGTGTGGATCATCTCCAGGGCGCAGGCCACCGGCAGGGCCTCCCCCGGGTCGCCCCCCACCGCCTCCGCCGCGGCCAGGCACAGGATGGGGCGGAGCCTTTTACCGCCGACGAACAGGCTGTAGTGCATGGCTTGGGTTACCCGGAAAGCCGGCCCCCGGACCTTCGGCAAATACGCCGCCAGGGTCCAGTTGACCAGCCCCCGGCGCTCCTCCAGGTAGGACTTGAGATCCACCGTGCCTCTCTTCTTGCAGATGATAACTGCGATTATGGTCGCCGCCGGCTACATGCCCCTGGAGCCGCCGTCCTCACCCCCGGCCAGGGAAAATCCCCCCCCCTTTTCTCAAAGGGGGGTATTTAAGTCCCCCTTTGGCAAAGGGGGACTTAGGTGGATTTCAACGGCTTTTTTTACAAGAAAGCCTGCGGGCTGGCTTGTGTCATTGCCGAATGGCAGGGCGGGCGTCCACCTGCCGGCGGCGCGTGAGACGCGCCCTACGAAAAACTTTTCCAGAACCGCCGCTGGTGATGGCGGGGGCAGAGGCCCGCCGCACCCCTGAAAAGGTTATCGGTGGGGCGGCCGGTTCTGGCCGCCTTTAGCTTTCCCCTTCTTCCGGAAAGGGCCGGGTAAAAAACCGCCCGGCGTCATCCTTGAGCAGGAGTTCCACCCGTTTTTCCACTTCGTCCAATTTCTGGTGGCAGAAGCGCACCAAGCGCACCCCTTCCTCGAAGGCGCGCATGGCCTCTTCCAGGGGCAGGTCCCCGTGCTCCAGGGAATCCAGCACTTCCTCCAGGCGCTTCAGGCCCGCCTCGAAAGTCAGCTCCGTCTTCTTCCCTTTGGCCATGATTCAGCTTCCGGTTTTCGATTCCATTTCTAAACTGAACATCCTATCAACCGGTGCGCGGTGCGCACCCTACGGCTTCTCAATCCCCCTTTGCCAAAGGGGGACTTGAATACCCCCCTTTGAAAAAGGGGGGCAGGGAGGATTTTTTCTCCCCGAAGGTGAAACACCGGTTATTCATGGACCCTTAGCCTTCGCCGGCATAGGCTGGAAAGACTGCATTCGCCTGTATAAAAACTTTTCCGAAAAAACTATTAACCACTGC
>Ga0172375_10008671_pt1 | contig 13615 bp, 24 predicted proteins | sample LakKiv1m_FD_114537 | JGI IMG/M metagenome (GOLD analysis project Ga0172375, IMG submission 114537) | Freshwater microbial communities from Kabuno Bay, South-Kivu, Congo - kab_092012_11.1m | ecosystem: Environmental > Aquatic > Freshwater > Lake | place: Democratic Republic of the Congo...
GGGAGATGCACGAAGCGCTTGGGACAGAACCGGAAGCCCTCCGGAGTGCTGGCCACGTCGATCCCATTCTGGACCCCCCGCACGTTGTACCGCATCCGGGCGATGATTTTATTCCGCGCGTCCTCGGCCTTATTGATCGGCAGGGTGTCCAGCTCATCGACAAGCGCATGCCCGATCTTAAAGCCGATGATGTTCCCGGGCTTGTCCATGCTGCGGCAGATCGTGGTTCCCCGGTACTGCTTGCCGGTGTAGAAATGCACCTCGTGGGTGCCGGTTTTGGTGACGATCCGCAAGCCGTGGTTGGCCGCTACCTCATCGATTGTTGGGTAAAAAATGTCTCTGATCATGGGATAGGTCGGGGCGAAGTAGCCTTGATTGACGCGGGGATGCTCAAGGAAGTGGCCGCACATGGCAATGCACCCGGTGTAGGTCTTGGAAGACCCGAATCCGCCAATGAAGGCCCGGAATTTATGAGGCAGCGGAAGGAAGCGGCCCTGGGGATTATTCAGCTTTATTTTCCGTTCCTGGGGCTGGCACGCTTGCATCGAAAACCTCGTATTTCACTGGGATGGGTTTTGCTGTTTCGTCGGCGCCTTCAATGGCCGGTTGATCTCTTTGGCCGAGGTTCTGTTTCCCGAGCCAAATAAGCATTGCCGGGTTTCCTGCATGGGCCGCCTTGAATTGCGCCCGACGAAGGGACACACGGCCGAATGCGCTGTTTTTTTTATAATAGGCGTCAAATGTCAGGCCATACTCTGCTTTAATCCTCCGTTGTATCGTAGGGACTGACACTTTAAGTACCGAAGATATTTCATCAATAGTGCATTGAATCTGGCAGAGAGATTCTAGTGTCTTGAAATCCAGTTCGATCTTCGGCCGTCCCATTTTTCCCATGCCCCAATTTTCCTACCGTTTCCCGCACTGTCAACAACCTTTTGCGTTTCGCCTTGTAATTGCAGCTATATAGTGGAACTCCTAGCCACCCGCACGCCACCCGGAATTCCTCCGTCCCCTGGTCAGTCTTGATCCACTCCCGGAATGCTTCTTCCGTGACCCCATACCTTGTCGCCAGTTCACTAATCAACCCCCCAATGATCCCGGCGTAGTCCGGCCGGCTCCTCACCCGGTTGAATTCCCGCCGCGGCAAACCCAACTGCACCCGGTAGGCCTGCCATTTTAGGGTGTTGACGTTCATTCCCAGCTCCGTGGCGAGCTGCTGGAATGTTTGGCCCCGCTTCCTGGCTTGGATCTCTTCCGTGGTGATCATTACGCCGTTGCCATCTCAAGCCGTTTGGTATTCCTCACGCCTACCCCTCCGATCTGCACCACACCCACCTGATCTTCGAACCCTCCTGCTCTGTTCCCGATCTCATGAATGCCCGGGAGGCACCTGACCGTGCATTCTCTGTTGGCTAGGGCCTGATATAGCCGCTCAAATTCTTTCTGTTTCCACTGGAGCTCATCCTCGCGCCATTCTCCGGTAGCCGGCCATCCTCCCATTTCCTCAATGACCATGTTCGTGATGCCTGGAAACGAAACGCTTTGATACGGGCCTATTCTCCGCACAGCATCGACCACCTGATGCCACGCCGTGAGCGCAGCCTCCTCTTTCGAGCCGCTTACGCAGTCGATAATCTCCGCCGGTTTCGGAAAGCTGGCAAATTTTCGCTCGCTTATCAGGATCTTGACAGCCTTGCTGATTTCCTCGATTTCATACCGATTCAACGCCTGCCGGTAGATTTCGATTTTCTGTTTGGTGGGGGGTCTTCCGTCATCAAAGACCTCTGCTAGAGCTGCCATCAATCCAGCGAATTCCTTACAATCTTGCGCCTTCACCTTGTGCCTCCTGATCGGTTAGCCATTCCCGAATCCCCGCATATTTATCCGGCGTTGATCTTCCATTCCCGTTCTTGAGCGGGTAGACATCGGACCATCCCGAGGTGATTGATTTATTCAGCACTGCTATGGGGTCCTGGTGGAGTTCATCCCTGATCCGGATCAGCTCCATCACGACGAGCTTGTGAGCGTAGGGGGTACATGCTGCACGTTTCCGCTTTCTGACTTTCTGAAACTCCTCCCAGGTCTTTGGGGGTATCCACTCAGGCAGGGTAAAAATCTCTTCCGGTTCGGGGAGGGGCGGTTCTTCGTCAACAGGCCCGCCGGGAGGCGTGGCTTGTTTTAACTGTTCCTGTTCCTGTTCCTGTTCCTGTTCCTGTTCCTGTTCCTGTTCCTGTATTGGCATACCCTTTCGAGCAGGTTTGGTAAACCGTTCTGTAAACTGTTTAGCAAACCCTTCCCCAAACCCTTTAAGTAACCCTTCCAGAGAAAAATAGAATTCGTCCTTGAGTGGAGAGAGGGGAAGTTCATTGAAAATACCCGCCCAGGATTTAATGACGTTTGGGTTATCCGGCGGATTGTACTTTAAGAAGTTAGGCAATAACAGCAACATAGACCTTTCATCATATTTCCAGAAACCGTTTGCCAAACCTTCCCGAAAGGCTTTCTGATACCGTTTCGGAGGCCACCGCATTTCATCCGCAAGACCGGATATCGAGACCTTAAAAATTCCTATCGGGTTTGATAATGGAGTTGTCATGACGTGAAAAAAAACCAACTTGCAGTCGTCGGATGAGAATGGAAACTTGTCATCGTTCCACACAAGGCAATGAATTTGACGATACCGGCTCATAATTTTTCAAAATCCTCTTCAGTTTTTCATCAGACCACAGTTATTTTTACCGGAAATTCCGCCTCAACCATCTTCCTTTTCAGTTTTCCCATCGGCAAATCCTTCCCTTTCACCTCGACAAAATGAACCGATCCATCGGTCCACACCTCCATAAAATCGACAAGGTGTTTTCCACCCTTGAGGTGAAACGGCACCTGTCTGAGAAAGTACAGCACCTCGCCGGCATGGACCCGGCAACAGAGCTCCCGGTAGTACTTCGCCTCTTTCTTCGACTGGAACCTGATCCCGTCGCACTCTGTCAGGATGTTGTGGAACTTCGACGGCTTGGGGGCCAGGGGAGGGGCTGGCTGTCCCTTCTTGGCTAGATGCGCGGCGAGCTGTTCGGGTGTCCAGCGGAGTGTGGTCATAGGGCCGCCTCCTCCACCAGTTTCGCTTTCTTCACTCCCCGAATAAAATCTTTGGCGGATTGGACCCCGTTAACCCTCAGCAGAATAATAGCCATGCGTATTTGGAGCACGGTTAAACCTTCGATGTCTGACTTTTTTAGGTCGTTCATCGCCCCTCCTGAAACAGCGGGTTGACGGCGTTACCCACGAACAACTGTTCCTTCACCTCCCTGTGCCGGTCCCATCCCATCGCAGACCGGGAGAACGCCTTTCCATCTTTGTTGAAATAGTGGGTGGGCCTTCCCTGCTTACCCTGCCCCTTTTGGAATCCGTGACCCTTTCGGACCTCCCCGCTCTCCCTTCGCCTCTTAACCTCTGCCAGCTCTTCAGCCTGCCGTTTTGGGTTGTCTTTCCAATGTGCGTTGATTGTGGCGCAGAGATGGCAATACCTACCGTTTCCGGTTACGGGAAATTTACAGTTCGGGCAGAGTCGGACAGGGGGAGGAGGATCGGTTTTTCTTGATGCCCCTCCCATAAAAGACAGGTATCGGTGATGGGGAGTTCGAGGGGCGGCTTTGCCGGTAGCCCGCCCCGGTGTGGATGGTTGCCCGATACTCTGGCCTCGGCGCCGGGCACTGCTCAAAGTGGTATCTTTGGTGGGCAGTGCCGGCTTGGAGATGTCCGTCGTTTCTCCGGCTTCTCTGATCCTCATGCTTTTGCGCCCGCCCATGTCTTTTTTTGGTTTCTTCCCCAAATCCCTACCGCACGAAGAACAAGGGCGACAAAACTGCCCGTTCGTTATCCGGTTATCCCGGCGGTTCTCCCTACAATGCTCGGGATCGGGGAGGGTGTCTGTCTGGTGATAGGGGCAAAGGGGCATTTTCTCTCCGTTGGGTAACTGGCTGATTCTGTGTTGGTATCCCCTCAGCTAACCAAAATTACTTGATGTCTAACCAAGAGATACTTTATATCTAAAAATTTTTTGCTTACCATTACAGCAAGTCTTTCAACTGTTTATTTGACTTGGCTTTAATGAGGAGGAGTTTAGCAATGTCGTTCCCTACCGCTTCGCTCATACAGTATTCGCAGTACTCTGATCGCGTGGTGTGCATCAACCCGGCGACCCTATCCACCATTTCGAGGAGCTCTTCGCTACACTTGAAAGTGATGCTCTTGATTTTTTTGTCAGGATCGAAAATTCCAGTGCGGGGTTTATTGGAGAGGTCAAGGCTGATCTGTTGCATCGGACATCCTCAAAAGTGTTTGACAACCGAGCAAAAAAGATTAAAGTGGGAGCCGGTAGCCCAAGCCGCGACAGGGGTTTTCTCTCCCCGGTCACCGGCCCCCGTTTGTTAATAAAGGGAGCATCATGGACATCGACGACGAAACTCTAAAACAGATGCTTGCGACGATCCAGGCTTCAGCGATCCAGGGATCGGCGACGGCTCAAATCCTACTGTCGCTCCTGATGGTTCTTGACGTTCCGACCCTGCAACACATCCGAGCGACCCTTCAATCACGCGCTGAAGATCTTGCAGATGGCTCCGAAGATCGGCGAGTTTATAATTTCGCACTGACCGTCTTAGATCTTGCGATAAACGGTCCAGCGCCGAAAAGACGGCTACGGCTTGTGCCGGGGAAGGATGGCGGGAAGTGATCAGGTTCATTAGTGCAATTTCACCTCACCATAAAAGGAGCGTTTCCAATGGACGAGAAGACGCGAATGTTTATAAGACAAATAGCGGTGATAAAGGATCAGGCAGCCCAGCTCACACGCGAGATAGAGGAACTTGAAAAGGCGCTTCAGGAAGGAGAGAAACCTCCCGAAAAGAAGGGCATGAGGAAGGTGCCTATTTCGGGACGTTGACCTCATGACGCTTTCTCCTGTGGATATAAAAGTTCCATCCGGCTCACCTTCCCCTCGGTCGCCTCTTCGATGGGAACGGGGAAATATAAGCGTGATATTTCAATGATTTTGATCCCGAAAAGACGGATGGTAATGATTTTTTTGTAACGAAAGGATGGTTTTTTTATGTCCATGTGCCCGTTCCTTAAAGAAGAATGCGTCAAAGAAAGTTGCGAACTGTGGATCAAGAACACCGTTGTCACCTATTGGAATTCCGCCGGAGAACAGGCCGGAAAAACCCCCGCAATGTGTGTTCACTGCGGGCAGCAGGACTCGGTGCACTAACAACAGCCATAGCCAGGCCAGGGATAAGTTATCCTCTCTGTGAGTAAGGGGTGAGGGTTGTACTCGTGCCGTGGGCGATAAATAGGAATCATTGCACCTGTACCTCCTGTCCTGGATAGAGTAGCTCTTTTATTTTTAGATAGTCGGCGGCGGTAATCGGCTTCCTGTCATTTTCGATGTCCTTGATGTGGTCCCGGTTCCGGCCAAGGATTTCGCCGAGGGCGCGTTGGGAAAGCCCGAGCTCTTTTCGCCATTGCCTAACCTGTTTCATGGGAGTGGTTTCCATGGTGGAGATCATACACAAGATAACTTGATTTGTCAACATCATTTGACAGGATAACTTTACTTATGGAAAAAGTACGGAAGGGGAAAGAGCCACCAGACCCGAAAATACTGAAAACATTCTCGGAAAACTTGTCGGCCAGCATCTCTACGAATTCCAGCCTTGCCGTAAAGATCGGGGTATCTGAGCAGTCGGTAGCTGATTACGTGAACGGCGTTTCTCTTCCCAGGGCGGACATATTGTGCAAGATATCTGAGGCTATCGGGAAACCCATGGAATGGCTTCTTCGGGGGAATAGCGGGCCGTCCTGTCACGTCAACTGCGATGAAAAACTTCAGCCGCTTTGTGAAAAGGTAAAGGAAGTCATCCAATGTAAGTGGTCATATTCCACATCCCTAATGCAAAATATCGACTCGTTTCACGAGGCCGTGAGGGAACGGGAGGAAAGGGAAAAAAGAGAGGGAGAATTGACAGCGGCCAAGAAGCGGCACAAAAAGGAAATAGCCGATCTTCAGTCTAAAGTGGAAAACCTTACCAAGGTTGTAGAGAATTTCACAAAGATCGAATCCGACGGGCAACGTGGCGGTACTGCCGACAAACCGGCCAGACGTACCGCCGAAGATCAGAAGGCCGGGTAATCTATATCATGATTGTTGAATTTTTTCTTGCGGTGGAAAATGCAGAACGTGTCGATTTGATGCATCTGGCGGGGTTATTTTAATGGATATGGCATTTCTCGCAGGATGGACCGTCCTTGGTTTCATGGTTCTTTTGTTCCTATTCTTCGCCTTCATTGCCCGGTGGATATTTCGCATAGATGATATTGTAAAAAGACTTGACATCATTATCGAAAGGTTAGGGAAAATTAAATGAAAAAGATTATTTCGCTGTTCGTTCTCTTGGCGGCAATAATAATAACATCCCTATTTTATCCCCTAAACGCCCCTGCCGCGTGCGACAAAGAATCGGCAAAGAAAACAATGTCCATGATGGTCCCGCCGATGGTTCAAAGTATCACAAAAGATGCGGGATGGATTATTATCACTTTCGGAAGCGACTATTTTTCGTGGACCGACAGGCAAACAGAAGGGATCGTAACCGCCTATGCCAATGTGGACGCCTGCATATCCGGGCAGGCGCGGAGCCTGGAATTTAGATCACCATCCGGCAAGCTGGTTGCTCGCGCAGATAGACTTAGGGGGATTCAGATGAAGTGAGAGCCCGAACCCAACAAGCTGTGAGGAAAGACCATCAACCAGGCACGTACGCCCTTATTCCGTTGGGACGGCCTTCGGGAGGATCGCATTCCTCTCCAGAAAAGGCCCATTCAATAGTTTCATTGATGAAGGCCCTCCGCTGTTCGTGGGTTATCATGGCCTCTTTCCCGTCAATGAAGTCTCTGAAGTGCTCGCGGTAATGCTTAATGTTGTCGAGAGCCTTCCGATACCTTAACTCATTGTTTTTCAGGTACCATTTTTTTTCCATATCAATCTCCAAGGAGGAATTATGAACAACTTTGTATTGTCTATATCCAATGTTGATGGATCGATGCGTGAAATCTGCTCCGGAACGCTCAGTGGGGAAAAGATAATCGAAAGCATCATCGGTGATGATTTCGGTCCACCTCCGGTCTATATGACGATCAGCGTCACGACTGGTAGCGGCAAGGAGGTCGAGATCCACATTCCCTATGACAATAATAATGATGCGACCGCCTTTGTGGATGGAGAGCTGATTTAGAGTCTGCCCTCCTACCAGAACTTTATGGCGAAGTGCGCCCCGACATAGACGCAAACCCAAAACACGACAGTTTTCACAATAATATCTAATCCCTTCAACAAGACAACAACCTTTTCCATCATTTCACCCCTCCTCCGGCGGCCATTGTGCCGCCTTTTCTTTTCCCCCATTATAACCCCCTCCCCCTGCCTTTGCAAGTAAACTTATCTTTGATTTTTGTCTTGACAAATCAAGTTATCTTGTGTAGAGTATCCCCAACAGATCATTGAACCCCTTCCCGCCAGGCCGAGGGGGAGGGGAAAAGGAGGAGGAGATCAGGAGATGTCAGGATTAGTGGTGCCCCCGTCGAGGCTCGAACTCGAAACCCTTGGTTTAGCGGACCAGAGCTCTATCCAGTTGAGCTACGGGGGCACCCAAAAAAGAAAGGGCGGGACGATTGCCTCCCCATTCGGGTATGTCTTTCGTCCCGCCCCGGCTCCGAGTTCCTGAGCCTCACTGGTCCGCTGGTTTCACGGTAGCAAGTTTTACGGATTTGTCAAGGATATTCACACCCCCGCCACGCTCCGGCCGCAACATCTGCCGCGTACCCTGCAGAAGGGTCAGTGCAAGCCAGGCCGGAACACGAGGCGCAGAGCGAAAACCCTGCTCACCGCGCAAGGGGACCCGAGGGGCGGGAATGTAACGAAAGATCGATCTATCAATTCAGTGTGTTGTGGCGGGTATCCGCCGGAAGGGAGGGGGTTATGGAACTCAACGAATCGTTAATCATCTGTCTGTTACTGGTCGCCGTATTTTTGACCGTGATCATCCTCATGGATCGCCTTATGTGGTCTGCGTACAGCCTGTGGAACTGGTGGCGCACCCGGAAACAAAAAGGAATGATTGGAAGGGCGTTATGAAGCGAACACTGATCATCACCTGCTTGGTCCTACTCCTGATCGCCTCCCCAGCGGCGGCATACGACGATTGGGACCGAACGGATTATGCCCTGCTAGCTGCATCAACGGCCTTGCAGGTCATAGACTGGCGGCAGACTCTCCGGATAGCGGACAACCCCGGCCGGTACTACGAGGGGAACCCACTGCTCCCCCGCCATCCTGACCGGGGGCAGGTGGATCGGTATTTTGTAGGTTCATTCCTGATCCGCGCAGGGGTGGCGTACGTCCTTCCGTCACGCTGGCGCAAGGTTTGGCTGGGGGCAATGACCGCGGGATCGCTGGGGATGGTGATTCATAACGATTCAATCGGGCTGGGGATTAGCTGGTGAAAGGAGGAAACCCTATGAAATCGCGCCTAATCGCCATCCTCAAATGGGCCTCGCTCACCCTTCTCTTCCTCCTCGCCTGCTGGGGGACGATCTATGTTCTACTGAATCGGACGTTCCCCTATGAACGGCCAGCCCCGTTGACGGCGGCACAGGCGGCTTTCTGTGACGGGAAGAAGCCGGAATGGGCGTCCACGCTGATCATTGGAACGTCAACGGCGCACTGGACGATGGTGGACGGTGGAACAATCGTCTGCATGAGGAGGTAACGATGGACACAGCCTTTTCAAACCCTTTCCCTTACGGCAGTCAACCCTATGTCCTTCTGGAGCATGTAAAGCGCGGTCCGGTAGCGAATTATGAGTTTCGAGCCCTCGGGATGCTCTCCTACACCAAGATCATTTGCATTGTCCGTGATGCCCTGCGGCCCCAAGGGTACACGGTGGAAAAGAAGCACGTCAGGGGTGGGGTCTATCGGTACGAGCTGGCAAAGATGACTAAACCCAAACCCCGGTCATGGATCGGACAGATGATGGATTGGTTTGCATAAGATTTGAGTCTGGATGACTTTCTCGGTTCAATACGGACTCCATAAATGTCAACGAATCGGGCGGCTTAACGTCTCCTGCCGGATCTACAAACAGCGGACGCGACAGTCGGGAGAGACCGGGCACCCACAGCATAACCGTTTCCGCCCTGGACAGCGGAGACCATCAAACCACGAGCGGCCCACGTCCAGCCGGCACATCGCCCGACATCGGCGTCCAGTACCGGGGGCCGCTCTTTTAGGAGGAGGCAAACCCATGGCAGAAGCAGCAGTCAAGTTACCAAAATCGGCATACGAACGGCTCAAGGGATATGAGGAACGGGGATGCCATATGCTCGTACCCTCGGCGATCAACCCGGATGACATCGCCCCCGGATTCGCCCTTATCGTCGAACCGGTCCTCTTGAAATCGCACCCTCGGCACAAGGAGGTATACGCGGACAATTCGCAAGAATATGACTACCGGGCGAATGACTGGAAACCCGATTGCAAGACCGGGCGGGAAATGGTCCGCCTCCATAAGCAGGGATTTGACCGTCTCGCCCAGGCCGCCCGGATCGACTGGTTACCGGTCCAAGTTATCCGTGATTCGGTCGTTCCCTCCCGTATGATGGCACACGTTGAGGGGATGATCAGGACCTCCACCGGGGAGCTCTACCGGGTCGCGGACGCGAAGGGAATGGATCTGGAGATCGAGCGGGAACGGCTGGAATTCCAGTATGCGAAGAGCGACAAGGAAAAGCGGGATTATCTTGTCAACCGGGATCTCCTCCAGCAGAAAGCATACCAGCAGGAGAAGTGCATCAGCGGTGCCCGGAATCGGGTGATCAAGCAGCTCCTCTGCATCGCCAATGCCTACAGCGTTGACGACCTCAAGAAGGAATTCGTGGTGGTCCGGATAGTCCCCAAGCTTGACACCTCAGATCCCTACACCCGGAAACGCCTAGTCGATATGCAGATCGCCGGGATGGCCGGGATTTACGGCATGGTACAGACCGCCGCTCCACAAGGCATGATCGAGATGGCCGGGGAAGTGCCGGCGGATGTCTGCGGGAAAAACGGAGACGACCCGGACGTGATTGATCTCCCCGCGGGAAGCGACCCCCCTCCCCCCGATGAGCCTCCCTTTGCCGCACAGACCGGCCCCACCCCGGAATCCCTCCGGGCGGACTTTGTGGCATGTGATTGCACGGCACAGTGCAAATCCCTCCGGGCGATGACGACAGGTCGCGGGGAGGGGAAAGACATCGATTCCTTCCTGAAGCGGTCAAAACAACCTCCCTTGGAGAAATGCAGCCCGGAGTATCGGTTAAAACTGTACGACTTCTATACAGAGGCCGGGAAAGGGGACGGAAAGTGAAGATCCTCCACTGTGCGGACCTCCATATCCGCGAAAAAGATATAGCAGAGATTGAGCGCGTTCTACAATTCATCATAATGACCGCAAAAGCAAAGCAGGAACAACCGGATCTTACTGTAATTGCGGGAGACATATTTGACAGCCGGGACGTCAAGGTGGATAGCCAGAGTGCGATTACTGCCATCGGATTCATTTCGGACATGGCGGATATTTGTCCAGTTGCGATCGTTGAAGGGACAAGCTCCCATGACGGGGCGGCTCCCCGAATCATGCAGTATGTCCGGGGCCTTTTCCCCGTGATCGTTGCCGAAAAGCCGATGCAGGTGATCCTTAATTCCGCCGGTGAATTTGTGACAGAGGCGGACAATGAGGGACATGGCCTGGATCCGAAAATCATCATCACCCTGATACCGCAGCCGACCAAACAGTATTGGCAGAGCGCGGCGGGGATCTCCGGGGCGGATCAAGAGATCGGGGCGGCGATGGGCGGAGTTTTCGCGGGGTTTGGGGCTCAGGCGGCGAACTGGCCGGGGGTGCCGCACATAGCCGCTTATCATGGATCGATCGGTGGGGCCACTCTCTCCAATGGTCAGACACGGGTAGGGCTGGAGATCGAAGTGAGCGCCGATCAGCTCGCACTCTTGAATGCCGATGCCGTGCTATGCGGTCACATCCATTACCCTCAGCAGATCGGCGAGCGGATCTTCTATTCCGGATCGGTCTACATGAACAACTTCGGTGAGAATCACCAACACGGGTTCTATGTCCACGACTATTCTGATGCACCGGAAGACGCAGGGTGGCGAAGCGAATTCATCGAAACCCCGTGCAAAAAGGCCCTGCGGTTCGCCCATGACTACACGGGCAACGGAGGTGTGCCGGACAACCTCCTTGACCTCATGGCCCCGTCTCAGGACATCACCGGGGCGCATGTCCGGATTGATCTGACCGTATGGCAGGACGAAGTGGACAAGATTGATCGGGATGCCATCGAAAAAGCGGTAATGGGGGCAGCGGCAAGCTGTGACATCCGCATCACCCGCGTCCCCCGTGAAACCGTCCGGGCGGCTTCGGTCCTGGCCGCGGAATCCCTCCGGGAGAAGATCGAGAAGCGGGCCGAGGTGGTAGGGGAGCAGGTGGCGCTCGAGATCCTGCTGCTGGCTGACCTCCTCCAGGGGAGCAAGGCCGAGGAGCTTTTGAAGCAGGTGATGGGAGGTGGGGTATGAGGGCACGATTCAAATCACGCCGCAGCAACAGGGAATGGGATGTCAGATTCCTTTTGTCATCCGGCAAAGAGAACGATTTAGCTGCCGTCAAGTACGCCTTTGATCATAACGCGAAGATCATAGGATATGTAAGCGAAGAAACCGCCACGGATGAGATTCAGGAGGTGAAACAGTGATTGAACACCTACACGCCCGAGGTTTCACCGGTATCAAGCGCGGCATGGGCCTTGAAGAAATCGAGATCGACTTCATGGGCCGGGAGGGGCTTCTGGCCCTGGACGGCAGAAACGGAGTGGGCAAAACCTCCGTCCTCGACCTCCTCCACCCCTTCGCCCAGCTCGCCAGCAGGGACGGAGCCCTATCGAATCATTGTTTTCTTCGGGACGCCTGCAAAGAATTGACCTTTACCCATGGGGGCCGTAGTTATCGCACGGTGGTCAAGATCGACTCCGAATCGGGCCGCTCCGAAGGGTTCGTCTACGTCGACGGGTCCACCACCTCCGTCACCGGGGGGAAGATCCGGGACTACCATCAGTGGGCGCTCCAGACCTTCGGCAGTCCGGAACTCTTCTTCGCCTCCCTCTTTTGCTCGCAAAACTCCCGCAAGCTCTCGGATATGAGGGTGGGGGAACTCAAGGCCCTGTTTGTGGAATTCCTCCGGCTCGAACGGTATGAGGCATGGGCCGATACCTCGAAACAGGCCGGGAACATCCTACAGGGGCGGATGGAGGATATTGAGAGGAGAATCGCGGGGCTGACGGAGACGGCAGGAAAGAAAGACGATGTCAGGCACGAATACCTGAAGATGAGCGATAGGGATTACACCCTGGACGGCTTCCGCGCCGTCGGCAGTATCCCGGACCTGGAGGATCGCCGAAACGCCCTCCAGAAAGACCTTACCCTCAGCCGCGAAGACGCCGAAGAAATAAAGACCGTGATCGCTCAGAACGCCCTCGCCCTCGCCCGCCGTGCCGACCTCACCGCACAGATTAAGGCATTGCAGACGACCCTCGGGAAGGAAAAGACCACAGCCGAGGCCGAGATCGCCCAACTCACCGCCCGCTGGAAGGAGATCAAGGCCGAGATCGGGAAGGTCGACGGCGTACTCGTGGACAAGGCCCGGATCATGGGGGCAGCCGAGGAGGAGAAGACGACGGCGGCAACCCTCGAAACCCTCCAGCAGGACGCGGAGAAGATCGCCCGGGAGATCGGGGAGGCGAAGGACCGGCAGCATGCTCTTGAGGTGGATATCGCAGACACACGAACGAAGCTCCACGCCCTCGACAATGACCCCCGCCTCCGGGAACTCAAGGGGGAAATCGACGGGGTTAACCGGCTGATTGCCGAACAGGAACGGCTCCTCAAGGAAAATGCCGATGAACATGATCCCGAACTACGCGCCCTGGCGATGAAGATCGAAGCCACAAAAAGGCAGACCGTAGCCCTTGAGAACAAAGGGGATAACTGCCCCAACGATCCAACCTGTCGATTCATCGCCGACGCCATGACCGCCTTGAAGGAACTCCCCGATATGGAGAAGGCCCGCGAGGTGCGGCTTGACTTCCTCGCCTCCCGCCGGCAAGAGGGACGCGCCGTGATCGAGCGGTACACCAAAGACCGGAACGAGAAGTTGAACGAACAGGGGGAGCGGAGCCGGGGGATCGAGGAGCAGAAAGCGGGACTGACGGAGCAGATCCGGAAGGCAACCCATGACCTCAAGAACGTGCAGATGGTGACTCTGAATGCGGACACCCTTACGAAAGGCCATCAGAAGAAGATCGCCGCTGCCCGCGCCACCCTCGAAACCCTCCGCGCCCTTTCCGCCCGTGTCCCTGAGATCGCGGTTGCGGAGCAGAAACGGGCCGACTTGGGGCGGCAGTTGGCGGAGACCGAGGAGCGGGGAAACGATAAGCGGAGCATGTGGACCGA
>Ga0172375_10008674_pt1 | contig 13609 bp, 1 predicted proteins | sample LakKiv1m_FD_114537 | JGI IMG/M metagenome (GOLD analysis project Ga0172375, IMG submission 114537) | Freshwater microbial communities from Kabuno Bay, South-Kivu, Congo - kab_092012_11.1m | ecosystem: Environmental > Aquatic > Freshwater > Lake | place: Democratic Republic of the Congo...
CATAAACTGCGTCTTGAGCGATCCGTTTTTCAGGTCTGCCGCAAATCTTCTTTCCATTTTTTCAAATTCAAGCATTGTTCCGTACCGAGATATGTAATCCGCATACTCCATTTCCCTTGTCTTTATGAGCTCTTTCAGCTCCTTCAGTGCTTGAGATTTTTTTCTCCACTCCGACATAGCTGTATCATATTCAGCGTTTTGCTTGCTTTTAAGGTGACCTGCGAGCCATTGCATATCATCTATATGCCTGATCAGCAGACCCTCCTGATCGCGGAGATCCATAAGACTGCTTAATCTCTTCTCGTAACCAATTCTATAAAATCCGGAAAACCATTTAGCCGGATTAAGCCATCTCAGGTGGAAGTCAAAAAAACTGCCGACTTCATAATTTAAAAGATCCTTCTTAGCATCCCGGACTGCCTGACGATATTTATCTATTTTATTATTATTCTGCTCGTCGATGGCTTTTCCAAGGCGTGCTTCGAGCCTTCCTATAGACCACATTTTATAAATATGCATGATCGATTTAAGAAAACCGAATTTACTTCTAGCGTTATATCGGGCGGATAGATAAGCAGAGGTCTCAATTTCATCATTTGTTTCTATCAATGCATTTATATTATCTTCCGTTGCATTTATATCTGCATCACGGCCGAAAAACCAATTAAGGTTACTTCTTATTTCGGCATCACGCAATTCTTTTTCATACGAAGGGATCAACGTTTGTGTTAGTTGCTCTAAACGGAGTTCCTGGTTGCGGCTAAGGCCTTCGGTATTTTTAGTTCTTAATAATACCTTGCGTTCATGTTCGGCCTGAGCAAGCCTGTATGCTTTCCATTTATTTCTGAATAGCACTCTGTGAGCCGCGTTCCTTTTCGCTATGCGCAGTTCGATCTTATCTATTGCAGACTGTATTTTAGCGATCTCGGATTTCTTTTCAGAAATATAAGAAGCTATATGTTGTGCGCCGATCGCTGTGTCTTCGTTTTGGGCATCTTTAATATCGACAAGCAATCCATCAACCTTTTGCCGTAATGTTTGAAGCCTGGCCGAGTCTTTTCTGGAGCTTCTATTATAGAAGAAATCCCTTGCTTCCCTGATCCTGTGCTGCGGCCTGTCTGTGAAAGACGATCTGATCTTCTTGGAGTCCGCGCCGTCCTTGCCCACTTCGACAAAGAAACGCATTTCGCCGGGCATACCCTGTCTTCCGGGCCTCCCTTCTTTTTGTCTTTCAACCCTTATATTCTTTTCTCTTTCCGCAAAGAACAGCAAACCTTTTTCGTAGCGTATCAGCATCCCCTGATAGAACTGATCGAACAATTTGCCGTCATCTTTAGAAAGTTTCATTGCAATCTCTATTTCTTTAAGACATTTCTTCATATCTTCCAGCATATTTTTTCTGATAAAGTTATCGCCCGTATTGAAACGCGAGCCGTCTGAATTGGAAACATCATTTAATTGTTTTATTATGGATTTTAACTTATCAATGTTGCCGATAATGGAACCGTTCTTTCCTTTTAGAAGATCAGTAAGCGCCTGTCTCATATTTGCGTCATAAGCGGCATTGCCGTCGAGGCCGAACAGAATAAGGAACGCGGAAAGAGCGTCCTTATCACCTTCTTCTATTTTTACCATAAGACCGCTTGCGTTCCGTATCAAATCTTCGTGTTTACTCGATATAATATCATTCGCAAGCGCGGCTTGGTTCAACAGAACTACGTCAGAAGCTCGGCCCATTATATTAGTCGTAATAGTTATAGATCCGAGTCTGCTCGCGTTTGCTTCTACGGAGTCTTTGTTCTTGCCGTTATCGGCGCTTAAGGTTTGAAATAGGTCCAGACGAATGTTCGCCAATTCCTGTATTTCCTGTGACCATCCATCTTCTTCCGTCCTTATCTCGAGGTATGTTGATATAGCTTCGGACATGTCAACTGATGTGAGATGCACATCTTCCATGAATAGCATGAGCTGAGCGTAATCAGTGCTCTTTTCCATTTCCTGCCTCATAAAGTCTATGCCGCTAGTAACAACATCTCTCGATTTTATAGCGTTGATCTCGTTGTTGAAAACAATATATTCTTTTTCAATATTACGTATTATGCGCTCAATGTCCCTTTTTCTTTCAACCGTAGGGTTCCCGTTTAAAAGTTCGTTTTTAAGTTTTTTACGAAGCTCTATGTTTGAAGATAGCTTCATCTTATACAAAGAGTATCGAAGCTGATCCGCGTTCAACGAAGTCAGATACTTTGCCAATAATTTCGACAGCATTATAAGCATTTTAGTTTTATTTACGAAATGCTTAAAAGGAACATAGTCGCTCAGCATTATGACTATAGGGCGCTGCCCTGTTTCTTCGTCTAATTTTGATCCGCACAACGCTTTCATCATTTCTTTGAACGTAGCGCCTTGCTCTATGTGCTCATGGGATATTTTCCTTAAAAGTCCGTTCTCATAGTCGGGTATTGTAACGCAGCTTAGTCCGTGCAGAGAGTAAAACTCATCCGCGGCTTCCATGACAGTTCCGCTGAGCCCTGTAACATTCCCCTGATATATGCGTTTCATGACGTCAATCATTGACACTTTGGCGCTTGTGCCGCCTTTTCTGGCTATGTCCCTATTCCCCATTACGGCATTCAGAGCTTCATCAAGGCCGTCCTGCCATTTTCTCCCCTGCGCGTCAAGACCTGTAGATGTATCGATCAGCCTGGCTTCATTTTTTCCGGTGTCGGTATCGACACCCCAGTAGTATTCATTTTCCTTGATGCTCACTTCCAGCATTTTTTCTATAACAGACTCGAATTCACTTTGTTTAACATCAACGTCATCTATGCCCAGTGACTTGATCATTTCAATAGATTCTTTGACGAGACGATTCAATTCCGATCTTCCTTCGCTAGTCAGTCTGATGGCCCTTGTATCACCGTCATGTATAACCCATATCCCGGTTGTTTCATCGGTAACTTCACTCTTCCCAAAGCTCTCGCTCTCATATGTTCCTTCGTATTCTCTTTGTTCGACACGATGTTTAAGACGATCAATAAGTTTTTTTGCCACATAATAAGGCAAAGCTTCATGAAGGGATAACGTTCCTTCGCGGGCAGCTATAATGAACTCAGACAATGCCTGATCAAGGACCAAGCTATCAACTTCGTCTATACAGATATCGTAAAACCCCTGTAAGAGGTGGCGTTTCTCGGCCTGTTTTTCGCCGATCGCCAGATCAGTCAAATACGCGAATACTATTTGATGCGTCACAAACCTTACGCTTGCCTGAGATGCCTTTCTTCTTCTGGATATTCTTTCGGCTTCCATATCCTGCTTGCCTTTTGGCGTAAGGTTCCCGTTTTCATCCCTCTCAAATGACGCTGTGAAAGCTTCGTAATCCATCCCCTGCTCAGCGCTTATAAAGTCGGTCGTTAGACCGAGCATACGTAACTGCGTGCCTATATTCCTCTCAAGCCTTCTGGCTTCGGAATCATCTTTTGCCATGAGGTCAACAGGTTTAATTTCTTTTCCTTCCCGTATTCTCTTAATGACATCGCATTTATTGACCCTGAAAGACGCTATATATCTGTCTAGCAAGTCCGTAAATGTTTTACCTTGCCCTGTACCGGAATTTATCACGATCCCCTGAGACGTAAACCATGCTGATTGTATCTGATGTTCTCTTATCCCTGCCAGGTCATCCCCCAACCCCAGTTTCATGGATATCCATACATTGGCAGCAGCGATATGCAGAAATTCTTTTTCGCCGGCTTTGCCTTTTTCAGCCATTTTGCCCAACACTTCTGCTTTTTTACGAATAATATAAAGCCAGGATAAATATGTGTCTCGGGATTCACCCGCTTCGGCTTCGGTGTTAGACAATATGTCTTTCAGGCGCTTCAGTTCCTTTCTCTTCGCGCTCAGCTCTTCTTCGGTGTTCTTTATCTCGTCAGGACGTTTTAATTTATTTAATCCGCTCTCTATATCTCCTATAAGTTTTTCAAGCGATTCTATTTCTCTTTTTAAGCTGTTCAGGATATCTTCTCGTTCAGGTTTATCCGACCACTCGCTCCTTAAAGTTTCCGCTTCTTCCAAAAGTTCATTAACGTATTTTTCAACGATCTTTTTATCTTCGTTCCTCAGTTCACGTTTCTTCTCTTCGCTTAACTTCTCAAATTCACGCGCTATTGAGGCCTGCTGCCTGTGTTTACGCCAAACCTGCCATCTATATAACGGAGAAGAATCCATTTTGACGCAAGCATCATGTACCTGGTTTACAGCGTGGTTACTATTGCCTTTCATGAGCCCATGGGCTTCCAGAGCAAGGCTTAGCCTTACAAGCTCTACCTCATCCAATGAATCGAGATATTCTGAGTCGGATAGTACCTGACGCCGCTTTGCGATAAGAGAGTTTAATTCAGGAGAAAAACCGGTATGCGCGCTTATTTCGTTATCGAGCTCGGCTATAGCCTCATCATACATATTTTGGTATCTTATACGGATGCTTTCCGCAACACTAGGGTCGGGATTTTGAGATTGTTCTTCTATAGCGTTTATTACTTCGGCTGAAAGGCCCGACATGGGGCTCCTCAGAATACGTGAATCAATAAGTCCGGGCCCGGCCCTTTCTTCTCCTTTAGCCTTTTCTTCGGCTTTCCTCTTCGGCACCTGCGCTTCTTTATAAGCAATTATCCTGTCTACAAGAAAGATATCGTCTATGGTTTCAATGTCAGCGTTTTTAGGCAGCCAGCCTTGCATAGCTTGGCCCGCAGAAACGTCGCTTTTAAGATTTTTTACACCCGCTCTAAGAGAATCCGAATCTGCTATGCCCATCTCAGACCTAACAATGCTCAGCACATCCGTATTTTGTTCTGTTTTTGCTGACTTAAGTATAAACAGGACTCTTTTCGGAGGTTGTCCGCTCTCAACATATGTGCCGAGACTTAAGCCGTTTTTATATTTTTTTATACCGTAAGTGTTTGCGATCGCTTTTAATCTGGCCTCGTCAACAAAGAATACCTGCATACCGTATCCTTCAGCCGATTTAAACTCGACAGAGTCGTTCTCGGCCAATTTACTGTAAACCGAAACCGCATTCTCAAGAGTTCCTCTTTTGTCGTAGTCAGCGCTGTTAGCTATAGCAGAAATTATTTTTTGCTTATAAAGTCCGATCGATCCCGATAAGGCTTTTTCTTTATCTTTTAAATATATGTCCACTCTCTCGGAGACGCTGGATAATATCTTCGATGCGGCGTATTCCCGAGCCCTGTTCCCAACAACATCCGTGAAGTTCTGGCCCTGCCAATCCACGAATTTGACTGCGTCTAAAAAGGTTGCGTCTTTTTCGCTGGTTGCGTAATAAAAAGCTTCGCTAATAATTAATGAGAGCTCATCTTCGCTTATAGCACGCGTTATACCGGCCGCATTAAACCCTTTTTCCGCGGAATTGTAAATACCCGCCCACATTCTTACAGCCAAGTTCACAGCCTTGTCGAACTTTTTAGATAAGTCCTTACCCCAACCGAACTGTTCCCGCGCCATCATAAAAACAACAAACGCTTGTTTGGAAGTCATTTTCTTTCCGGCAACCGCTTCTATGGATAATATTCGGTCTTTGTAGTCTATAAACTCAGACGCTATTTTTCTAGCAGTCTGCGCCGCAATTTGCATTACTTCAGACCGATCTGTTTTAGAGTTCAAACCGGCGGCATCCGCCACCAGGGCTATGGTTAAACTGTCTATTTTTATATCGAAAAATCCCAGGCTATTCAATTCTTCTGATACAGCATTTTTAATTTCGATCCATTTATTGACAAGGCTTACAGCCGTATTGCTATTTATATCTGCGCCGTTCCAGCAAATCAAAACAAGTTTTTCAAGTTCGAGGGAATTAGGCAGTTTTCCTATTTTATCGTAAAATACATTGATCGTATCCGTCAGCATTTCATTACGTATAGGAATAAAATCAGCGGACTTTAATAATTTTTTTGATACATCGGAAACCATTTTGACTATTTCAGACTTTGCAGTGTCCGTTCCTTCTGTTAACCGGGCAATTTGTTCGGCATACTTCTTTTGTATTTCCCTAAGTTTATTCAACAGGTATTCTTTATTATCCGGCAGACTATTAATATAACTCGCAACATTCTTTTTTCTCGAACTGACAATATCAACGTTATTACTGCCTAACCCGTTCTGTATATATTGTTCGATCGTCGCAGAAATAACCCCGTCAATGAACGCGTTCTCCTTTTTGATGGCCGTGTTGTGAGCCTCTGCCGCGGCTTCTTCGCTTAAAGGAAATGCGTTGTCTAATATCTTTTGCACGTCTTCAGGATCGTCTACGCTCAATCCCCCTAACGCGTCTCTATCGGAATCTCTCATTATCTCCAACACCGCTCTTCTTTCGCCCTTTTCATGCGATATGATAGCTTGAAAAGCCATATTCCCCATATCCCGTTTACTTGCAAAAGGATATAATTCCCCCTTTTTATTCGAAAACAAAGCGTTCAATTCAGTTTCTTTTTTCTGAAGATCTTCCGTATTGATCCACACATAACCCGTTCTTCTTCCGCAATGGGTCACAGCTTTGTCACTTGTTATTACAACATCACCCTGTTCAGTGATGACCAGCCCTATCCCTACTTCATCGCCGGAAAGGATCTTTGAAATTTCTTCCCATTCTTGCCTTTTATCATTTTTCGTATCCTGCCATAACTTTGCCAGATCGTAATACGCCTGAGAGCCATTTGATATTAGAATATATTTATTTATCACTTCTTTGCCCAACTTGTTTTCGATTGCTTTAAGCAGCGAATTCATTATCGGTTGATTTGCTTTGTTTATTTCTTCGTGTTGTTTATCGCTTACAATATTGATACCCATTGCCGATTGTTCATTTTTTGCCCATGCCAAAAACTCATCCCGCACATTTTCGACCAACACCGTATCTCCGTAAATTTTGCCTAATTTGTTAACAAGTTTACCGAGCACGGGATTTTGCTGAACATCGCTCATATACAAAAGCGGATTTTTTCTGTATTCAGCTTTCATGCGATTAAGTATTTTATTGTGTTTATCGGCATCTATTTCGTTGGTTGCTTCGGAAAAAAATTCAGTTGTTAAAACAGGTTCTTCGCCCTTACCCGCGTATTGAATCCTGCTCTCCTGTGGGATCTGACGCGCTATTTCCCGTGTACAGAAAGCCTTGTCGACTTTGTAGGTCCCGTTTGTCTCGTTGAATTCCACGAAAAATGCATAATAATTCCCTTCTTCGTCAGTCCCTACGACCCACGCGTTGTTTTCACTGTTAAAACCAAAGGCAAGATTATCAAGAAAATCATTTACCCGCGCCTGTTTTATTTCGATATTCTCGTCTTCAACAGCGGTTTTCAGATTTTCCATTCTGGCATTATAACGTTTTTTAAATTCCCTTATCATATTCCTTACGGCTTGAGCGTTCCTGCCGGATTTACCCATAGCGTTCGCGGTTAAAGCGATAAGTGTTGCCATATTCTCGCAGTCGAATTTGTCATTATTTATAAAGTTGGATTCAAGGGCTATGTAAAACCTGCCCGTATCAGTCAGCTGCGAGTAAGCCTCTTTTTTATTTGTAATGATCGCTATGTATGGCCGCTTCTGTTCCTTGTCGAATTTGGGAAGTATGACAAGATACGAGACTTTGTTCCTTTTAAGAAGATCAGCTATACCTTCGGTGTGAAAGCCGCCCGTAACAAGCGCTGCAACTGTCTGCCCCTTTTGTTTCATTATATCAATGGTGTTTTCCACTATAGCGCCATTACGCTTATTGGTAATATCGTAGAACTTGACCGCATCCGGCACATAATTGAATATTTCCTGATAATTTATTGCCGGAGGATTAATTCCGTATTTTTTATATGTCCGATCGATAAATCCGGAGAATAGTTCGGGAGTGATCGAATCTTTATTTTCATTGTAGTACGCCAGACACCCCGGAGACAGTCGCACTTCAAGCATATCCCTTAAGCATACTGCTTTTTGTATAAGGCCGGACAGAGCGCGTTCATCGTCATTCCTGAATATCTTTTCTTTGATCTTGTTTTCATAGGAAAGAACCTCATCCGATATCGCTGACACATCTATGGAATCGTATAGGTTCATGTATTCCACATAAAGATTGAGGTTAGGATACGCGGTTAGATCAACGTTGTAGAGCTTTGCGGTATCTATAAGAGAAGAGTAAAATATACTCGCAGATACTTTACCGAGTTTATAGGCAATGCTTTTCAATATAAGCTCTTCAAGTTTAGACTTGTCAATAATGGCCTTTAGCCCCTTAAGAAGTTCTTCTCTTTCAGCGTCTGTTTTTGTGAAGTCGCATCTCTTTTCGATCTCTACCGCCTTTAAAAGAGTGCCTATATTACGGTAGCTGTCAGGCGCAATGCCGTTCAACTCGCCCATTTTCCGGATCTCTTCCCAGCGCGACGTAAATCCTACTCTGCCGTTATCCTTTATAACTGAATTGTTCTCAAGGGCTTTCAGCTCATCGGAGTATATCTGCCCCGTCAGATCCAAGAGCGCCGTGACCAGCTTTTCCGCTTCTGACGCGAGAAAGTCCTGTTTTAAAAGAAGGTCTTTATACACGGACATATTGTCTTTGTATAAAGCCATATCATCAATACCGTAAAGGGCTACGCCGGAATCATTGATAATAGAATAGTATTCGGCGGCGGAAATGCGGCCGTCTTTCAAAAGGTCATCAGCATACTTGTTCTTGATCTCCCTGTCCGGAAATGAGGAGATTATACTGGTATCAATGAAACCCCGCGAGCCCTCTACGGCAACGAGTTTTACGTCGTAATTAACGACCAGATTATCCAGAATATCGGCTATAGAATACTGAGCGCTTAAGTTATCATGCGCGTCTTTGATATTTATGATAGTTTCTTTGGAACTGCCTATCTGGATATCTTTGGTAACGGCTATATCTCTGGGTATATTGAATTGTTTGAGATTTATGCGGGTTGATTCTTTCGGGTTGCCCTGCGCTTTGCCGAGGTCAATCGGGTTCTGCCCGAATGTTATGTCCTGTATTAAGAAAGTGAGTATTATTATGACACTAACACATTTAAATAATATCCTATGCCTGCAGAATATATCTGTCATATAATACACCTTTACAAAGTCTTAAAATACAATACAAAATAAAAAGATAACGCGAAATACGATATCTTCCTCATTTCCTCAATAAGTATATCATCTGAAGAGTATAGGACAAGTGCGGTATAGCTAGATTTTTGATGCCTTAACATTTGTAAAATTTGTGTAACAAAATCAGGGATCGCCTGCGGATTAGTACGCGAGATCTGCTTCAAGATCGCTGAGGTACTTGTCATTTGTATCCTCATCCACCACCTTACTGTCTGCTCTTATCTTCTTATTCTTTATTCTCTGCTCGAGTTTTAAAATTTGGTTATTGTAGTTCAACTCGTTCTCAACCATCATTTGACCTTGTTCCGCACCCATAAATGCATTTATAGAATCTTCCCAGCTCGTGTTGTTGGAACGTATCCTGATTATCGCGTCTTCATAATTTAATGCAAGTTGTTTCGCCAGTTCTATCTGCGAAATGCCCAGCATAGCGTACACGCTGATAAACTTATTGGCTCTGATAGAGTCTATTCTTTCCATGATATCTTCGGCGTTATCCCTGTCATTTACCATAATTACCTGGGCGCCGAATTGCTTATATATTCTGGCTACACGGTTAGCTCCTTTTAACGAAGCGTCGATCACGATGACCTTTTGTTTTACATTTTCCCTGATCTCTTCAACATACTTCATCGATACTTCTTTTTCTCTCTCTGCCCTCTCATTTCTTAACATAGACTCTGCCTGTCTTAGATCGCTCATTCGTTCGACAACACTGCTTTCTTCCGTAACCTCGCGATCTATCTTGACGGATGCCGGCACTCTTCCCAAAGCCGCCTCAAATCCGGCAGTCTCGTATTCCATCGCCGACACGGCTATATCTTTCAGTTTTGACGCGAGGCCGGTTACGATTTCCTGTACGTCTGCTTCGGCCCTTGTTTTCGCATCATTGTTTATCCTATCAGCGTTTATGTTTGCAGCTTCATGAACATCCCTTGCGGCCTGAACGGTTTCTCTCATTGCCAAAACATCTTCTGTGATGCTGCCTTGTAAAGCAATGATGTTCTGAGACAATATGTCCGCTATATTTGTCATTACGTCAAAAAGCATATCTCTTATCGCATCTAATCCGCCAGCCCTTGTTTTGCCTGCATAGATATCCTGCGTAAGTTTGTTTATCTCATTAAGAGCATCAATCAATCTTCCCGCGATATCTCTGATCATCGATTCATCAGTGCTAAATTCGCCGATAGCCGCGATATCCTTCGCCAAGTTGTTGACGGAATTATCCAAACTCGCGATACTGACGGACTGATTGTCGTCCAACTTACGCGCACCCACCAGCTGACTGATAGCATTCCTCATCTGAACAACAGCTTCGTTCATACTTGCGGCGATAGCATTTTCACCCGATACTATAGCCTGAGCTTGCTCGGCGATATCGGTTGCGGCTATTTCATCTCCCGTAACATCTTCAGCGCTGACTTTAAGCTTCGAAGCTATTTTCGCCCACACAGATATAGCTATGGTGCTTATAGAACTTTGATGTGTTGAAATTATCTTGTTAGCGATCTGGTCGAGCGCATATTTAAACCCGTCGGTTTCGAAAGAGCCGTCAGCTGCGCGTTTCGCAGTTCTTGCCGATTCAATAACAGCACTACGCAAATACTCAAATCCGTTATTACTTAGGATCTTTTCTGCAGTACTGCCCAAAAGATCCTTTTCCGTCATGGCTCTTGCAATGTTATTCATAAGGTTGTTAATGAATGAGTTTATAACGCTTTCCACTATTCCTGCTTTGCCGAGGTCCGTTTCAGACGTTACCGCATTTGAGTAAGCCCTTAAAGTATCTAACATATTATCCGTTACCTTCTTTAAATCAAAGAATACTCTGGTTTCAGCTTCTTTTCTCAACTTCCCTTCATCTTTCATTGTTTGGACCTTGGCATTTATCAGCTTTTGAGCCATCTCATCAAGAGCTGTTGTTATTACAGCTAATTTTTCTTTATACACCAAACGATCGTTCGAGATAGCCGAATCGATCTTTTCATTAGCTGCTATAACACGAACATTTGTCGAATCAAATTTCAAATATCCCGCGATAGCGCTTGCAACGTCTTTTGCCACTTCTCTTGACAGCCCGTCAATACCTTTTATCTTCCCGGCATCAGGGATCATGCTTATAGCGCGTATCGTTTCCGACAGAGCAGGGCTTCCCATTATTGCCTGAACATTGTTATCCAATCTCTCCCTGGCGCTGTCGCCGATATTTTTCTTCACTACATGGTTAATGGCATTACCAATGCTCGTATTATTATCTATCGCATACTGTACGGCGCTAAGAACACCCTGTCTTACAGCTTGCCAATCAGATGTTTTTGTAACAGTTGCCGGTACGCTATCGCCTATTAATCTTTCTACTACAGCTCTGTCCACAGAATTACGCACGGCATTTACCGCGTTATTCACCATATCTAATGAATTTATTTCTTGCACCTTCCTGACCATACCCGAAGCTATATTTCCGGCAATAGCATCTGTATTCCTGCCTAATACAGCAGCCCTTGCAAGTTCTTCGATATAAACAGGGTTTATACTATTAACTGATGATGAATCGGCTTGCTGGCTCATGTCGCCGACTGCTATGCTGTAATTAACAAGAGAGCTTCTCACAAGAGCTTCTATGGCATTTGCGGACAGCGCAGATAATCCGGTGTTAGGCAAGGAGTTAACGGTATTCTCTATGTTCACCCTGAGGGCCGACGCGTCCGGACTTCGTCCGGAAATCGATGACATCTCTGTGATCAGGTTTATTGATGTGCCGGCAATAGCGATAGATACATTACGCATAGCGCTATTTATAAATCTCGACGCTATCTGTTCTGATAAGTTTTGAGAAGATATTTTCTCCGCTATAGCTGACACTAACGTTGCTCTCGCGGAATCTACCGGCAATCCGCGCCCGATAAGAGATATTACTCCGGACGCCGCAGCGATCACTCTTTCATCGCGAGCCACCCTATCTACATCGCTCCTTAAAACACTGTTATTCCTTGCCTCAGCAGTAACAGTGTCCCTCAACATCCTTTCCGCAAGGTCAGGGATGAAACCTGTTGCACTATCGGCTGACGATCTAAGCATGCTGACCTGACTAACGAATGCCAGCACCTGTCTCTCCGAAACCTTCCGATCCATCGCACGCCCTAATAATGTCTTTAAAGACATGGTCTCTTCTTTGGTCAGATTCCCTCTGATCTCGGCTGTAGATATTATGTCGGCTATGAGAATCCTTGTAGTCTTATTCGCCGGATTAATATTCTTGTCCTTATAAACATTATCCAGCGCATTATGAACAGCGGTCATATTGGCCTCCGCCCCTTCGGGTAGCAATTCCCCGGCCATTGACTCAATAGCAGTATTTATAGCTGTATTGACTATAATATTTCTGGCAACGGCTATAAATATCTGCGAACCTGTTTCGGAGACTATCGTCATCGGCGTCTTGGATCCGGTTTCAGGCACATCAACAGTTTTGGCTTTATCTATCGCGCGAGTATCGATAAGATGTTTATTAATCGCATCTCTTAAATTCATTACGGCATCATTAATTCCGCTGACTTCTCCCAACTCAACTCTATCAACCAGCTCCCTTGCGGCATTTCTTACACTGACGCTAAGAGACGCGTTTCTCATTACTTGAGCATCGCTTACTCCCGCTGATTCAACGATCTGGAATATCAACGTATCCGCGCGCGCTTCCAGCGTCTGCCTGGCAAAACCTATGGACGCTGTTCTTGCCAGTTCGATCATCGTTGTTTCCATTCTATCAATAACTCTGTTCAATCGTGCCATATCACCGGTCTCTACTGAACCAAGCGCCGCTGTCGTTGCTTCACGAAGCGCCGCTAATCTCCCGGCGACTAATTCTACATCTCCGTTTTGTACAGCTATACCCAAGTCCGACATCGCATTTGAAAGATCGTGCGAGTCAAGTATCTGCGACCTTGTAGACATGTCGGGTATTGCGGCCAGGATCGCGTTATCAACTTCAGTCCTTATCAGGTCAGATAATGCGGACGAAGAAAACGCCGAAGCATTTCTCGTAGAGATAAGACCAAGTTCGCCAAGGGCTTTATTTTCTGCGGCAGTCAATTTTGCCGGCGTCTTCGACGGGTATATAATACCTGCCTGCATTCTTATATATTGCATAACATCAGCTAATGCCTGCTCTACACCTTTTCCTTCGGTAACAGCGATATTTAAACGTTCGATAGATTCCGCGTTAATGCCGGCGAACGCTCTGTCCCTTGCGGCCTTTTCGGTTATTCCGGATGCCTCTATAAGGCTATATACAACCGTTCGCACGTCGCCGGCAGCTGTTTCGTATAAAACACGGGACGATATATTTTCAAACTGCGGTTTTTGTGCATCCGGTTTTTGAGCTTCCGCTATCAATACGTCCCTGGCATGTTCCAGGCACGCAGTTAAAGCG
>Ga0172375_10008676_pt1 | contig 13606 bp, 10 predicted proteins | sample LakKiv1m_FD_114537 | JGI IMG/M metagenome (GOLD analysis project Ga0172375, IMG submission 114537) | Freshwater microbial communities from Kabuno Bay, South-Kivu, Congo - kab_092012_11.1m | ecosystem: Environmental > Aquatic > Freshwater > Lake | place: Democratic Republic of the Congo...
CGCTTCCGCCGTTGCCCAGGAAGAATAGGGTGTTCCCGGACGAGCGAGCCTTTGAAAAAATCTCGATCACTCGAGAAACCGCTTCACAATCCATGCGGTGCAGCAGTTGGACAAGACGTTCCACGTACCTGAGTGCGTAATCGCCGGCTGGAGTTCTGTCGTTCATGGTGTCTTCCCATAGCCTGGCGGCCGAACAGGCTTGTTTTTTCAGGACATAACTTTATAGACTGCAAGGCCACTTTTCAATATGATTAATTGGGCTCACGATGCTGAAGGCTGAATCTGCTTCCCTAAATCACGTTTTGTGGTAGCCTGTGAAAGAAGTAGATCCATTCCTGGAGAGGATACGCGATGCGTCGGATTAACCCCCTTTATGTTCAGGTGGTCGGTAAGGCCGCCACTACATCACCATATTTCAAGCTTCTGTCCATGGAACTGCTGGACTTTGACATCGGACGGTCACTGCTGGAGATAAAATGCCACCACAAGCATCTTCAGCCGTTTGGCATGGTGCATGGAGGTGTGTTCTGCAGCATCATAGACGCCGCGGCTTTCTGGGCGGTCTACCCCGAGGTGGACGAAGACTCGGGCATGACTTCCGTTGACCTGAAGCTGAACTACCTTGCCCCTGCCGCTAGCGGCAAGCTTATCGCCAGGGGACGCAGGATCAAGCTCGGCAAGACCCTGGGACTCGGCGAGGTGGAAGTTACTGACGAAGACGGCAGGATTCTGGCACATGGCACCTCGACTCTCATGGTGATTCCAGACCTCCCCTTCTCGGCGGGAGAGACGATTCCGCCGAAGTTTCTGGACTGATCGGCGGTCCGACCAATCGTAGCGATTTCTGGAAGACAGTGATGGCACCTTGCCACAGCCGAGCACCAAAGAACCGGCAGCACCGGAATGTGGTCAGCCCATTCATGGCTGTTATTGTAGCAATCTGTACGCCCGGTGGCGGGGAACGAGGAGAAATGAAAACGCCCCTGCCCTGGTGACCACAGCGCTCCGGCGACCAGCGGAAGCCGGACAAGAGTTGGAGTTTCTTGGAGAGGGTCCGGGAACCACTTCTTTGCACAAAGAAGGGGTTCCCGGCGCATCTTCAAAGAAAACGCCTGGAGGCATCCATGCCTGGATTAGTTCTCGATGGACATTGTCATTGCGGACTTAGTCTGCCTTTTGAAAACGTCGTCATGGAATGGCGGAGAGCAGGAATACTCGGTGGAGCGGTCTTCTCGCCGGTCGAGGAAATATATGATCGTTACGACCCCTTTTTCCGGGACTCCGAGGATTACCTTCACAGCCGGGATCATGTCCACGATTATCTCGTGCGGCTCTCCGAAAGGGATCACATTTTCCCGTACTTCTTCGTGTGGAACGATTTCGCGTCTATTCCAGAGCGTTTTGTAGGGATCAAGTGGCATCGCCACGCGGGTGAGCCTGTCTACGCGTACGGAACATCAAGATGCGAGGCCGCGATCGAGGATATTTGCGCCCGCAGGCTCCCTGTGGTCCTCGAGGAGGAATTCGCCAATACCCTGAATTTCATCGGCAAGATCGCGGGAAGGACCGACGTCGTAATACCTCACCTGGGCTTACTGAACGGTGGGTACATAAGGCTCAAGGGCGCCGGCGTCTTCGAGCACCCCAACGTGTGGGTGGACACTGCTCTGGCGGGACAGTGGGAGATCGAGGATTTTGCAGCTTCGTACGGGATTGAGCGCATCGTTTTCGGATCTGATTATCCTTTCGGTCTGCCCGCCCTTGAGAAGCGGAAGATAGTCGCAGCGTTCTCAGGCGCGGACCTGGCGGCCGTTCTGGCGGGCAACCTACTGAGGCTCCTGGGAATGCATAGGTAGCATGGACGGGATTTCGGGCCTGCAAAGCTCAAGTTGCCAACAGTGTCTCTATTTTGAGCCTGTCTTCTCCGGCAAAGGTTCGCCTGAACCGTGTTCCTGAGGCCGGCACTGCGGCTCCACCGTGAATTTCGAGGAGGGATCCACTATGAGGGATGCTTCCATGAAGTTCCTGCCGATAAGCATCGGGTATTCGAATCCTGTGCGATCCACTAGATTGATTTCCGATTCCTTGAACACCTTTCCGAGGCAAACGCCCAGCCGGATCACCCACCTGCGCTGGAATTCACCGAAGTGGCGCTTGATTTTGCGGGTCCCAACGATTGGGGTCTCGATGGTATGCTTTTTTCCGTGAACGTCCTGGACAGTGAAACGTACCCACCGCTCTCCGTGCCTCTGGAAAACCACGGGATCTGCCGCGTGCAGGGAACAGCTTACGGCTCCGGTGTCCACCTTGGACGGAATGACTATGTTGCAGGGGTGCAAGGAGACTCGCTCGACCCATCCCACCACCACGGGAGCTTCGGGGTCCGCTCCTGCGGAAAAGGCTGCAATTAGTACCAGGATGGCCGTGACCGGCAGGGCGGCGCAGAAGTATTTGATATAACGAGGTCTCGTCATCATCATTGGTTGTCCTTCTCGTCTTATTGAGCGGCGGTATCTTATACTATTTTTCGTTGACTGGGGTAGCGCCCGACCAATCGGCCCGGATCTTGACATTCTGCGGCGTCCGATGGTAAGGTTACTTTTTGTCATGGCGGTGTAGCTCAGCAGGTTAGAGCATGCGGCTCATATCCGCAGTGTCCGGGGTTCAAGTCCCTGCACCGCCACCACTTGACCCGCCGATATCATTCAATTCAATCCCGTAAAAAAGTGTCGGCAAACTGTCGGTAAGTCCAGAATCCCTAAGACTCTCAAGAAGTTACGCTGACCATTAGCTAACACCGCGCCACTGTTGAAGAATCAGACCAAATGGCACAATGGCTGCAATCGTGTGGCGGCTCCCGAGCCCTGGCAGGGACCCTTTCCCCGGTTTGCTGTTGGCATCATCCTTGCCCGCCTCTACCTGTACGCGTGCCCTGCCCGGTGCTTTTTGGGGTTTTTGTTCGGAGGGCTGAAAAAATGGTTGACTCGGCGCTCACGAAGGAGTAAAAAGTACTGTAACGAGGTTCTTTATCCGTGACGTCTTTCCGGCCAAGTGCGATGTTCTTTAGCTCCTGGGGCTATTATTATTACTTTGCCCCACGTGGAGGGTAGAGCGCGCTCCTGCGGTCGGACAACAAAACGAGTCCCAAAAACAGAATGCGGAGCAAGCGCTCCGCATTTTTTATTTTCAGGAGGAATCATTATGGTAATCGTCATGAAGAAGAGCGCAACGGAACAGGATGTAGCGAGGGTTCTTTCCAAAGTCGAGGGGTTCGGTATGAAGACCCACCTCTCCAGAGGGAAGATCCGTACCATCGTAGGGGTGGTAGGAGAAAACCGAGGTGTGGACCCGACCGCTTTCGAATCCTTGTCCGGCGTTGAACGGGTCGTCCCGCTCCTGGGTCCCTTCAAGTTGGCCAGCAGGGATTTCCGTAGCGAGGATACGGTATTCTCCATTGATGGCTCGAGCATCGGCGGCAAGAAGATCATCGTCATGGCCGGTCCCTGCGCAGTGGAGAGCAAGGAACAGATCATCGAGACCGCTCTGGCGGTCAAGAAAGCCGGCGCCACAGCTTTGCGAGGGGGAGCGTTCAAGCCCAGGACGTCGCCGTACAGTTTCCAGGGCCTGGGAGAAGAAGGCCTCAAGCTCCTTGCTCAAGCGAGGGATGTTGCAGGAATCGCCGTAGTGACCGAGGTTACAACTCCCGATCTGGTACCCCTTGTGGCCCAATACGCAGACATCCTCCAGGTGGGAGCGAGAAACATGCAGAACTTTGCACTCCTGCACGCGGTGGGGGAAGCCCACAAGCCCGTGCTGCTCAAGCGTGGGCTTATGAGCACCATCGAGGAATTCCTCAACGCCGCGGAATACATCCTCAGCCACAACAATCCCCGGGTTATGCTCTGCGAGAGAGGAATTCGGACTTTCGAGACCTACACCCGCAACACCCTGGACATCAACGCCATCCCGGTGCTGAAATCCTTGAGTCATCTTCCCGTGGTCGTGGACCCCAGCCACGCCACGGGGAAGCGGGAATACGTCCTCGCCGTGAGCCGGGCCGCCGTTGCTGCCGGAGCGGATGGTTTGATCGTCGAGGTGCATCCCGACCCCGAGAATGCACTCTCCGACGGAGCGCAAAGTCTACGTCCGCACGAATTCGAACACTTCATGGAGGAGATCCAGAAAGTGGCCGGAGCGATGGGCAGGGAAATCTGAAGGCAGCCGGATTTGCCGGGATTGTTGTGCCGCTGGGGGACGAGCACGCGGCGGCACGCACCCATCGGTCATCTCTACCGGCAAAAGGGGCCTATGTACGCTGATGCGTAAATTCGGTAACACGGGTAATCCGTCCTTCCGGCGGAGGCAGGAATCCCGTCGTTCAGAATGCTCCGGCCCGCTGCTTTCGCCGATGTGACGAGGCGGGTGGAGGCTATTCTATCTACGGCGCTGCAATGAATACGAAATCGTATTTGCGCCACAACTTGCTATTCTATGGCGCAAATACGGTCGCGTATGTAGCTCGCCCGATGGGACTCCTTCGCTTCGCTTGCAACGATAGGTCCCGGGCATGTCATTGCGAGGACCGGAGCGACGAAGCAATCCCCAGGGCTAGGAGGCGGTTGCGTAACCTTTGCGAAGAGCCAAATCGTAGCACTATTGTCCGGCTGGTCGGTATAAAACTCCCCTCACCCTACCCTCTCCCAGAGGGAGAGGGACAGGGTGAGGGCACAGCCTGTAGCAGTACCACGACTTCCGGCATGTACGCAGTTACACGACAGCCTCCTAGCCGCCTACGGTCACTACGGAACCATGTCGGTCAATAGCATGGTCTACTTGTATCGTATTGACCCTGATAGCGGCGATCTTAACGCGTGGCTCTATTACCTGATGTGGGGTGAGTGGTACAGCTATTGATTTCGCGGGATTTTCAGGGCAGTTCCTTCTCAAATCCGGACGCAGCGATTAAGGGCGAATTCCCAGGGTATGGGATCTCGCCTCTTTCATTACGTCGCCGGCCATTCATGGGTTTTCCTGCCGATTCGCTCGCCTCCCGTACCATCGTAACGATAGTAGAGAATTCCCGACGAGATTGACGTGGTCAAGGCATTCCTTCCCGGGGGCCGTTGGAGTGACAACGGGGATCTGTCGCTCAAAATAGATGACTTTGGGCCCCGTTCCCCCTCCGATCATATTGCTACCAGTAGTGCCCGTAAATCATGTAGTGCCAGTCTTCCCACAAGCCACCATGATCGTGGGAAATGCCGGTGACATCTATCACGGTGTAGGAAGTGCTCCACATTTTTTGAAGTGCCGAGTTGACTGCTGCGTTGGTTGTCGGGTAATACCCGAGTAAAGTCTGAACGTACCTGTTCGTGAACGTGAACCCGGGGTACTCGCTTCGGGCGAAATATTCTTCGTGAAAATACGCGCCAATAAGCATCAAACCCTTAGTAACGGCACTAAACCGGTCCCATGAAGTGCTCGAATTGATCTTGAGGTATTCACTTCCGTACCAGGTCCAGGAACCGATGGTGTTTATCGCCCCCGAGGCTCGGATGAACTCGTCTCTGGCTTCCTGTAGCGTGAACTGGGCACTCCAGCCTGTGGAACTGTTCCAGTCGTACATTGGCCAATACAGACTTCCCGCATACCAGGCCAGTGCCTCCGTGAGCCATGGGTTGCCGTCGAGAAACACGGAGTGCGTATGGATGTTGTGAATCGCGTGGACGGTTTCGTGGCACAAAACGCTGCTCCATTCCCCCATGTCGTCTGCCCAAGTTGAGCTCCAACGGTAAACCGGACCCCACATTCCAAATCCGTCAAAAAAAAACAAGTCGGGCATCTCATTCAAATTCATGTAAATGTCGCTATCTCCGTTGCTCCAACACTGTGTTACTGCCAGCGCCCCCCCTACAATGCTGGAGTCAGTAGAGAAGTACACGTCTATAGGTCCATTTGTGTTGTACCAACCCAATGTGTACTCGGCGAACCACCAGCAGTAATCAGCCAGATGAAAATTCGCCCCCCAGTCGTACATCCCGAGCAGCCAGGTCCACTGGGCGGACTTTGTCCATGGGTCATACGCCTCATCGGCCCACTCGTAATGGAACCTGAAAATCGCGTTGCCTCCCGCCCAACCAAAACCGGGAGTATCATAATAGTACTGGGTTGCCGCTGATGCGGCGGGTAATGCGAAAACCGCGACGAGGGTCAAGACCACCCACGCCCTCTTGAACCACACTGCATGCCCACACATCTTACTTCTCCTCCAGAATAAAGAGCATTCACAGAATCAAGGGCCTGCCCTTGGCGGCAAATCCAACGGCATTGGGCCCACTTTCAATGAACCCCCAAGAAGCTTCCACCCTCTGCATCTATCGTGACATCCTGGAAATGGGGACAGAATGCCCTCACCCGCCTCCGCGTCGCGAAACAGTTATCGGAAAGTCCATTCCCCTCCTCGAATACTGAATGAGAGGCCATAGAAAGCTTTGCGGACCCTTGCGCCGTAACCAACCGAGGACATCGTGAACCCGGAGTCGCTCATGGTTCACGTCAATCTTTCGGCGCGTCCCCTTCTGAAGTTTGCTGCAGCCTGTCTCCTCTTCCGGTTTCATCACCCCCCTACAATCCAATTCCTATACGGTGGCTCTCGCCATAAGATTATGCTCGACTCTGGAAGTCTTGGTGTCCCTGATACCCCTTAGATCCGTCCTTGACCGGTAACATAGGATAGAGTTACTGTGCGGGGAGAGTCAAGCTAATTCAAACAACCAAAGTAACCATTCCGTTTAGGTGTCGAAGTTCTTGATGTTGTTGTGGGGCAGGCTGGAAAGCCTGCACCACAACAACAGTCGGCTCCCCTGATCAGTGAATGGATACATGAAATCAGCTTGACTTTTCGTCCGGGCTACCCTAATCAAGGATGAGGGGCCAAGTCTTGCCCCCGTTACGTATCCGATTGTCTTGCAGATTCTTCGTCAAATGTGCGCTTCGTTCGCGATAAATCCCCAGGGAGGGCATGGACCGACCGACTGATTCCGGAAAGGGGACAGACGTGAAGGTCGAGAAGACAATCCTCGTGAAGACCATTGTGGCGGCGGTAGTGGTGCTCGTCGCGCTCCCGGGACTGGTCCCCACAGCCTGCGGCACGGAATCGGTCGTCTGGGAGATGGATTACACCCGTCTGCATTTCGATTGGAACGGGACGTGGGACAAAACCGCGTGGTGGGCATACGCACTCTGGTATCTGGATCTTATTGACTGGAGCTACCTCTGGGCCTGGTACGGCTTGGGCTGGGACCAGCTCAGTCCGCTCAACACTCCGCCTTCGGGCAAGATTAACGTGTACTTCTACAACAGCCAATGGGGCGGCGAAGCCGGCAGCGGATACATTTATGTGGCCATCAACAAGTTGCCGGACCTGGAGCTGACCACAAGCCAATGGTTCTATCAGACGCTGGCTGCGGGCCGGGTCCTGACTCATGAGCTGTGCCACACCATCTTCCATGCTCATGCGGCAGGCTTCCACTATTTGGACGACCACCACGTTACCACGGAGGCTTTGGCGTATTACACGGGAGATTTCATCTATCCGTGGTACAGCTATTCGGGCGGGTCGTGGCATCCGTACCAGACGTTCAGCTCTCTGTCCGCGAGCTACCGGAATGCGGTCTCAGGCAACGGAAACACGATCTTGTCATTCATGGATGCGGGTTACCAGTACCTCTACGGCTCGATGGGGAGCGCAACCTGGAACAATGCCTACTTTACCATCCAAGCCGTAGGGTACTATATGTACAACTGGAGCGGCAACGAGAACAGATCGTACATCGCGACGCTGCTTGATCACCTTTACTGGGGCGCCAACATACCCACGGCCATCGAGTTGACATTCGGTCACGGGGTGAACGTGAATGTTGCGGGATACGCCGATACCAGCGACTTCTACTACTATTTCTACCATTATTTCTGGGGGTGAAACGGCGCCTCGACAGCCGGGAGTTGAGCACCTGTATCGCAGTAGCCCGGGCGGCGATTCAATCTGCGGTCCCGGCACCAACCCTGCACCGCCGTTAAACATCCCTCCCGCCGATAGGTTTTGACACCCGCCCCTGTTGATGGTATTCCATCTCGCACCAGGATTACTCGAGACCATTTCGCTTTGCAGGACGTGACCCCTCCTGGACCGCTGCGGACTTCCCGAGCAAGGTCCTGTCTGCCTCAACGGAGGAGGCGGCCCGGCGAAGTGTGTGACTGCAGAGCCCCGTAGAGATGGGTTCTGGAAAGAACGCGAAACATGAATCTTGAAGCCAATGTCCCCAACCAACCGAGTGCCACTCAGGAGGAGACGGTTACCGTTGTCATCCCCGCGTACAACGAAGAGCACACAATCGCGGAAGTCGTACTAGGGGTCAGGAAACACGTCCCCCAAGCCCGAATATTGGTGGTTGACGACGGCTCGACCGACGGAACAGCCCGCCGGGCCTCGGAGGCAGGAGCCGACGTCATCTCGCATCCTCTGAACAAGGGAAACGGAGCGTCGGTAAAGACCGCCCTGAGAGCCATATCCGGCGGACGAGTGGCCATCCTGGACGGGGACGGCCAGCACGACCCGCAGCATCTTCCGGAGCTTCTCAAACGTCTGGATCGGTACGATCTCGTGGTCGGCTCACGGACCTTCGGCTACAACGAAGCCTCGCCTTTGAGAACAGCCGGAAATCTTTTCCTCAGGAGACTCGCTTCCTTCCTTGCAGAGCAGGACGTGCCGGACCTTACTTCGGGATTCAGGGCCTTCCGCCACGCAATCGCGATAAAGTTCATCCACATGTACCCCAACGGCTATTCGTTTCCTTCCACGAGCACGTTGAGCTTCATCACAGCCGGCTACAATGTGGGGTTTGTCCCCATCCCGGTTCGGCCCCGGCCGCCGGAAACAAAGAGCAAGCTCCAGCCCTTTCGGGATGGATTTCGCTTCCTGATGTTCATCCTGCGCATAATCACCATTGCCAATCCCAACAAGATCTTCTTTCCAGCAGGACTGCTAATGGTCCTGGCGGGAATAGTCCTGACCATCCGGAACCTCGTCCTTTTCGCGCAGTTTTCCGGCGGCACGGTTCTATTCCTTGCGGGAGGCATAAACATTATATTCTTCGGCCTCATCCTGGATCAGTTCGCATCCCTGCGGCTCCAGGAGCGGGACTGATTCCCCCGCGGCGCCGGAACCATGTGTGGAATCTGCGGCATATTTCTCATGGAACCTGACGCAGTCGCGGAGCGCGGTCTGCTGGAGACCATGAACCGCACTATGATCCATCGCGGGCCTGACGACGAAGGATACTATTCGGATGGTCCCGTCGGCCTTGCGATGCGCCGCCTGAGCATAATTGACCTGGACAGCGGCTTTCAACCAATCAGCAACGAGGATGGATCGCTTTGGATAGTATTCAACGGAGAGATATACAACTTCCCCGAGCTCAGATCACAACTGCTCGATCGAGGCCACCGGTTCCGCAGCAAATCTGACACTGAAGTCATAGTTCACCTTTACGAAGACATGGGCGAAGACTGCGTCACCCGACTCAACGGGATGTTCGCCTTCGCGATCTGGGATTCTGCGAGAAAGAGGCTGTTCCTGGCCCGGGACAGACTGGGGATAAAGCCCCTGTTTTATGCTTATCAACCCGGCAAAAGCCTCTATTTCGGCAGCGAAATCAAGAGCGTCCTTAAAGCCCCGGTGGACTGCACGCCGGACTATCAGGCCCTTTACGATTACCTGTCCTTAATGTACTGCCCTACCCCTTCCACAGCGTTCGCGGCGATCAGGAAACTCCCACCTGCCTGCACAATGACGTGCTCTTTGGAAGGGATAAGGATAAGGAGTTACTGGGATATTCCATTGCCTGCAAAAGGAGATGAATCTCACGGAGGCAGGGACTACGAAGCTCAGGTGCTGGATCTGGTGGAGACTGCAATCCGCAGGGAGATGATCTCCGACGTGCCCATAGGAGCCCTCCTGAGCGGCGGTCTGGATTCCACTACAGTGGCCGCGGTAATGTGCGCAAAACTCAACGTGCCTTTGCAGACCTTCACCATAGGCTTCAGCCACAAATCCTACGACGAGTCCCAAGAAGCCCGCCTCGTCGCTACAACGCTCGGCACGGACCACATCGAAGAAACCGTCACCCCGGGCATGATCGAATCAATCCCCGATCTGCTTGGGTCTTTTGACGAGCCCTTCGCGGATTACTCGGCCATACCGACGTTTCTGGTCTCGAAGATTGCCGCGCGGCACGTAAAAGTAGTTCTCACAGGCGATGGCGGCGACGAGATATTTGCCGGGTACCCCACCCACACGGCTTATAGGGTCAGCCGGCTCTTCAGGCTGATTCCTCGATGGATCAGGGCGAACATGATCATCCCCTCGGTGATGGCTCTCCCCACTTCCCTGGAACGCATCAGCTTCGACTATAAGGCCAAGAGGTTCGTAACGGGTGCGGATCTGCCATTCCAGCGGGGGCACTACTGGTGGAAGGTGATTTTCGACGAAGAGGAAAAGAAGAGCGTGTGTACGCCCGAATTCCTGGCCCGGCGATTCCGGGACAGCTTCCAAGTATTCGAGGAGCACTTCAAGACCGCGGCTCATGCCCACCCGTTGAATCAACTGCTCTACGTGGACGCGAAGACCTTCCTGCTGGACGACAACCTTGCCAAGGTTGACAGGATGACCATGGCCAACTCACTGGAGGCCCGAGTCCCTCTGCTGGACCACGAGCTTGTGGAGCGGGTGGCTGTCATGCCGCCTTCGATCAAGTCCAGGGGACTCGAGACCAAGCGACTGCTGCGCAGAGCAGTGCGGAATCTTCTCCCGCCCGCTATCAGGCGGGGGGCCAAGAAAGGTTTCACGCCTCCCCTGCCCTTTTGGATCAAAGACGAGATGAGAGATTTTCTGCTCGACTATTTCAGACCTGAACGGATCCAAGCCACGGGTGTGCTCCAGGGAGATTACTGCCACAAATTGCTGGGAGAACATCTCGCGGGCAGAAAAGACAACAACCGGCAGATATGGACTATTCTGTCGCTCGTTTGCTGGTTGGAGAAAAACCAAATCAATTGACTGACGCCGATCCTCCGGGCCTGTGCTTCTTGATCACCTCGGCAAGGGCCTCTCTTGACCTGCCCCCGAGAAACCATTCCTTGATTTCGCCATCGCGCACCACCATTATGGTGGGAAGCCCCTTGATCTTGTACGCACTCATCAAGTCCCGCTCATTGTCGTAGATCTTCCCCACGACCGCCCGGCCTTCGAAGTCCTTTGCCAACTGACTCAAGACGGATTCCATCCGTCTGCAGGCCGGTCACCAATCCGCGTGAAACTGAACGAGCACGGGATAGTCTTTGGATCGCTCCGTCACCTGGGTGTCGAAGTTCGACGTAGTGAACCGCTGAACCGATCCGGCAGGCGAAACGGAAAGCGACGCAAGGTTACCGCCGGAAGGGGCAGTTGAGGTTCCCCGGGACGCGATTTTGATCAGCACGACCCCTAGTGCGAAGAGGATGATTACGCTCGCAGCCACCAGGATCAATTTGTTGAGGCCTGAGCCCTCAGCATCCTCCGCGACCGGCTCTTCAAACTGGCGGCCTCGGACTACACCCGGGGCAAATCTCCCCTCCACCTTGGACGCTATTGCACCGCATTGGGGGCATTCCTCCATGCGTTCAGGCTGAGGAGCATTACACGCCGGGCACCTCCACCCCATGTACATGCTTCGGTCGGCTGTCGGCTGCTCCTTTCGGGGATCAAGCATCTCTTGATGGTGCGGGTCGGCTTCCTTGAGCAGACCGGCCGTCCTCAACTTTCCGTAGACCTTGTTCAGACCGTCATCGGAAAGCCCGTACTTGGTCTTGAGACCCCGTGCGTCCATTCCGGCTTTTATGTCGGTAAGGACCTCTCTGGCGCTGATCTTTTTCTTCTCATGAGGAGGCATGCATCTTACCTCTGTGCGGTCGCGGGGTGGTCAACAATTCTTGATGAAACGTTTACCGATTAATAGCCGTCCGCGAAAAAGCCTTTTCAACAACAGCATAATCCCAACTTTCTTATAATACGTCGCGAAGGCTCTCCCGGCAAGCGCTCATTGAACAAGCGGCCAACACACACCTGCTGCCAAAATCTTGTCCTTTCCTATCCGACACCTAGTCAACAGGAATTACCTGTTGGGTGCCACTGCCGGCTTGCCCAGCAGTGGCACCCGATCCGTCGAGACTGATGCCTGTCCAAGCACTGATTTGATAGGGGGGCGATCTCCTTCTAGGAAGATCGCACACTTATCTTGCACTCAACATAACGGCCAATATCCGCCGCAACCTGTCAGGACTGGTTGTTGTTACGAGCAATAGCCTTGTAACGATTGGTAATGGGAAGCCGTCGGTCTTTACCGAAGGCCTTGGGCGTTATCTTTACTCCGGGCGGAGCCTGGCGGCGCTTGTATTCGTTCCGGTCCACCATCCGTATCACTTCCTCGACAATGACAGGGTCGAACCCTTCGGCCGCGATCTCATCCAGGACCTTGTCTTCTTCCACGTAGGCCCGCAGGATGGGATCGAGCTTAGAATACGGCGGCAAGGAATCCTCATCCTTCTGGTCGGGTTTGAGCTCTGCCGTGGGAGGTCTTATTATTACACTCTCCGGTATGATCTCCCTTTCTGCCCGGTCGTTTACATCCCTGGAAAGCTCATAGACCACGGTCTTGGGAACGTCCTTGATCACCGCGAATCCGCCGGCCGTATCGCCGTACAGAGTGCAGTATCCTACGGCCGTTTCGCTCTTGTTCCCCGTAGTGAGAACCAGCCACCCGTAGGTGTTGGAAAGAGCCATAAGTATGTTGCCGCGGATGCGTGCCTGGAGGTTCTCTGCGGCAATGGGCGCAAGCTCTTGTCCCAGGCTCTTGTCCATGGTCTCCAGATATAGCAGAAAGGTATCTCGCACCGGCATGGTGATGAGTTTTATTCCAAGATTCGCCGCCACTCTGCCGGCATCGGACAGGGTCTCTCCGGACGTGTACTGCGACGGCATGGTGACTCCCACCACGTTCTCCGCGCCGAGGGCCTCTACCGCTATGGCCGCGGTCAAGGCCGAGTCTATTCCTCCGCTGAGGCCTATGACCACTTTCTTGAACCCGTTCTTGAGCACGTAGTCCCTGGTCCCAAGCACCAGCGCTCGATGAATCTCCTCGATTCTGTCCATCTCAGGAGCAAACGTGGGGGCGACCGGCTCTCGAGCACCGGCATTTGCGGGCTCCAGACGGTAGGGAGAGCCCTGGTCCTCGCAAAGATTCCAGCCGAAGACCTCAATGGGCTCGTGTTGCACATGGAAGTCTGTTATCAGAAGATCTTCCTCGAATCTTTTTGCCTGCGCGAGCAGCCGGCCCGCGGGACTCATTACCAGGCTTCCGCCGTCGAAGACCAGCTCATCCTGCCCGCCCACCAGGTTGTTGAAGAAAACCGTCGCCTGCGCTGCTTCGGCAAACCGTGCCAGGATGCGCTTCCTCAGTGCCAGTTTCTCTGCAAAAAACGGCGACGCGGAGATGTTGAGCACCACATCCGC
>Ga0172375_10008677_pt1 | contig 13605 bp, 13 predicted proteins | sample LakKiv1m_FD_114537 | JGI IMG/M metagenome (GOLD analysis project Ga0172375, IMG submission 114537) | Freshwater microbial communities from Kabuno Bay, South-Kivu, Congo - kab_092012_11.1m | ecosystem: Environmental > Aquatic > Freshwater > Lake | place: Democratic Republic of the Congo...
GGCCGTAAGGGGGCAGGTCTGTCCTACAACGACTTTTGAAGGTTCACCCCCCGAAAACATTGGGTTTTTCCAATCGTTTTGTTTGAAAATAGTCAAAAAGTGTGTCGAACGGGGAAAGTCGGGTTAGCTCCACAAGACGAGATAGGGTGTTGAAGTTTCGGGTTGTTGCAGACACCTTCAATTTTCGCTCAAAGTAATTGTTGTTGAATTTTGAGTCGCGATGACGTTGCCGCTTTGAATGTACGTTTGCACATCCGACAATCCGGCGTTGCTCAAAGCGACTCGCAGTTCAGCCATAGGCACCCGATTCTTGCCGGTCGGCATAACGCCCCGCAAAAGGATTGCGTATTTCTTCATGGTGTTCCAAGCCTTACGAACCCCAACACCCAATGTCCCGGACGACCACCGTCGGGCCCACAAATCGTGTCGGTCCCTCTCTTCCCTTGTTGTGCATCTGCCGTTATTATGTCAAGCATGCGAATATCGAGAAAAATAAATCTCTGCCTCGAGTCCAAATCTCCTGTTTTCCCTCAAGAGTTGCTCGGTCAGTTGGTCAAATGGGTCTGCATGATGGAATAAGTCCTGGTATGCCGTGTAGCGAGCCGAATCGGCCAGAAGCAGATGCGCGGCCTCCTGCGCCGATAGATCAAGACTGATTCTGTCGATGTTGGTGCCTTCACCTGCAAATTCAGGCCAATCAGAGAGATTCTCCATGAAATTGTAGTCCGATGGGGTAGAACGGCAATTCAAGCCCATTCGAGCGGCGAGAGATTCAAGAAGCACCCGAAAATCATATGCGAGAACCACTCCATCCGGCGCAAGCGCCCGAAGCAGTTCCGTTTTCAGCCGCTCCGTCTTTATATAGGTAAGAGAACCAGCAAAAGTGATAACATCAAACTGGTTGTTGTCAAAAGTGCGCAGGTCGTCTCCAGACCCACGAACATAAGAAATCTTCGGGTGAACAGTTGCCTTGTCGAGCATAGGTTGGCTGGAGTCCAGACCAAACACCCGGTCACAATAGGCCGCCAAAGCAATTGTGGAGTATCCAGTGCCGCAACCGATATCCAGTCCGGTCTTGAAGTGCGCGTTCTGGTAAACAAGACGGCGCAGAATCGGCCCGTGCAAGGCAGGTCTGTAGGCCGCGTAGTGCCGTGCAATCGGGTCGTTGTATGGGCTCATCTATTTTTCCTTTCTCCCTCGTTTGATTGCTCCGCACCGGTTCCAACGTGCCCGACTGTCCAGATTTGCGCTTGGATCGCGCGCGCATGGGTTATGCCACTTCTCAACAACAAAAATTGTATCGGGACATGCAAAAGACGTCAACGGCGGGAACTAACGCAGCTTACGTTTGGGAACAAGTTCGCTCTCGCTGTCTCCCCCCTGAATCTACTGATCGGCAGCGTGTCGGCGCAGGCCCCCAGAATCTGGGGCGGTACGCGCGGCTGCATCCTCGGGGATTTACGCGCTCTGACGGTTGATGAGGGCGGCGGCGACGCCCGCGCCGAAGCCGTTGTCGATGTTGACGACGGTGACGCCGGAGGCGCAGGAGTTGAGCATGCCGAGCAGCGCGGCGAGCCCTTGGAAACTCGCGCCGTAGCCGACGCTGGTGGGTACGGCGATGACCGGCTTGTCGGTGAGGCCGCCGACCACGGAGGGCAGCGCGCCCTCCATGCCCGCCACCACGACGATGGCGCGGGCGTCTGAGAAATGATCGAGGCGTGCGAGCAGGCGGTGCAGGCCCGCGACGCCCACATCGAAAATACGCTCGACGTTGGCACCGAGGCGTTCGGCCGTGACGGCGGCCTCCTCGGCGACCGGCAGGTCGGAGGTTCCGGCGCAGAGCACGGCGACCTTGCCTTTTTGTTCGGGCAGCGGAGCGACGTCGCAGATGAGGACGCGCGGCGTTTCGCGATAGACGGCGGCGGGCAGCTCGGCCTGCACGGCGGCGGCCTGTTCGGGCGTGATGCGCGTGGCGAAGGCGTTCTGCCCGGCGGCGTTCAGGGCACGCATGGTCGCGGCGATCTGCGCTGCGGTCTTGCCCGAGCCGTAGATCACCTCCGGCATGCCCCGCCGCTGTTGGCGGTCATAATCCGGTTTCGCAAAATGCAAATCGTCGGTCATAGCGCCCTCTTTTCTTTGACGAGAAAAATCGGATGTAACGAATGGTTGGTCAGCCTTGTTCGTCGTCCTCGTCTGTATCGACTACAGTGCCCGCATGGGTGTCGCCATCCATATAATTAAACTCAACCTTACTCCACCGGATAATTTCATCAAGGGCATCCCTAATTCTTCCGCTGGCAACGACTTGGTCGAAAATCTGCAGCAAGCGAGGCACATTGATGATTTCTTCAATGGCCTGCATATATTTTTGCACGATTGTGTCAACGACATACTGGGCACGGGCTCCGTCCTCAAGCCGTTCACGTATTGCCTTGATCGAGAGATTTGTTTTAACAACAAACGTAACGGGATATCGTTCGATCTTATCTATGTCGAGAAAGTACTTGCGCACGTCGAGTGTTTCGGTCACCTGAAAGAACCGACCCAAAGGCCGCATAACAAAAATCGATTCCACCTCGCAGTCGTGAATAAACTGTTCAAACGAATGTTGCTTCGTCTTGACGTATTCGTCAATGATTTCAAGGACTGCTCGTGCGATGTTGATTTTTCGTCCAGATACTTCGACTACTAAAAGGCTCTCGTTGATCCAGTACTTCTGAATGTCGACTTTCCGAGTGATTGGACGACGAATATCATCAGGATAATATTTGTGAAACTCGTCGTTCGTCCGATTGTTGAGGGCATGATTTTGAAGTTTCTGCCCAAAAGGGAGTTCGCGCATTCGTCGCAGCAATGGTGAGAAATCGGCTCCAGAGTAGCTTGCATAGTTACCACTACGGGCATACCCGCCGTTAAGATAGTCTTCGATTAGCACATACAATGCATACAGATTGGCAAAGCTGCTGCGAGCTTTTGAGCCTCTGTTTGCGGAGCGAGGCTTGTGGTTCAAATATCCCAACAGGGGGCTGAGGCTGAACACCGTTTCGCCATCAGCGTTGAAGTGCTTCTTGAGAACGCGGGAAATCGTTTGTTCGAATGCGTGTGTCATTCCGACTGTCTTTCGAAAAGCATCAGTTGTAAATGTTCCAGAAAACGGATCAAGAACGGTGTCGCCGGAATTGGAACTGGCCAGCACGATTCGCTCCAAGAGGGCAATGGGTTTCTGCGTTGGATGCTCCTCATATTCTTGCATCCGATAACGGACACGGGGAATCGTCCACACGTTTCCCGGAACCTTCATCGTATTGTAGGGAGTCGGTATCGGCTTCCTGTCGTCAATGAGCTTCCGAGCTGCTCCGGTCTTTGCCTCGATCAGAATGTCGGCGGCATTAAACGTGTATGCGTTCGGGTTCTTGACACAATGTAAGATCGGTTCATAGAGCGAGCCGAAAAACCGTTTGGCCTGAACCCCGGAACTATCGTAACTCCAGACAATGCGCGACAACACCGTCAACTGCTTCCGCAAGAAGATGTCCAAATAGGGCATATTTTGCGTTGCAGCCATGAGATAAAAGGAGCCAGTTGGCTTCATTTTTGAGATGCACAGCGCCAACCACTGGTAACACCAACACAGATACGCATCATCGGAGGTCCACTTGTCTTGGCGTCCGTTGAAATTCTTGCCAATGTTGTAGGGGGGTCGCAAAAAACAAGATCGACGCTACAATCGGGGACTACGGATTGAAGCGTTTCGATCGCATCACCCCAGATCACTTTACAGTCGTCTGTCCCGAATATATCCATGGACATTCTTTCGGCTGAAAGCCGTGCCGCCCATCAGACAATCAGCGCGTCTTCGAGCTTGGCTTTGAGTTGCTCGAGAGTCAGGCGCTCCTGCCGCATGGTGTCGCGGTCGCGGATCGTGACCGTGCCGTCGTCGAGCGTCTGGAAGTCGATCGTCACGCACCACGGCGTACCGACTTCGTCCTGACGGCGGTAGCGGCGGCCGATGGCACCGCTCTCGTCCCAGAAAGCGGCATAGCGGCGGCGCAGGAACTCGAAGATTTCGCGGGCCTTGTTGTAGACTTCGGGCTTGTTCTTGACGAGCGGGAAGACGGCGACCTTGACCGGCGCGATGCGCGGGCTGAAGTGCATGACGACGCGCACGTCTTCCTTGCCTTTCTCGTCGGTGAGCTTCTGCTCCTCGTAGGCGTTGCAGAGCAGGGCGAGCATCATGCGGTCCACGCCGGCGGAAGGCTCGATCACGTGCGGGACGTATTTGCCCTCGAAGAGCTTGGCGACAAAGGCGCGGGCGGCCTCGGCGTCCTTGCCGCGGCCGGTCCACTCCTGCACGACCTTCTCGACGAAGGCGGCCTTGGCGACGGCGTCCAGCTTGGCGACGGCGAGTTTGAGCGGCTCGTCGAAGACCTCCATGCTCTTGCCGCTGTGCTTCTGATGCTGAGTGAGGTCGAAATCCGAGCGGGCGGCGATGCCCTCCAACTCCTGCACGCCGAAGGGGAAGCTGTACTGAATGTCCACGCAGGCGCGGGCGTAATGGGCCAGCTCCTCGGGCTTCTGCCAGTACTCGACGAACGACTCGGAGGGCAGACCGCAACCTTGGATCCACGCCTTGCGCTGCTCGACCCAATACTTGTGCCACACCTCCCAACCCCACGAGACGTCGGGCGTGGAGAGATCGGGGTTGTCGGCCATGGTGGTGACCTTGCCGCAGATTAGTTCGACGGCTTCGTCGGGCCGGATGAAAAACTCCAGTTCCATCTGCTCGAACTCGCGCGAGCGGAAGGTGTAGTTGCGGGGCGTGACTTCGTTGCGGAAGGACTTGCCCATCTGCGCGATGCCGAATGGCACTTGCTGACGACTGGTGGCGAGCACGTTCTGGAACTGTGCGAAGATGGCCTGCGCGGTCTCGGGGCGCAGGTAGGCGACGTTCGAAGGGTCGTCGACGGGACCGACCACGGTCTTGAACATTAGGTTGAAAGGACGGGGTTCGGTCAGCTCGCCGCCGCAGTAGGGGCAGGGCGTGACGGCGGGCTGTGGCTTCTTGGCATTCGCCAGCAGTGTGAAGAGCGACTGCACGCTCGCAGCGGCGGCGGGGTCGGCCTTGATCGCCTCGAAGGCGGCGGTGAGCGCGTCGGCGTCGAGCACGACGGCGAGGTTGGGGGCCTGACCCTTGGCCTTGCCCTTGCACCAACCGGCGATCTTGCCGGCGTCGGCACCCTCGGCGATCAGCGCGGCAAGGGTCTGCCCGGTCTCGCCGTCGGCGAGAATGTCCCAAATCTGGTCGGCGCGCATCAGCTTCTTGCAGGACTTGCAGGTACACATCGGGTCGGAGAACGTGTCGAGATGACCCGAGGCCTTCCAGATGGCGGGGTGCATGATGATCGTCGCATCGAGGCCCGCCACGTCTTCGCGATTGCGGACCGTGAAGCGCCACCAGTCCTCTTTGATGTTGCGCTTCATCTCGCAGCCCAGAGGACCGTAATCCCAGAAACCGTTGATGCCGCCGTAAATTTCCGAGCTGTGGAAAATGAACCCGCGCCGTTTGCACAGCGACGAAATGACGTCCAAACTGCTTGTGTTCGACATAGGAATCCTTCGCTTGCCGACCCCGCACAAAAGGGGGCGGATAAAGTCCGGCTATTGTTGCCCAAACCTCCGTGCCGCGCAAGCGAGAATATGGGATGAAGCCGGGCCGACCTCACGCAATCGACGCGATTCTGGGTGAGTGCTCGTTCCACCATCCGACCCGCAGAGGCTGGACTTCCCCGGCGCAATTGGTATGCTAAAAACATTTTCTGACGGAAGGAGGAGTCTCATGACTTCTGCCGATATGGTGGGTTACGCTGCGACTGTGGTCGGCACTTCCATGATGTTGCCGCAAGTCGTGCGGTCGTGGCAAACGAAACAAATGGCTGATGTGGCATGGGGGATGATCGGGCTTTTTCTCCTCAACTGTCTCCTCTGGTTCGCCTACGGCCTGATGATCGCTGCGCCGCCGATGATCGTCGCCAACGGTATCGGCTTCCTCATCAGTCTCGCGTTGCTCGGCATGAAGATCCGCTTCCGCCGGAACTGACACGGCGAGTGCGGGTGTGTTGTTTGTGGATCGTCTTGCGTGAAAGCGCCTTGTCGCACGTTTTCCATGCGCGGTCGCAGCCGGGGGGCCAATTCCACACTTTGCGGCATGAAAGCGATGCTACTTGGAATGGCGTGTGTGGCGGTCGTTGGCACGGCTTGGTCGGGCGGGGCGGTTACGACGCTTTCGCTGTTGAGGGACATGACGGACCGCGAGTCGCTGGCGCGTTTTCCTGATCCGGCCTATACGTCGCGGCAGTTCGGCAGCTATGACCGCGCTTCGGTGACACCCGACAAGCCCGGGTGGTTCGCGAACGACGACCGCAGCCAGTTTCTGCGGGTCGAGACCAACGGCGTGCGGCGCGAGTGCGTGATGCTCGACGCCCAAGGCCCCGGCGCGATCGTGCGCTTCTGGGTGACGGTCGCGGGCACCGACGGCTCGGGCATCGTGCGCGTCTATTTGGACGGGCAGAAGGAGCCCGAGGTCGAGGGCCGCGTGCTCGATGTCCTGAGCGGCGGCCAGCTCTGCGGCGAGCCGCTCTCGGCGTCGGTCTCCATCAAGACGCCCTATCTCCAGCGCGGCCACAACCTCTACCTGCCGATCCCGTACGCCTCGCGCTGCGTGATCACCTACGAGAGCGACACGGTTTTCAAAGGCGAGAACTTCTATTACAACGTTGAATGCCGCACCTACGAGAAAGGGACGAAGGTGGCGACCTTTTCTCTCGCGGCGCTGCGGCAAAACGGCGTGGCGGTTTCCGAGTTCCGCCGCAAGCTGGCGGGCGCGGGTCTGGAATTGGCGGGGCTCAAAACCGAAGCGGTCTCGCTCGACGGCGTGATCGCGCCGGGGCAGTCGGCGACGTACACGGTCGCGGGTTCGCGCGCCGTGCGGCTGCTGGCGATGAACCTGAACGGCGGGCGCGACCCGCAGGCGTTGCGCTCGACGGCCATTGAGATGAGCTTCGACGGCGAGCGTACGGTGTGGGTGCCGGCGGGCGACTTCTTCGCGACGGGTTACAAGCTTTCGCCCAACCGCACGTGGTATACGCAAGTCTCGGGCGGCGGGCTGATGGAGTCCGCGTGGGTGATGCCGTTCCGGAAAACGTGCGCGCTCACGCTGCGCAACCTCGGCACCAACGCGGTGACGGTGACGCAGGGTGCGCTGGTGACCGCCCCATGGAAATGGGACGGCCGCAGCATGCACTTCGGCGCGGGGTGGACCGAGTACAACCGCGTGCGGACACGCACCCAGGCGGGCGACCATTACGACATCAATTATGTCGCGCTTGAAGGCGAAGGCGTGCTGGTCGGAACCGGCGTCACGCTCTTCAACACGGCGCGCACGTGGTGGGGCGAGGGCGACGAGAAGATCTGGGTCGACGGCTCGACACTCCCGACCCATATCGGCACGGGCTCCGAGGACTACTACTGTTACGCGTGGGGCAACGGCAACTTCTTCGAACATCCGTTTCTTGCCCAGCCCGAAGGCATGGGCGCCTGCAGTTACGGCATCGTCATCAACCAGCGCGATCGCGACTTGGACGCGATCCCGTTCCGCAAGCGCCTTCAGTTCGACATGGAGATGTGGCACTGGGCCGACACGGTCATCAACTATGCGCCGAACACCTGCTGGTATATGAAACCCGGCGGTTACGCGAACCGCTGTCCCGAACCCAAGCTGGCCGCGCTGCCTGTGGCGCAGTCGCGCCGGGACATCATGCCGCTGACGATTTACAAAGCGGGTGTGATCGAGGGCGAGTCGATGGAGGCGGAGGTGAGCCATGGAAGCGTGACGACCCAAGACGGCCATCCGGGCGCGGGGTGGAGCGGCGGAAAGCAGCTCTGGTGGACGCGCGCCAAGCCGGGCGACACGGCCAAGTTGAGCTTCGGGATCGCCGAGGCCGGTCGCCATGCGGTCACGCTCAGCCTGACGCACGCCAACGACTACGGCATCGCCGACATCGGCCTCAACGAGCAGGTGTTGGTCAAAGTTCACGACGCATACGCCGAGAAGGTCGAAACGCACACGGTCGACCTCGGCACCGTCGATCTCAAACAGGGCGAGAACGTGCTGACGCTCAAAATCACCGGCGAGAACCCCAAGGCCAAGCACGACACCTATATGCAGGGCGTAGACAAGATCGAGCTTCGCAAGGAATAGGAACGAAGTCGCATTGCAGAGACGATTTGTTCTGCCCACGAATTGACGCGAATAAGCGCGAATCCATAATTCGTGTTCATTTGCGTAGATTCGTGGGCCAAAGAAGGTGAGATTCGGAATGAAAGCAAGCGTCGTGTTCCTCATGGTGACGGCTACCGCCTGTGCGCGGCCGTTCAACGGGCCGTACGAAGGCGCGAATCTGAACCGCGTGGCGTTCCCCATCGGCGGGCTCGGCGCGGGCATGTACTGCCTCGAAGGCACGGGCGCGATTTCCGAGATGTCGGTGCGCCACCGCATGGAGTTTTTCAACGAACCGACCTGCTTCGCCGCCGTCTGCGTGCTCGGCGAGACATTGGAGCAGAACGTCGCGCGCGTGGTTGAAGGCCCGATCCCCGATTGGAAATATTTCGGTCAGAGCGGTGCGGGCAACGGCGCTTCGGGCCGTACCTACGGTTTCCCTCGCTTTCGCCAATGCTCGTTCATGGCGCGTTTTCCCTTCGCCACCGTCTCGCTGCGCGACGCGGCCGTGCCGTTGACCGTCGAGCTGACCGGCTGGAGCCCCTTCACGCCGCCCGACGCGGACAGCTCGTCGCTGCCTGCGGGCGCGCTGGAATATCGCTTCACCAACACGTCCGACAAGCCTGTGCGCGCGGTCTTCTCGTTCAACGCGCGCAACTTCATGGGCGACGCCGGGTCCATTGGCCTGATCGGGGGCGGTTTCGCGCTTTACGCCAAGGCGGGCGAGAACCGCGAGGATGCGGGCGCGTTCGCTTGCTTCGTGGACGACGCGGACGCGGCGGTCGACCACTGCTGGTTCCGCGGCGGCTGGTGGGACCCGCTGACGCTTGCGTGGAACAACGTGGCGTCTGGCCGCGCGGTGAACAATCCGCCCGTGCCCGACCGCGCGCCCGGCGCGTCGCTTGCGGTGCCCTTCGCGCTCAAGCCCGGCGCGTCGCGGACGATCCGCCTCAACACCTGCTGGTACGTGCCGGCCAGCGGGCTCAAGTACGGCAAGGGACAAGGCGTGACGGACGCGCCCGCCTTCCGTCGGTCGCCGTCCAAGGGTGCGGCGCCCGGTCAGCAGCCGGTCGCGGGCTTTCTCGGCAAGGGACTGGTCAACACCTTCGATCCCGGCGGCGATGCCTCGCAGGGCACGCTCACCTCGCCCGCGTTTGCGCTCGACAAGCGCTATCTCCATTTCTTAGTCGGAGGAGGCGCGTTTGAAGGCCTTCCGCGTCAATCTGCCGATCTCGCCCGGCGGCGGCGAATTCAACGCGGCGGACGGCCATCTCGGCGAGATTATGAAGGCCCATCGCGAATGGCGCGTCTCGGGCGACGCCGCGTGGCTCAAGAAGCTGTGGCCGCAGGTGAACGCCGCGATGGACTACGCGGTCCGCACGTGGGACCCGCGCGAAACCGGCCTGCTCGAGGAAGAGCACCACAACACCTACGACATCACCTACTTCGGGCCGGACGGCCACTGCGGCAGCTTCTACCTCGGGGCGCTTGCGGCGGCGGCTCGCATGGGCGAGGCCGTGGGCGCGGACGTTTCGCGCTATCGCGCGCTGTTGGCCAAGGGACGCGCGCGCATGGAGAAAGAGCTGTTCAACGGCGAGTACTTCATCCAGATCGTGCAGAAAGACGGGCTTGGGCGCAACTTCAGCCCGCTCAATCCCGACGACCAGAGCGCGGCCTATCGCGAGGTGGCGAAGCGGGTCAACGAGGAGGGGCCGAAATACCAGTACGGCACGGGGTGTCTGTCGGACGGCGTGCTCGGGCTGTGGATGGCGCGCGTGTGCGGCATCGACGAAGACTTGGTCGCCCCCGCCATGGTGAAGAGCCATCTGCGGGCGGTCTACACATACAACTTGAAGCGCGACCTCTCGATGCACGCCAACCCGCAGCGGCCGTCGTACGCGATGGGCACCGACGGCGGTCTGCTGCTCTGCACGTGGCCGCGCGGCGGCAAGCCGCTGTTGCCGTTCGTCTACAGCGACGAGGTGTGGACGGGGATCGAGTATCAGGTTGCCGCGCACCTCATGATGCTCGGCGAGGTCGAAAAGGGCTTGGAGATCGTGCGCGTCTGCCGCACGCGCTACGACGGCGTGCGCCGCAACCCCTTCAACGAGTACGAGTGCGGCCACTGGTACGCCCGCGCGCTGTCCAGTTATGCGCTGATCGAAGCCTTTTCCGGCGTGCGCGACGACGCCGTCGACAACGTTCTGCGCGTCCGCCACGGCGCGCCCGCCGGCCGCAGTTTTCTTAGCACCGGCACGGGCTTCGGCATCGCCACCGTCAAGGACGGCAAGGCGACGTTCGAGAAGGTCGTCGGGCGGTGAGGGACGGAAACAGCTAAGCGTGCGAAGCCCCGTCTGTGTCGAGCCCGAGTTCCGTTTGTCCTGTACCGTTCACAAAAGCGATGTCAAAAGGTTCCCAAAGCGGAATGACTGCGAACGGCGCTGCCGATTGTTTTCTTAGATTGCTACAGTATTTGGCCGTCGTGTCGCGATCATCAGTAATTAAGTAGAGCGCTTGAGACTGTATGGCATGCGCGATGATTTTGAAGTCATCCTTTACGGCATCGCGTTGGCCTTGTCCATTCATGCGCGCACGCTGTTCGGCGGCGTTGAGGGTTGCGCATGTAATGGCCGTTTCAAAGTTGAAGGGCTCAACCACGAAGTTGCGCAGTGGTAAATCTTCCGGCGTCTGTTTGACCGCAAACTCGGCGACTACGACGGTCGGCAACAACATGGCGATATCGTTTTCTAGAATAACGGTAATATGCCACCGTTGCAGCATGCGAGGACCGGTTCTCCGACACGAGGCAAATCAGAAATGAGGTGTCGATGACGACGGCCTTACTCACGCGCACCTCCGCGTTGTTCGCGAACCCACGCGACAGCGTCGGGCACGTCGGCCCATGCGGCTGTTCCTTTGGCGACGGCGACATTTAGCTCGGCCTCGTCATAAGAAGGTGCTTCTCCGATGATGGAGAGAAGTTGCAGATTCCGCTGCGCCCCAGTCTTGCGGTTTTTTTCCGAGCGCACGCGGGCTTGGACCTTCCGGTAGAGCAAATTCTTCTGCTGGTCGCGAAGATATTGTTCAGACGTTGCCACGACAAGCTGACTATTGTCCCGTAGGCGCAAATGGATGTTGATCTCGGACAGCCCGCCCATGTCGACGAGTGTCCCGATCACATATTCCTCCACGCGCACCCATTCGTTTTCGTCCGGCGTGTGGAAGTCGGACGCGCGGGACACGATCACCGGTGGATGGCCCGCATCGACAGAGGCGATACGCACAGAGAAATCTTCGCTTTTTCGTGCCCGGCTCTGCCACTTGCGAATGACGCTTGCACGCTTGGGGTCGATGGCGCGCAAAGCCTCTTGGTGATCCAGTTTCTGTAAGTCGTGTTCGACCCTGACAGCTAGAACGAGTGGAAGAGTCGCGAGGAGACGATACGATCCTTCCTCAATCGACGCATGAATTCGGTCACGGAGACGCTGGCTATAAGGAGTTTTTGGAACTTATCTTTATTTAATACTATTTACAATATGATAAGTTATGCTATCTTGACGGTGATTCAAGGAGGGATTAGAACGGATGACCAACACCATATCAGTCAACCTTCGTCGGCTTCGTAAGCTCAGAAATCTGACGCAGGATGCTCTTGCGGATGCGGCGGGGATCAGTCGGGTGGCTTACCGCAGTATCGAGACGGGAAAATCCACGCCTCGTTCCAGCACAGTCGAAGCACTGGCGGAAGCATTGAAGACGGATGTCTTTGCTTTGGTGGCTCAGGTTCCCACGCCGAAGACGATGCGTTTCCGGGCGCACAAGACCTTGACCGCTCAAGAACGGGCGGAACGCGAGCAAATCGTGTTTAACACCATGAACTGGTTGACCGACTTCAATGAGTTGGAGATGATGCTTGGAGAGCAGACGGACTCCGTACTCTCTGGAAAGGGTAAGATTCCTTCAAACATTGCCGGGTACGCGGAGAAACTGCGACGCAAGGCGTTTGGTGTCGAGTGTCGAGATTGTCTTCCCGACATTTGCGATATTTTGGAGAATGGCGGGGTGAAGGTTCGGACAGTCAAGTCTGGCATTGCTGGTTTCTTTGGGTTTTGCTTGGGCACTGACGACGGTGGGCCCGCCATTGCCGTGAACGTGGCGGACGAAATACCGGTCGAACGCCGGATTTTTACGACGGCTCATGAGCTTGGGCACCTCGTATTGCATGGAAACTCATTCGACACCGATGTGGTTGCCGAGGACGAGAAAGAAGAGAAAGAGGCGGATCGCTTCGCTTCGCACTTTCTCATGCCCAACGACCAGTTTGAGGAAGAATGGTCTAAGAACCGGGGCTTGCATTGGGTTGATCGCGTTTTGAAGACGAAGCGGGCTTTCCGCGTAAGCTGGATGACAATCCTTTACCGGTTGTGCGACAACGGACAAGCCGACAGAGCAAAAATCTTTTGGCAGTTTAAGTCCGCTTATGAGAGTAGAACTGGACGGGAACTGTCATTCAAACGCGAACCTGACGCCGAAGCTCCGCCGCCTTCGCCAATCCGACTGAGCCAAGAACCCGTTCGTTTGACCGACTTCGATTTCTGTGAAGACCGCTTCGAACGGCTGGTGCGGCAAGCGTTGGAAGACGACGAGATCAGCGTTAGCCGGGCGGCGGAGATGTTGGAGATGTCTATCGGCGATGTGCAGAATATGTTGCTCGACTGGGAGGCGCAGGCATGACATCCCATCGGCCGACAGGAAGAGGTTTCAGATGAAACGTATGCGGCAGTCCCTTGTGCTTGTTATCGCTTTGGGATTTTTGGCGGGATATCGGACAGGCAGCGTCATCGGTCACAAAAACGGCCTAAGCTACGCTGTGCCCCCCAAGATTTGCTCAAGCGCGGCGAGAATCTTGGGGATGTCAGCGGGTGTGACGCCGCTGAACCAGATTTTCTGCGGATAGATGATCACGTTCGGGCCGGACTCGCAGAGCCCCATGCAACCGGAGGAGGAGACGCGGACCCTGCCTTTCCAACCCTTCGCGGCCACTGCGTCCTTGAGCGTGTCTTTGAGACGCGCGCTGCCGCCGTCCGCGCACGATTTCCGAGCGCCCTTGCGGTCGTTGGTGCAGACAAACACGTGGGCGACGTAGGGCGATTCGTTTTGCTTGGCCATGGGGGTGTCTCCTTGGCGAAATAGGATAGCTGGAGAGGGGCGGATAGCAACTGTCTTTTCTTCTTTTTGCGGGATACCGCAAAAGGGGGTAGATGCTTGGGCACTTGAGTCCTACGCTCCGTTCTGCCCGAAACCGCAGATAGAGGAACAACGAGAAGCTA
>Ga0172375_10008679_pt1 | contig 13603 bp, 15 predicted proteins | sample LakKiv1m_FD_114537 | JGI IMG/M metagenome (GOLD analysis project Ga0172375, IMG submission 114537) | Freshwater microbial communities from Kabuno Bay, South-Kivu, Congo - kab_092012_11.1m | ecosystem: Environmental > Aquatic > Freshwater > Lake | place: Democratic Republic of the Congo...
AGACAAGAGGCTGGCTGAGCTGGAAAAGAACGCGCCTTCCAACCTCGGGCCTGACGCAGATAAGGAAAGCTCTAAGAAGCAGAAGACTCATTTAGAGCGCGCCAGGGCCTACAAAGAGGAGCATCATTGCAGCATAACCGAAGCACTAAGGGCAACAGTAGAAAAAAGAAAACCATAAAAACGAAGGAGGACGAAAATGTCACAGTTTAATATCGGCTCAAAGGCATTTACAGCAGGAGAGGATTTAGAGGCATACCGCAGGGTAAAGCTTTCTGCAGGAAGCGGGACTCAGGTTGAGTACGCAGACGCAGGCGAAGCCTTTATCGGAATCACCGCGGCCAAGGCAGCGCAGGGTGAGATGGTCAGTGTGGATTTAAAGACCAGCGGCAGGACCTTTAAGGTTACAGCAGTAGGCGCTATAGCCATAGGCGGAAGTTTTTACGGCGCAGCTGACGGCAAGATATCCGCCACTGTCAGCGGTTCTATTCAAGGCGTGGTCCTTGAGGCAACAGCTTCAGACGGCGAGATCGTAGAGGGGTTGTTAGCGTAATTAACCAGAGCTTTTTAAGAAGAGGAGGTTTCAAATGGGAGTTGATTATCAGGGGTCAAGAGCAGTGCCAAGGATGGAACTAGGCGAGGCTGCCTTGGAGTTTATCCAGCAGCAAAATGAGTTTATCGGAGTGCAGGTTTTGCCGATATTCTCAACCAAGAAAAAGGCAAGCATCTTCCCGGCCATCACCCGGGAAAGCATCACCAGGGAAGCTGACACCAAAAGAGCGCCAAGAGGCAACTACAACCGAGACAGCTTCTCTGCCAAGGACAGGCAGTATAACTGCGAGGAGTTTGGCTTAGAAGGCCCCTTGGATGATGGAGAGCGGGCCCTCTATGCTTCAGACTTCGATGCAGAGCTTACCACAGTTCAAATAGTCACCCGCAGGGTTCTACAGGCGCAGGAGAGGCGTATTGCAGCGGTAGTTTTTAACACGACGACCTTTACCGGAGCAGCGCTGTATACGGATAACTCTGCTAATCCCTGGGATAATGTTGCCACAGACGTTATCGCGCAGGTAAAGGCAGCCCGGGAAAAGGTGCGCCAGAACAGCGGTCTTGAGCCGAATGTTCTTGTGGCAAGCAAGGCAAATATTGACCGGCTGCTGGTAAATACCGGCATAAAGGACGCCATAAAGTACGTGGCGCGACTTACCGAGGCGGAGATCTTAAATGCCCTGGCAGATATCCTGGGCATTCCAAGGATTATCGTCGGCAAAGGCATTTACAATTCCGCAAAAGAGGGCAAAGCCTTTGTATCAGCAGATATCTGGAGCGATGATTACGCGCTTGTCGCAGTAATCGACGCCTCAGAGAGATTGTCTGTGCCCAGTGTAGGCAGGACCTTCTTGTGGACTGCAGATTCGCCTGAGAACGCCACAGTAGAGCAGTACCGGGATGACGCAGCAAGAAGCGATATCTTCAGGGTCAGGCAGCATGTAGATGAGCTAATTATTGATCCGTATTTTGCGCACTTGATGAAAGTCGACGCCTAAACTAAATAAGCTCAGGAGGCTTTAAACGGTCTCCTGAGCTTTCTTTGGAGGCGGTATGAGTTTTAAATCCCAATTAGCGCAGGATGCGGTGAAGGCGTTTCTGGATGGATTTGCATTTGCAGAAGATATCACCTACACACCGAAAGGCAGCGCGCCGAAACAGATAAAAGCAGTCATTATCCGCAAGCGCATAGATCCGGCTTATGAGGATACTGGACGCACGCTCATCAACCAGGCAGAGATTTTTATTGCTAATGACGCAGCTGTGGGTGTCGCTTCAATTAATAAAGGCGGGGATGCCGTTTCCTTTGCCGAGACAATCGGAGGCACAAATATCAGCTGGGTGGTTGCGGATATTCTAGACCATGACGAAGGCATCTGGCATTTGCTGGTGCAAAAATAAAATGGTGAGCGTCCTTCGACAATCTCAGGATCGTCCCGAGCAAAGTCTATGGACGAAGTCGAACCATGAGCCAATTAACCGTTGAAATAAACACAAAGAATTTAGAGCGGGCTTTGAGGATGTTTCCAAAGGATCTTAAATACGAGATTGCCGACGGTATGGATCACATCAGCCGCAAATTCTTGAAAACTTTCCGACAGGAAAGGCTCCAGGGTCCTCCAGGGATACGCGGAAGGCCTCATGGCATATTCACGCATTTTAGCCGGGCAAGTTTATTATCGCAGGATATTGAAGGCATGGGCATGGTGATCTTCTCAGACTCAAAGATTGCGCGCATGCACGAGGAAGGCGCAACAGTCAAAAATCCAGGAGGCGGGAAACTTGCCGTGCCGTTATCTGCGCGCAGGGAATTATTTACCGCAGACGGCAGGCTAAAGAAGCAGTACCGCCAGCCCCGGCTGCTTAAGAATGTGGTGCCGATTCAGTTAAGAGGCAAAACCTTCCTGGCCAGGGTTAAAAAGAAATTAAGGGAGCTTCTGCCATTATTTGTTTTAAAGAACAGTATACGCATCCGGCCGAGGCTGATGTTTTATAAGACTTGGGATGAGATGCAGAACGAGCGCACCCAAATCTTAAATAAATCAATTGAAAAGACGCTGAATAAAGTATGACTGTCAGGGAAAGCATTTTAGAAAATTTACGCACTACGCTTGAGCAGATTACCGTGGCCAACGGCTATCACAATGATATTGTCAGTGTGCAGCGCTGGAGACAGTCAGGCAATTCTTTATTGAATGTGCCTTGTATTGTAATTAACGCTGGTCCTGAAGAAAAAGAGCCGGTACCAAATCCATTCACCACCTGCAGGTTCACGGTTTATCTGGATGTCTGGATGCGCCAGGACGCAGCAGATCTTCAGCCTACAGATGCGCTCTTAAACAGCCTGCTGGGAGATATCGAGAAAGCGTTAATGGTTGATTATACCCGCGGAGGCTTTGCCAAAGACACCAATATTAAATCCAATGTTCTCTTTGAAACTTTAGAAGGCCAGCCTCAGGCAGGCATTGTCATTGAACTTGAGATAATTTACCAGCATAAACAGGATGATCCCGAAGTCTCGGGATAAAGGAGGTTAATCATGCTTACACGCAAAAGACAGCTTGCTGCAAAGATAGAAGCAGTGGAAGGCACTGCCGAGACCCTAGCAGCAGCTGATGCCAAGATTTTAGTTTATAACCCCAAGGTGAACTTTGACATTGCCATGTTTGAGCGCAATCCTGCCAGGCCGTCATTTTCCAATATCGCCAAGATCCCGGGTAAGCGTCCGGCAGGACTATCTTTTCGCCTAGAACTGCGGGGTTCGGGTGTCGCAGCCACTGTGCCGGAATGGGGAAAGCTGCTGCAGTCCTGCGGGTTCGGGGTAAATGCCTTAAAGTCCATGGATATCGGCGCAATTACTGGCGGTCCTTTTCAGCACGGAGAGATTATTACCGGAGGAACATCTGCTGCAACCGGCAGGGTAGTAGTTAATACTGCCGACGGAGCAGCTGCGATTATGTTTGTTTCGATTTCCGGGACGTTTCAATCAGGCGAGACTATCACCGGAGGAACGTCAACGGCGACTGCGACGACATCATCAGTGCCGGCAACCATCGGCAATGAGTTTAAGCTGATTTCGGAAAATATCCCGTCTTTGACGCAAGGCAGTTACGAAGACGGCGTGCGCAAGCTCTTAAAAGGCTGTCGCGGTAAAGTAAAGTTTGGCTTTAAATCAGGCGAGCCGGTATTTATGGATTTTGAATTCCAGGGCGTTGAAGCTGGTGTCACTGACACGGCATTCCTTAGTAACGTCACCTATGAAACTACCAAGCCGCCTGCTTTCTTAAGCGCGCTTTTTTCAGTAGACGCTTACTCAGCGAAAATTGGCGAGATGGATATTGATGTCGGCAATACCTTGGCGGTCCGGGATGATGTGAATGATGCAAGAGGGATACTTTCCTTTGCGATTACCGGCAGGGAAGTTACCGGCTCATTTAATCCGGAGATTGTCTCATGCAGCACGCATGATTTTCATTCCAAGTGGTTTTCAGGCGCAGAGATGGTAGTTGATTTTATTGTGGGCTCAGTTGCCGGAAATAAGTTTAGATTTTACATTCCCAAGGCGCAATACACCAAGGTTGAAGATGAGGACAGAGACGGCCTGCAGCTGGCCAAGAGCGCATTTTCTCTTAACGGCTCAGTTACGCCAGGCGATGATGAATTTTGTATTTTAGCATTATAAACCCAAAGGAGGATCTCCATGCTTACCGGAATTAACATTTACGAAACCAAGCCCTATCACTCAAAGCTTGATCCTGACAAAAATAATCCCACGGTATTTCACATCAGCTCGCTTGATTCCTATTTGCGGGCCTACATTGAGGATCAAACCACCTCTTTTGAGTTTAGCTCCAAGAATCCAAAAGATCCGGCTAAGGCAAATATCAATGCCTCAAAACGGAATCTCTTGGTAGTTAGGTTCGGTCTCAAAGGACTGGATAATTTCCTGGATCCTCGGGATAAAAAGCCGGTTAAGTTTGATTCGGTGTCAGTGGCTGTAATCGGCAAGAATTACTCTGCTGTTACAGAGGAAATACTCGCCATGCTGCCTAAGGCCCTAATTGATGAGCTGGCTGAGGTGATCCTGGCCGAAAATACCTTAAGCGAGGAAGAGGCAAAAAACTAGCCCTGGCAGTCTGGCTGCCAAAATTTAAGCTGGACTGCCAAAAGTGCAGCGACGCCCTGAAACTTGAGCGGGGCTGCGAAGCTGATTCAAGTATCCCCGGGATGTGGAAGATAGGCAATGAGGAGTTTTCAAGATGTCCAAGGAGTTTGGTTACCGTAAATAGTGCTGCGTATTTAAACGCGTATATCTTTTTTGAAAAAGGATATCTTCCTAATCCCGGCGGCTGGTTAGATCAGCCGCTTAAATTTATCCAGGCAATGAGAACCATTGAGGCTGAGGTAATGAAACTAAAAGAGGAAAAAGACTAATGCCGACAAACAGAGAACTGGAAATTATCATGAGATTAAAAGACGAAGTCTCAAAGCGTCTTGCCGGTATTGAAAGCAACCTGCAGAAGTTTGCTAATTCAACGCGGCAGTTAGGTATGAATATGAGGCAGGTAGGAAGGGAGATTTCCCAGGTAGGTTCAACCTTAACCTTTATGGGCGCTGCCTTGACTGGCCCTCTGGCCTTAGCCTTTAAGTCTTCGGAGAAGTATTCGCTTTCTGTCTCAAACGAGCTGAAGCGCCTGGACAATGCTTTTATTGCTCTGCGCGTGAGCATTGCCGAGGCCTTGGTGCCGGTAGTGCATAAATTAGCCAATGTTTTTGGAAATATGCTTGCGATATGGAATAGTATCCCGACTGCAACGCAGCAGATGATTATTCAAGGGGTGGCTGTTACCGGAATCTTCTTAACCTTGAGCGGAGTAGTAGTCAGCCTTATCGGACGACTCATCAGGGTAAGCGGAATAATCCTGGATTTAGTCGGTAAGCTTGCATTATTGGCTCTGGCGCATCCCTGGATTGCCGGGATCGCTATAGCGGTCACTATTCTTATCGTTGTCTTCCTTAAATTCAGAGATGTAGCAGTGCCGGTCTTGAATGCTGTTGAAATCGCAGCACAGATGGTCTACATAGGCTTTGTCAAACTCATCAAATACCTTTTGGTGGGTTTTGACAAATTAGCACTGGGTTTAGAAAAGTTCTATGAGGTCTTAGGCAAGCTTCCCGGAAAATTAGGCGAGCCTTACCGCGAAGCAGCCGAGCATATCAAAAAATTCAGGGAAAATTTAGACGGACTGATTAAAGCTGCCGATACTGAGATGGACAGGGTGGGCAATAAGATCTCAAATATCCTGGTGACCGGCGAAGGCAGCCTGGTTAAAGGCTACGATAAGGCAAAGAATGCGATAGCTGGATTTGTTGACAGCCTTAAGAACTTAGGCAAAGAGGTCAAGATTGATGAGGTAAAGCAGAAGTTTGACGCCATCAAGGAAATCGGCGAAGGAACGGCTCGGTCTCTGGGCAGCGTATTCAAGCATCTCTTTAGTGATGTTTTTAAAGGCCAGATGAAAGATATTAGAGATTATTTTGCGGAGTTAGGCGAGATGATGCTGGAGGTCTTAGCCCAGGTCCTGGCCAGGATGATTTTGGTTAAGACCATCGGCTCAATTTTCCCTGGGATGATTCCGTTTTTCCATCAAGGGGGAATGGTATACCATTCTGGCGGAGCGGTCTTTCCTGTAAGAGCGCATGCAGGACTGGCTGTGGATGAGGTGCCGGTTATTGCGCAGACAGGCGAAGGAATTTTATCCCGCACCGGGATGCGGGCCTTAGGCGGAGCAGAAAATTTACGCAGCTTAAATGAAGGCAGGTCTATAAAGGCCGGCGTTACAATAAATGTCAATCAGGTCATCCAAGCCTGGGATGCCCAGGATGTCTGGCGAAACAGGAAGATGTTATCCAACGCCATTGCCGATGATATTTACAATAACGGCAAAATAAGGTCAGTAATCAGGAATTACACATGAGCGACTTTACTTATCTTCCGGATTTTCTTATTGATGAAGCGGTGGAATATAAGACGCTGGTTTCGGAGTTTGAAAACGGAGCAGAGCAGAGGCGCCGTAAATGGGCAAATCCTTTGAGCAAATGGACGCTCAGGTTTAATAACCGTACGCTTTCCGAAATGACAGCAGTGTGGGATTTCTTTAAAGGCAAGCTCGGCGCGCTTACCGCCTTTACCTGGACGAACCCTAATGATTCAACAGAATACACTGTTCGTTTTGCTGAAGACAGTTTTAAGTTTAGCCGCAAGGCATACGGAGTTTATGATTTTGAGTTTGATTTTGTTGAGGTGAAATAATGCCGCGCAATATCGATGCCACATTCAAGTCAGAAAAAGCCAAGCAGGAAAACCAGCCGATTTTTTTGTATACGATTGAAAACTACGACGGCTCAAACGATCTGCACTTAGCTGCCTACGATACGGATATTGTCTATAATTCCGTAACGTATTTAAGATTTCCCATTTCGCATGAGTTTATTGCAGAAAACAACCAGGGCTCAATTGACCAGGTTAAGGTAAGGCTGGCCAATGTCTCAAGGCTCATCCAGTCCTACTTAGAGCAGTATGATTTTAGAGGCAAAAAAGTCATTATCAAGATGGTCTGGGCAAACCAGCTTTCTGATCCGGACGCATACATAGACGATATCTTCTATATTGATAACTATACCGCAGACCAGAATAATGTTGAATTCACCTTAACCGGCAAGTTTGACGTCTTGGGAGTAGATTTGCCTGCTCGCCGGTATACCAGGAACTACTGTGCCTGGAAGTTTAAATCAATTGAGTGCGGATACACAGGAGCCGAAAACACATGCAGCAAGACCCAGCAGAGATGCAAAGAGCTGAACAATTATCCCAGGTTCGGGGCTTTTCCTTCGGTGCCAACAAGCAGGATCTACATTATGTAGAAAAGCTCATCATTGATAAGTATTTGGGGATTCCTTATAAGCACAGGGGAAGGTCATTAGAAGGCTTAGACTGCTGGGGATTCTTAAAATTAGTCTACACTGACTTTAGCATAAGGCTTTTTGATATTGAGGACTTAGAATACAGCAGGGTCTGGGCTCAAGAGGGCAGGGATTATTTTAAAGAGCATTACTTTCATGACTGGGTGCAAGTCAAGACGCCGGAGGTCCTTGACGGCGCGCTGTTTATTAACTCAAGGAAGATTGCCAACCACGCAGGGATTGTCTTAAGCAAGGACAGATTTATCCATTGCTGCAGGCAGGGAGTGATTATCTCCCGGTTAAATGATGCGCGCTGGCTGCCAAGAACTGAAGGTTTTTACAGGCTAAAGATATGATTATTATCCGTAATATTACCAATCCTTTTAAGCCGGAAGAGGCAGAAGTTAAGAAGATAGACTATTCCCGGCATAAGACCTTAGAGGAAGTCTTAATCGAATCCGGCTTTGACTACAAGGATAAGCGTATCATTGTCAGCGGCAAAGCAGCTGAGATTTTATCCGTATATCTTGATAACGAGGACGAAGTTACGATTATCCCTGAAGTAAAAGCTCCGGTAGCTGCTATTGTCTCGGCAATAGTATCTGCGGTCTGGGCTGTGGCTGTAGCGCATCCTTTCCTTTTTACCTTCTTTGTGCTCTCTATGGGCTATGCCATTTATCAGCATATGAACCAGCCCAAGATGCCGGATTTTAATTTAGGCTCAGTAGGCTTAGATGAGGGATCGCCCACCTACGGCTGGGATGGAGTGCAGACAATACAGGAAGTAGGTGTTCCGGTTGCGGTGGTTTATGGCGAGCATAAAATCGGCGGAAATATCATTAATCAGTTTTTAAGGGATGACGGCGATAAACATTATCTGAATGTACTCCTTGCCTTATGCGAAGGCGAGATTGAGGCAATTGATTTAATTGAAATCAACAATAACTCAATTGATAACTTTGACGGCGTAGACGTAGTTAAGCGCTTTGGCACCAATGACCAGTCCTTGATTGAAGATTTTGAGGATCTGCATAATCTTTATACGGTAAATGTAAATCTCCTAAAAGACGACCCTTTTGTTTACGAGACCGTTGATTCAGACGTTGAGGGGTTTGAGGTGCTTTTACGGCTGAATAACGGTTTATACCAGCAGTCATCTAACGGCGGGATAAACAGCTGGAGCGTCACTTATAAGGTGGAATACAAGCTGCACAGCGAAGGCAGCTGGATTAACTTAGGCGAAACCACCATTTCTGATAATTCTCGCTCTCCTGTGCGCAGGACCTTCAGAAAGACCGGGCTTAGTCCCGGCAAATACGATATCCGGGTCACCAGAACTTCTGATGACAGCTCTTTAGATCCTTTAAAGCAAGGGGATCTTACCTGGTATCAGCTAGATGAGCTTAAAACCGACAGCCTTAATTATCCTAACACTGCGCTTTTGGGCTTAAAGCTCTTAGCCACGGATCAGCTTTCCGGAGGCATGCCGAATATTACTACTGTGGTTAAAGGGAAGAAGGTTCTAATCCCTAATATCCTAAACGGAGCCACTCCTGTGGCCTGGGAGGCTTATTACTGGGACGGAGCAAATTACCGGCTCTTAATAGATGATACGCTTCTTTCCTGGGACGGCTCAACCTTTGTGGAAAGATACTGCGCCAATCCTGTCTGGTGCTTAAGGGACTTTGTCACCAATAACCGCTATGGGCTGGGTGAGTTTATAAACAGCAGTAACTTAGACGCTGTTTCATTATTAGAAATGTCCAGGTACTGCGAGGAAAAAATCGCAGACGGCGAGGGCGGCTTTGAGAAAAGATTCAGGATGGATGTGGTAATTGATTCCAATACCAAGGCCTTGGATGTTCTTATACAGCTCTGCGCCACCTTCAATGCTATGCCGGTATACGGCGCAGGCGGGATATCCTTTAAGATTGATAAGCAGGCAAGTCCTACGCAATTATTCAGCATGGGCAATATCATAAAGGACAGTTTTACGCAGAGCTGGAAGACCTTAAAGGAAACCCCCAACGTTATTGAGATTCAGTTTATGGACAAGAATAAAGGCTATCGCCAGGAAACCATTGCCTATATTGATGAGGAAGTTTTGGCAGCAGGGGATCCTATGCGCAAAAGCCAGGTGAGATTATTTACCACTAAAGCGAGCTATGCTATCCGCGCAGGAAGGTATGCTTTAAAGGTGGCTAAGTATATTAACCGGTCTATTAGCTTTAAGGCTGGGATTGATGCGGTGGCCTGTCAGGCAGGGGATATAATTTCAGTTTCGCACGACGTGCCCCAGTGGGGGTTTTCAGGCAGGGTTCAGGCGGGCTCTACAACGACTATAGTGAAGCTTGACCAGACAATAGTAATTGAGGAGGGCAAATCCTACAAGATCCAAGTCAGGTTCTCGGATGACACCATAGAGGAGCGGTCTGTTACCTCACCAGCCGGGACCTACACAGAAATTGCCTGTCAGGCGTTTACCAATGCGCCGCAGGCGTTTGATGTCTATGCCATCGGCGAGACCAATAAGGTCAAAAAGGACTTCCGGGTTGTCTCTATCCAGAGGGAAGGCAAGGACGAAGTGCAGATTCAGGCTTTGGAATATAACGAGAATGTTTATGACGACAGCGACATCATTATCCCGGACAATAACTATTCCTCATTAGCGTTCACTATTCCGCTGGTCTCGAATGTAGTGCTGACTGAAAGAATCATTACCTTGGCAGACGGCACAATAGAAAATGCCATAGATGTCTGCTTTGAGAGGCCCGACTTAGGAGCTTCAGAGCTGATGAACAGGTTTAAAGGGGTTAATGTCTATTACTCGGACAATAACGGTCTGAATTGGTATTACGCAGGATACACCGAAGGCAATAGTATGTCTACCATTGGTAATATTGAGGTCGGCTCAACTTATAAGGTCTGCGTCACCAGTATAACCTATGACGGACAGGAAAGCGCAAAAGCAGATTCTCCGACTGCTCAGATTACGATTACAGGAAAAACCAGTCTTCCCAATAACGTTTCAAATTTCGCATACACCTTTTTAAATGAAATAGTTTTCACCTGGGATAAAAATCCGAATACAGATTTGGCAGGTTACGAAATCAGGACTGAAGATGCAAACTGGGGAGTGCAGAATGCTAATCTTATCTACCGTGGCCTGGCAAATACTTTTACCATAGTTACACCCTCATCCAGGAATCCCGGCACCTATTACATCAAAGCCCTTAATACCTCAGGTAAATATTCTCAAACCGCACAGTCCGTAACGCCTACTAACGCAGCTCCGGCTATGCCGACTATTGCAGCCACGCAGTGGTTCGGTTTTGCCAAGATTGCATGGTCTGATGTCGGTGACACAGACTTAAAACATTACGAGGTTTATAAATCTCCGACTAATGTCTGGGGAGGCGAGGAATTCTTAGCAGCAAAGGTTCCCGGCACCATGGCAATTGTCCAGGGAAATAGCCCGGTGGATGCCAAGGCTGACGCAGCTGATGCCACGAGTATTACCGATGCCACTATAGCAGGTTTTGGCAGTAATTACTTTGTCGGAGATGTGATCCTGCAGACCAGCGGCGCTTACAAAGGACAGGAGGCAGTAGTTACAGCCTACAATAATTCTACGGGACAGGTATCGGTTGCGTCCTGGCCAAGCGGAACGCCTAGTATCAACGATGAGTTCGTCATCAAAGACCGGGCTTACTATAAAGTGAGGGCAGTGGATACTTTTGGCCCGGGGAGTTTTTCTTCTGCGGTAACAATTAACTTTACGCCTTTAAGCGAAGCAGAAATAGGCGACGCTATCATCTCAGCCAGAAAGCTTATTGCCGGTGAGTTGATTACTCTATCCGCGCAGATAAAAGACTTAATCGTAACCAATGCCAAAATTTATGATTTAGACGGTGCAAAAATCCACGCTGAGTCAATTACGCTTTCAAAGCTGACCGGGGATGCAATTCCGCCTAAGACCTATTATCAGGCCAGCGAGCCAACCTCGGGCATGAACGAAGGTGATTATTGGATTGACACCGATGACAACAACAAGCTCTATATTTATCAAAACAACTCATGGCAGGTTGTCTCTGAAAGCGGAGGAGGAGGTGGAGGCATCACTGTCTTTAAGCAGGCCTCTATTCCGACTTCCTTATCTATCGGTGATCTTTGGATAGACACTGATGACGGAGATAAATTATACCGGGCAGCCAGCGTGGGAGCTGACCAAATCATTTCCGGGGAATGGGAATTGATAAACGCGGCAACAGCCACCGGCTGGGCGCACGGCTCTGACATTACCAAGATTGACGGCGGGAAGATTTACACAGATTCCATTACTGCCGACAAGATAAATGTCAACCAGCTGGATGCTTTGGCAGTCAACACCGGAAACCTAAACGTAGACGGCTATATAAAAAGTAATAATTATGTGGCAGGAACCACGGGCTATAAACTAAGCGCAAGCACAGGCTTAGAGGTAAATACCGGTGTAATCAAAGGTCAGGTCTTAGAAACCAACGCCATCTCAGAAATCATCACTGCAACTGCCACAAATAAGTCCACCGGCAGCACCAGCTATGTAGACTTAATCAGCGCGCAGATTACCACTCCGGATGCCACCAAACTGTTGATCTTATTCCAGGCAGGCGATTTAAGGCTGGATTATCAGGAAGATCAGTCTGACTGGATAGATATCCAGGTCTTGATTAACAGCGTAGAGAAAACCGGAGCAAGAGTCGGCGGACTGTTTGCTGATATCCCCGGAGGCATACTCTTTTATAACCAGAGGCTTCCTACGCAAATACACCATTGGGAGGCGGTCAACGCAGGCACATACACCGTGCTTGTGCGCTGGAAGGTCGGAAGATCCGGTATCACTGCTTATGCAGGAGATAGCTTTGCCGTAAAACTATCATTAATGCAGAATAAAAAGTGAGGGGGCAGATGCTTGAAGAACTAAAGCAGCAGTTTAGACATTTAGAAGCCACAGCAGCGCAGCTGAAGGAATCACAGGAAAAGGCCAAGATAGCCTACTATCAGACCGTAGGCCGGATAGCGCAGCTTGAGGAAATTATTGCGATGCTTGAGAAGGAGGCTAAAGACAAATGAACGGGGAAACTAAAATTAAGCTAAAAGCCGGATTTACTGGCGCGGTTATTACTTTGATTTTTACTCTTGCCGGAATTGCCTTTGGCTACGGCCAGTTAAACAACCGGGTAGAGGCCATGGAGAAAAGAATAAACTGCATTGAGGAGATCAGGGAACGCCTGGTAAGGGTCGAGACCCTGGTTGAGCGCATAGACAAGAAAATCGGAAATTGAGGGGGTGATAGAAATGAAAGTTTTGATAGCTTTTACGCTGGGAAATATTGTCGGCGGATTAGGAATGTTTTTTTATCTCTGGCTGAAAGGCAAGGTGCAGGATGGCGGAAAACGAAAGATTTAGCCTGCTTAAATTCGCGGGGAGTTTCTTCCAATTCCTGCCATGGGTAAAGACTCTGCGTTATGCAGCCGGGATTGCGCTAATTGGCTTTGTGGGCCTGACGATTTACCGGGCGTTCTTTATGCCGATGCAGACAACTAAGCAAATTACGCATATCATCGCCCAACCGGGTGCCCAGGTGACCGTGGATCAGAAGAAGGAAGAAAAGAAATCCGGGATTGAGGTTAGTCCTTTTGTAGAAGGCTACGGATTTGCCGAATCCGATCACCGCAAGGGTATTGGCGGCAAGGCAGGAGTGCGTGTTGATTTCTGAAAAATGCCTTGCCAACACTAAAACTCTATGGCCTACTCGCTGCTCGAAAGGAGGCCGTAGAGATGAATAGAGAAGAAATCGTCTCGACAATCAAAAACAAATTACAGTATCCCAAGACGACATTAGAGTTGTTTGCGGAGCTGAAAGCAGGGGAACGGAAGCGGGTCCCGGAATATTTTATCGCGAAGACGCGTTGAAGGAGCTCGATAAAGCGGTGCGTCTTTTGAACAAGCTCGCTTGACCTCTCGGGAGCTATCCGGGAGCATTGAATTATAGTTGCAAGTGCCTTATTTGCAATAGGATTTCAACTTAAAAAATTTGACTTTTACCCGTTTA
>Ga0172375_10008680_pt1 | contig 13603 bp, 10 predicted proteins | sample LakKiv1m_FD_114537 | JGI IMG/M metagenome (GOLD analysis project Ga0172375, IMG submission 114537) | Freshwater microbial communities from Kabuno Bay, South-Kivu, Congo - kab_092012_11.1m | ecosystem: Environmental > Aquatic > Freshwater > Lake | place: Democratic Republic of the Congo...
CGACGGAAGCTGGTTGTGGCCCTGGCATCGGGAGCGACCTCCAAAGAAGATGTTGCTCCCAATCATACCCCCACTGGCAATTCCCGGCTAACTGGTGGGGGACTTATGCCGGGCTGTACTAGTTTACCAACTTACCAGTTTACCAACTTACCAGTTTACCAATTCCATACTTTTTCGGAGCATTCATGCCTGAAGACCTGATGCCTGCGCTGCGCTGCGCCAACCACCCCGACCGCGAGACGATGTTGCGCTGTAACAAGTGCGACAAGCCGATCTGCGTCCAGTGCGCGGTGCGCACGCCGGTCGGCTATCGCTGCCGGGAATGCGTCAACCAGCAACAGGCGATCTACTTCAACAGCCAACCGGCTGATCCGTTGATCGTTGCGGGCGTGGCGGCCGCGCTTGGCGTCCTCCTCGGCATCCCCATCTACCTCTTCCTGGGGATCTTCGGCTTGTTCAGCTTGATTGCGGCCATCTTCGTCGGGCCGGCCATCGGCGGGCTGGTCGCCGAGGCGGCGCGGCGCAGCGTCGGCCGACGCCGCGGGCGCTATCAGAAATACATTGCGGCCGGCGCCTGGATCGCTGGCCTGCTCATTGCCGGGCTGCTCCTGATTGTGCTGGGCGTGCTGGCGCCTGTTCGCCTCTTCCGTCTGGATGTGCTGCTGGCGGCGGTGCTGGCCGTCAGCGCCATCACAGCGCGGTTGTGGTAAGTCAAAAGACATACGGAAAGGCATTCTATGACACAAAGGTCGGCCATAGCCTGGCGCTTGCCCACTACATTCACGGCGCTCCGCTATCCGAACTACCGGCGCTGGTTCATCGGCCAATCGCTATCTCTGATGGGCACCTGGATGCAGATGGTAGCGCAAGGTTGGTTAGTGTACCAACTCACCGGATCAAAGCTGGCGCTCGGCACGATTTCCGCGGTGGGGTCATTGCCGGCGCTGCTTTTCCTGCTGCCCGCCGGCGTTGTCGCTGACCGCGTGCCACGGCGCAAGCTCATGCTCGTCACGCAAAGCTGTATGATGGTGTTTGCCTTTGTGTTGGCCGTGCTGGCGGGCACGAAACTGCTGCAAGTCTGGCACATCGCGGCGCTGGCCTTTTTTGGCGGCATCGCCAACGCCTTCGACTCGCCAGCGCGCCTGGCGTTAGCCGTTGAGATGGTGGATGATCGCCGTGATCTTCAGAACGCGATTGCGCTCAACTCCAGCATGTTCAACCTGGCACGCATCATCGGCCCGGCCATCGGCGGCATTATTTTGGCTGGCATGGGTGCGGCCTGGTGCTTCGCCCTGAACGGCCTCAGCTTTGTGGCCGTGCTGATTGCGCTCATCACCATGCGCCTGTCCGATTTCGTCAAGCCGGCCCACAAAGAGCCAATGGTGGAGCAGCTCAAAGCCGGCCTGAAATACGTGCTGGATCAGAAAGCCGTCCGCACCATCACGCTGCTCGTCGGCATCTCGTCGCTGTTTGGATTCTCCTATGCAGTGCTGATGCCCGCTTTCGCAGTGGATGTCTTACAGGTCGGTGAAGCGGGACTGGGTGGACTGAATGCCGCAGTCGGCATCGGCGCCCTGGTTGGTTCGCTCGTCGTCGCCTCATTGACGCGTTCACGCAACAAAGGGCTGCAACTTACGATCGGCAGCCTGGTCTTCCCCATCGCCATCATTGCCTTTGCGCTGAATCGTTCGTTTACGGCGGCGCTGGGGATTTTGGTTGTCGTTGGTTTTGCCTTTATGAGCCAGAACGCCACAAGCAATACGTTGATCCAGGGTGTGGTGCCCGACGCGTTGCGCGGCCGGGTGATGAGCGTCTACTCGTTCATGTTCTTCGGCACCGCGCCCCTCGGCTCGCTGCTGGCCGGCTCACTGGCGCAGGCCCTGGGGCCGGCCACGGCGGTGATGATTTGTGAAGGCGTCGCGCTGGCGTTCGCACTGTATGTGGCGTTGGGCGCACCCGAAGTGCGCCGGCTAGAGTTATGACATTATGTTACTTGAACTGCGCATCCGCGACCTCGCGATCATAGACGCCCTCGATCTGACCTTCGGCCCTGGCTTCAACGTGCTGACGGGCGAGACCGGCGCGGGCAAGTCCATCATCATTGATGCCATCAACCTGCTTCTGGGCGACCGGGCGTCGCCGGAAGTCGTGCGCGCCGGCGCCGACCGGACAGAGATCGAGGGCCTGTTTCAGCTTTCGGCCGCGGCGGCTGAACGGCTGGCCCCGCTGTTGGCGGAGAACGGGCTGGAAAACGATGCGCCCGATCTGCTCATGCTGGCCCGCGATGTGCGCGCCAACGGCCGGTCGGTCGGCCGCGTCAACGGCCGCGCGGTGAACAGCGCGCTGCTTGGCGAGATCGGCGGGCTGCTGGTCGAAGTGCATGGGCAGGGCGAGCACATGGCGCTGCTGCGCGAACGCGAGCATGTCGGCCTGCTCGACCGCTACGCGGGGCTGCACGACCAGGTGGCCGAGGCCGCTGACCTGGCCCGTCGGGTGCGCGCGGTGCGCCGCGAGCTGGAGGGCCTGCGGCAGGACGAGCGCGAACGCGCCCGGCGGATTGACCTGCTGACCTACCAGGCGCAAGAAATCCGCGCCGCGAAACTGCAGGAAGGGGAGCCAGGGGAGTTGGAGTCCGAACGCCGCCGCCTGACCAACGCCGAGCAGTTGGCGCAGCTTTCATCGGAAGCGCTGCAACTGCTGCAAGAGAGCGACGGTGACCGGATGGCCGTCGGCGATGCGCTGGGACACATCGAGCAGGCGCTCGGCCGGCTGGCGCGCATTGATCCAGCCATTGCCCCGCTGGCCGAGCAGTTGGAACAGGCGGCCGCGCTCCTCGACGATCTGGCCCGTGAGCTGGGCCGCTACCGGGATGAGGTCGAGTTCAACCCCCGGCGGCTGGCCCAGGTGGAAGAACGGCTGCACCTGATCCACAGCCTCCAACGCAAGTACGGCGACACGATCCCCGAGGTGCTGGCCTATGGCGAACGCGCCGCGGCCGAGTTGGAGACGATCACCCACGCGGGCGAGCGGATCGAAGAACTAGAAGCGGAGGAGGCCGAGTTGCTGGCTCAGCTTGGGCGGAAGGGCGCCGAGCTGTCGGCCGCCCGCCGGGCGGCGGGCGAGCGCATGGCCCGCGCCATCGAGGCCGAGCTGGCTGATCTCCAGATGGCGCGTGCCCGCTTCGCCGCCCAGATCGCGTGGTCGCCCGATGGGCACGGCGCGACCGTGGATGCCGCCGCCGCGGCCAAAGCGGGCGAACAGCCCGGTCGCTACGCGTTCGATAACCACGGCCTGGACGCGGTCGCGTTCCTCGTCTCGGCCAACCCCGGCGAGCCGCTGCGGCCGCTGGCGAAGGTCGCATCCGGCGGCGAAACCTCGCGGCTGATGCTGGCGCTCAAAACCGTGCTCGGCCGCGCCGACGAGACACCCACGTTGATCTTCGACGAGATTGACCAGGGGATCGGCGGCCGCGTCGGTGCGACGGTGGGGCGGAAGTTGTGGGGGCTGACGGCCGACGACGGACGACAGATGACAGACGACAGACGAAGGACGAAAGACGAACGACCAATGACGACCGACGGCGAACCGCCTTCGTCATTCGTCATTCGTCATTCGTCCCACCAGGTTCTCTGCATCACGCATCTGCCGCAGTTGGCGGCTTACGGCGATATCCATTTTCACGTCACGAAACAGGTGGCCGGCGAGCGGACGACCACACACGTGGAACGGCTGGAGGGCGCTGGACGCGTGGTCGAGCTGGCGCGTATGTTGGGCGCGGATACGGAGGCTGGCCGCGCAAGTGTGGTGGAGATGATGCGGGAGGTTGAGGAGATCAGGGCCTGCGGTTGAACCCGCAGGCTGTTACGCCAAACCTGCTGATGAACGTTAAGAATTTATCCCGGTAATGGGCGAGGCGTCTCGCAACTGACGCCTGCACGACCACACTTGCATGACTGGTGAAGCCAGTCACACACACCGCAGGTGCAGTGCAGGTGTAAATGGCTCGTGCTACCGAGCAGCGCCCCGTGAACGGGGCTAGATCCGTGCCGACGGCGCCGTCCAGCCCGGTTGACCGGGCGCTGCTCGGTCACCCGGCCGATTTATCGCCGGGCGGGCGCACGTGACGCACAACGCGCCGGAGAAGGCGATTACCGGTTTATTTTCTTAACCTCCATCAATCGGCGGCCGGGCCGCGCATCTGACATTGGAAAGGGTAACATTATGGAACTGATTATCGGCCCGCGGCTGAGCGACGCGGACTTCTTCCGCAAAATTGACACGACCCGCCCTGGTCTGGCAGGCATCCCGGCGGCCGTCGCGCACGGCGATTTCGCCGCCGCCCGCCAGCTCTTCGCCGCCGAGGCGCGCCGGTCGTTGCAACCGGAGCGGTTCTTGCGCATCGAGCGCGAGTTTCGCGGCGCGCACTTCATGAAGGAGGGCGAGACGGCCGAGCAGGCCGCCGAGCGCATCCTGACCGGCGAGCTGATCTCGTGCAGCACGCCGCACAAATTCGCTGGCGAGGTGGACTGGTTCCTCAACCCGACCTTCAACCAGTACAAGGAGTGGACCTGGCAGCTCAGCCGTCACCCTGAATGGGCGATCCTGGCCGAACGCTATCGCGCGACGGGCGACGAACGCTTCGCCGCGGCGTTCGTCCGCTACTTCCGCAGTTGGGTGCGTCAGGCGCTCGTCCCGGAGAACGCCGACGGCGGCGCGACCCTCTGCTGGCGCACCATCGAGGCGGGCATCCGCATGGGCGGCGTCTGGCAGTGGGCGCTGCACAGCTTCTACCGTTCGCCGCACTTCACCGACGACGTGCTGGTGGACTGGTACAAATCGGTGTGGGAGCACGGCTGGCGGCTGCGCAACTTCCACCGCACGGGCAACTGGCTCATCATGGAGATGAATGGCCTGGCGCAAATCGGCATCCTTTACCCGCAATTCCGCAACGCGCCCGCGTGGAAAGCCTACGCGTTCGATCGGCTGATCGAGGAACTGGACGCCCAGGTCTATCCCGATGGCTGGCAGGTCGAGCTTTCGACCGGCTATCATCAGGTGGATATCAACAACTACCAATGGCTGATTGACGTGTGCCAGGCCTACGCCGAACCGATTCCGCCGGCGTTCCGGGCCAGCATGGAACGGATGCACGCCGTCAACGTGCTGATGATGATGCCCGACGGCCGGCTGCCCGACGTAAACGACGGCGGCTGGCACGACGTGGCGCGGCTGATGAAGAACGCGGCCGCCGACTATCCCGCCCGCGCCGATTTCCGGTGGGCGCGCACGAAGGGCGCCGAGGGCCAGCCGCCCGCCGTGACCTCGCACGCGTTCCCCTACGCCGGCTACTACGTGATGCGCACCGGTTGGGAGGCGGACGCGGCCTGGGCGCTGCTCGACGCCGGGCACTTCGGCTACGGCCACCAGCACGAGGACAAGCTCAATCTGCTGCTGCACGCCCACGGCCGCCTGCTGCTGACCGAAGGCGGCAACTACGCCTACGATTCGTCCGAGATGCGACGCTACGTCCTCTCGACGCGGGCGCACAACACGATCCGGGTGGATGGGCAAGATCAGAACCGCCGGCTGAGCTATAACCGGACGGCCTTCGATGTGACCCTCCCGTCCGACGGCCGCCTGCGCGTCGGGCCGGCGTATGACGTGGCCGAGGGGGTTTACGACGCGGGCTATGGCCCGGACGCGGCGCGCGTCGTGGCGCACCGACGGAAGGTGATCTTCCTGAAACCCAAGACCTTTGAGGTCTCCGAGACCTCAAAGGTCTGCGGCCCGTGCGTCATCGTGATTGACCGGCTAACTCCCACCGACGCCGCGGCGCACACCTACCAGGCCTTGTGGCACCTCAACGCCGACAGTGTCGAGACCGATGGCCTGACTGTCCGCAGCGCCGACGCCGGCCAGCCGAACCTGGCGATCATCCCGGCCCAGGTCGCCGGCATGACCGTGGCTGTGGTCGCCGGGCAAGAGGCGCCCGAATTCCAGGGCTGGAAGGCGATCAAGAACCACCAGCAGGGCGAATATGCGCCGACCCCGACCGCACGCTACGAGTGGACGGTCGCCGGCCCCGCGCGGCTGGTCACGCTGCTCTACCCGACGCGGGCCGGCGCGGGGTGCCCCGTGGCGGCGGTCAGCGCGTCGGCCGATGTGGCGGCGACGGGGATTCAGTTGACGATGACGGATGATCGCGAGATCATCTTGGATGAAGGTGTGTAGTACAATAGCTTCATGACAAACGATCAACTAGCTCTTTTTACGAACGAAGAACTGCGCGTTGAGTGGTATCAGCAGGCGCAACGTCCAACATTGCCGGAGGACGTTACGCCTAACACGCGTCCCGAAGATCTCGACCTGAATTGGCGCGAAAGCGACTTGCCGGAACGCGTGCGGACAAAACATGTCCATCGTCTGCATCCTTACTTAGGCAAGTTCGTGCCGCAACTAGTCGAAATTTTTCTGCGCATGTACTTCAAGCCTGGCGACATTGTATATGATCCGTTTTGCGGTTCGGGCACGACTCTTGTCGAGGCTAATGCGTTAAGCATCAATGCGGTTGGGTGCGATGTCTCTCGCTTCAATTGCCTGTTGTCGAAAGTCAAGACTCAGCATTACGACCTTCATCTGGCAAAGAGTGAGGTTCTTGATATTCTCCAGAAAACACAAGTTGCCTCAGGTCAGGATCTGTTTCATGCAGGGGATAACGGAGCGTCAAGGAATACCGACAACCCCTATCTGCTGGAATGGTACGCGCCACAGGCACGACAAGAGTTGCTAACTTACAGCAGTCTGATTCCAAACTACTTTCACCAAGACCTGCTTAAGGTGATTTTGTCCCGCTCGGCTCGTTCTGCTCGGCTAACGACCCATTTTGATTTAGACTTTCCCAAGACGCCACAGACAGAGCCGTACCAGTGTTACAAGCACTCCCGGATCTGCAGTCCGACTCAAGAAGCATTTGGCTTTCTGCAGCGTTATAGTCTGGACACGATCAAGCGGCTTGAGGAATTCGCAGTCATTCAAACTAACGCTTCAGTTACCATCCTCAACGGTGATTCGCGATACGTCCAACTTCCGGGCCAGCTCAGCGGCATTATTACCTCGCCGCCGTATGTTGGTCTGATTGATTATCATGAGCAGCATCGTTATGCCTATGAATTGCTCGGTCTGGAGGATCGCCGAGAGCTAGAGATCGGAGCAGCAAAACAGGGTTCCAGCCAGAAAGCACGGCGCGAATACCAGGAATCCATCGCTCAGGTCTTCAGGCATGCGTGCAAGTCAATGGCCTCTGGGGGGTATCTGATCGTTGTGGCTGGCGACAAGTATCATCTATACGATGAGATTCGTAGACTTTCCGAAGTGAAAGTCGAGGCTGTTCTAGAGCGTCATGTAAATCGCCGTACTGGGCGCCGGTCTGGCGAGTTTTTTGAATCAATCTTCATCTGGCGGAAACCCTGAATTGGAGCACTGATGATAACAAGTGACCCGCAAGGCATGAAAGAAGCGATCCAGGCAGTCATTGTCGGCCTGATGGATCGGGTTATGCATCGTGTCTTGAATGAAGATCCCTTTAACAAAGATAGGTTTCATGCGGAGAAGCCACTCTATGCGGCTTTGGTGCCTGACGCGATTTTCAAAGGGTCTCACTTTGAACGAAGATTCGTGACACCGTTTGGAAGCGCCTGGGAGGAGTTGGCCGTTGCTGCCGCTCGCTTTGGTCTCGGACATGGCGAAAGAGGACGCAAAATCTTTGGAATTGTCAAATCCGACCGGCTGATCAGGATCGCCCGAGTTCTCAATGCATTGGAACATCCAGAACGGGGACAAGAGCGCAAAAAACCGGACTGGGATACCGAATTGAGCTATGTCTTAGCAGGCAAAGGAGAGGGCATACCAGTTCAGGTCGTATGTGATGTCTATGTGGCTGATATAACCGGCAATCAACGATACGCCTTCGAGCTAAAGGCCCCTTTACCCAATAGCGACATCACGAAGGTGAGTAAGGAGAAAATCCTCAAACTGCACAGCATGGAGCCTCCGCAGGTAGACGGCGCGTACTTCGCGCTGCCCTACAACCCTTATGTTACGCGAGAGAACTACAACTGGAGTTTTCCGGCTCGATGGTTTGACATGAAAAAGGATCCGGTGGTGCTGATCGGCAATGAGTTTTGGGACAAAATCGGCGGCTTGGGCACTTACCAGGCATTCATCGCCGCGGTCAATGAAATCGGTCGTGAATACAAAGAGCGAATCTACCGGGAATTCCTGGGCATCGAGCCGCCGAGCGAGCAAGGAGATGGGAACCTAATAATATGATCCAAACTACCTCTACTCGCCTGGATCTTCTGAGGAGAAACAATGGACCCTGCAATCCTGGAAAAGCTACGTGAATATGCAGATCGGCGCATCGGTGATTTTCACCGACAGCGACGGCAATTATTGAATGAGCTTTGCCTCGATGAGGTACTCCCTGTGAGCTTCTGTTTGTTTTCTGCTCAAAGTACGATCAAGCCCGTCGTAAAGCTGATCGACGAGTTCCTCGCATCTTATCTTTCTCAATACGAAGAAGAATTATTTGGGGCTTTTTTGAGAGATCTGGCTGTTTGCACTGTCGAAACAACCTGCATTGGGCATAGATCTACCGAGCCAGGGGTAGATCTTGAATTAGTGAGCAATGGTATCCACTACATCATCTCCATCAAGTCGGGGCCGAATTGGGGCAATAGCTCACAACAAGACAAGTTGGAGGAAGACCTCAAAAATGCTGTGGCTCGGGTCAAGCAGTCAAAGCGCGGGGCCAACGTTCAACCCGTGCTTGGCATCTGCTATGGCAAGACCAGAACTGGCTACCTGCGCGGATACCTGAAAGTGGTGGGGCAAAACTTCTGGTATCTGATCAGCGGGAATCGTGATCTGTACACAGATATCATCGAACCTATCGGCTATCGAGCCAAAGAGCACAACGATACCTTTGTAGCGGAAAAGGGCAAGGTGATGAATCGGTTCACAAAGCAGTTCATCGAGCGATTCTGCGATGAAAGCGGAATGATAGATTGGCGAAGATTGATCGAGTTCAACAGTGGCAATTTCGACCTGGACAAATTCCTACCATAGACCGTGCACGGGAGAAAACCCGATATGACTTTATACCTTCGATCTACTACAACAATCAGCCCTGCGGACGAAAGTATCCGACGTATCTGGGAGGGGCTGGCAATCGCGGCCGTTCGAGTCGGGCGTGGGCATGTGGAACGGAATCTTGTAGGGGAGATAGGTATCTGATGCAACTCGAATGCACCGCCATCCTGTTCGACCTCGATGGCGTCCTCATTGATTCAACGACCAACATCACGCGCCACTGGCGGCAGTGGGCGCAACGCCATGGCCTGGATCTGGCCGAAATCATGCGCGTTGCGCATGGCCGGATCACGATCGAAACCATGCGGCTCGTCGCGCCGCACCTGCCGGTCGAGGAAGAGGCCCGTCACTTTGCCGCCGTCGAAGTGGCTGACACCGAAGGCGTGATCACGATCGCCGGCGCGCCCGCCCTGCTTGCTTCCCTGCCCGCCGCCGCCTGGGCGATCGTCACGTCCGGCAGCCGAGACGTCGCCACGGCCCGCCTGCAGAGCCGCGGGCTGCCCATCCCCAAGATCATGGTCACCGCGGATGATGTGATCCACGGCAAGCCAGACCCGGAGCCGTATCTTGTGGCGGCTAAGCGGTTGGGCGTTCCGGCCAATCAATGCGTCGTCATCGAAGACTCGCCGGCCGGGATCGCCGCGGCCCGCGCCGCCGGGATGCGCTCCGTTGCGGTTGCCTCAACCCATGCCGATCATGAACTGGAGGCGGCCACCGCGATCGCCCGACAGCTTGACGATATCCAGGTTGATACCGCCCGCGACGGTCGTTTGACGATTCAGATTGCCCCTTCGTGTTGAAGACAAGATCATAATCCAGGTCGCCAAGAAAGAATCTCGCATCAGGAGACTTCATGCGCATCGCCATCATCGCCACCGGCAGCCGCGGGGACGTCGAACCCTACATCGCACTGGGCAAAGGTCTGGCCGACGCCGGCCACGCCATCCGCCTCGTCACCCATCACAACTTCGCCGCGCTGGTCCGGGCGCACGGGCTGGAGTTCTGGCCCATCGAAGGCAACGTCCAGGACATCGCCCAGGGGATGGCCGCGCTGCTGGAGCGCGGGAGCTTCCTCGCCATCCTGGCGGAGATGGGCAAGGAAGCGCAGGCCGGCGCGCTGGCCCTGGCGCAGGGCGGGCTGGCCGCCTGCCGGGGCGTGGATGCGATCCTGACGGGCATCGGCGGGCTGTTCGTCGGCATCGCTCTGGCCGAGAAGTTGGGGCTGCCCCTCCTGCAAGCCTACTACATCCCCTTCACGCCGACGGCCGCCTATCCCAGCTTCCTGGTTCCCAAGCCGCCGGTCCCGCTCGGCGGCGGGTTCAACCGCCTGTCCTATCACCTGGCCCGGCAGATGATGTGGCAGATGTTTCGGCCGGCCGATGGCCGGGCGCGGCGCGCGACGCTCGACCTGCCGCCCGCGCCGTTCCTGGGGCCGTTTGCCGCCCCCTGTCTGCGCGGGATGCCTGTGCTCTACGGCTACAGCCCGGCCGTCATCCCGCCGCCGGCCGATTGGGACGCGAACGTCCACGTCACCGGCTACTGGTTCTCCGATCTGGCCGGCGATTGGACGCCGCCGCCGGCTCTGGCAGAATTCCTGCAGGCCGGCCCGCCGCCCGTCTACATCGGGTTCGGCAGCATGAGCAGCCGTAACCCGGAAGAGACAGCCCGCTTGATTTTGCAGGCGGTGGCGCGCACGGGCCAACGGGCGATCATCCTCACCGGCTGGGGCGGCCTGGCAATGGCTGATGCGCCCGGTTCGGTGTTCCTGCTGGATGGGGCGCCCTTCTCCTGGCTCTTCCCGCGCGTCGCGGCGGTCGTACATCACGGCGGCGCGGGCACCACGGCCGCGGGCCTGCGGGCCAGCGTGCCATCAGTGGTGATCCCCTTCTTCGGCGATCAGCCGTATTGGGGCCAACGCGTCGCCGATCTGGGCGCCGGCCCCGCGCCGATCCCGCGGCGGAAACTGACGGCCGAACGCCTGGCGCAGGCCATCACCGCGGCCGTGGACGATCCGGCCATGCGCCAGACGGCGGCCGACCTGGGCGCGCGCATCCGCGCGGAAGATGGCATCGCCCGCGCCGTCGCCATCGTGCAGCAGCTAGAAAAGCCGAACACATCTCTTGATGCTTGACGTTTCACGCCTCACATTTTACGCACCCATCCCAACAGGAGCTTCCATGCCAACCGACACGATCCCCGCCCACAGCGAAATTGACCCCCGCTACACCTGGAACGCGCCGAGCGTCTTCCCGACCGTCGCCGATTGGGAAGCGGAATGCGCGGGCATCGCCGAGAGCCTGCTCGCCGTCCGGGCGTTCGCCGGCCGGCTGGCCGATGGCCCGGCCATCCTGGCCGATGCGCTGGACGCGATCCAGGCCATCAACCGCCGCGTCGGCCGCGTGCTGGTGTACGCCAACATGTCGTACCAGGTGGACACCACCGCCGCGGCCGGCGCAAAGATGGCCGGCAAAGCGCAAGGTCTGGCCGGGCAAGTGCGCGCTGCGGGCGCCTACCTCGACCCCGAACTGCTCGCCATCGGCCAGGAGACATTGCGCCGTTGGATCGTCGAGGAGCCGCGGCTGGCTTATCTGGGCCAGTACGTGGACAACCTCTTCCGCAAGCAGGCCCACGTCCGCTCGGCCGAGGTAGAGGAGCTGTTGGGGCTGCTGGCCGACCCGTTCCGCAACCTGGAAATGACGATGGACATGCTCACCGGCGCGGACATGAAGCTGCCCCCGGCAGTGGGGAGCGACGGCGTAGCGCACGATCTGACCCAGGGCACGCTCCAAAAGCTGCTGTCGGATGGGGATCGCGCGGTGCGGCGCACGGCCTGGGAGAACTTCCACGACAGCCATCTGGCGTTCAAGAACACCCTGGCCTCCAACCTGGCGACCTCGATCAAGGCCAACGTCTTCGCGATGCGCGCCCGGCGGCACGCCTCCACCCTCGAAGCGGCGCTCTTCGAGAATGCCATCCCGACGACCGTTTTCCACAACCTGCTCGATACCTTCCGCAGCCACCTGCCGACATGGCATCGCTACTTCGCCATCCGGCGGCAGGCGCTCGGCGTCGAGACGCTGCAACCCTACGACATGTGGGCGCCCCTGGCCGCAGCGCGCCGGCCGATCCCCTACGAGCAGGCGGTCGAGTGGATCTGCGCCGGGCTGGCGCCGCTGGGCGCGGAATACGTGGCGACGATCCGCCGCGGCGCGTTGGAAGAGCGGTGGGTGGATGTCTACCCGTGCCAGGGAAAGGCCGCGGGCGCGTTCTCGATGGGCCGGCCCGGCACGCATCCTTTCATCATGATGAGCTACAACGACAACGTCTTCAGCCTGAGCACGCTGGCGCACGAGCTGGGCCACTCGATGCACTCGCTGCTCTCCTGGCAGAACCAGCCGGTGCTCTACAGCCGCTACTCCCTCTTCGCGGCCGAGACCGCGTCCAACTTCCACCAGGCGATGGTGCGAGCGCACTTGCTCGGCGAGAAAACGGATCGCGACTTCCAGGTGGAGGTCGTGGAAGAAGCGATGGCGAACTTCTACCGCTACTTCTTCATCATGCCGACCCTGGCGCGCTTCGAGCTGGAGATCCACGAACGGGAGGAGCGGGGCAAGGGGCTGTCGGCCGACGACATGAACGCGCTCTGCGCCGATCTGTTCAGCGAGGGGTTCGGCGGGCAGGTGGCGGTGGATCGCCAGCGCGTCGGCATCATCTGGGCCACCTTCGGCCATCTCTACACCGACTATTATGTCTATCAATACGCCACCGGCATCTCCGGCGCGAACGCGCTGGCGCGGCGCATCCTGGCGGGCACGCCGGGCGCGGTCGAAGCGTACTTCGGTTTCCTGAAGGCCGGCAGCTCACGCTATCCGCTGGACGCGCTCAAGCTCGCCGGGGTGGATATGGAGACCCGCGAGCCGGTTGAGGCCGCTTTCGCGGTGATGGCGGGGATGGTGGAGCGGCTGGCGGGGCTAGTCGCTGGCTGAAAGGTTTCGGAGAAGAGTTTCGACCTCCCGAATCAACGCCGGAAGATTCGGGCGTGTGAAACTCATCTCCGAAGCCGAAATGCGGTGATGCTTGATATTGGGCGGAATGTGCTTGTGGTGGGGATGAGTATCCTGTAGCTCCGGCTCGTTGGGATGAGGCTGCGAGTCATACCAGAACAGTTTCTCTTCACCACGCCACACTTCGTAGCCGTACCAATCAATAATCAACGGCGAGCGGTCATAAAGAAGCCGCTCGCGAACTATCAAACAGATATTCCTATCGAAATGGAGTTCACCGGCTACGCGTGCCAGGGAAGCTCCCAGTCGAGCGAAGGTGAGAGTCGAGCGACGCACCGAGGGGAACTGCTGAGGAATCGAGTACAGGAACAACTCGTAGTCAGCTGCGTTCCGCAATGGGTTCATCACGCTGTCACCCGGATTAGACCGGCCAGACTGGGCGTCTGCCG
>Ga0172375_10008681_pt1 | contig 13602 bp, 7 predicted proteins | sample LakKiv1m_FD_114537 | JGI IMG/M metagenome (GOLD analysis project Ga0172375, IMG submission 114537) | Freshwater microbial communities from Kabuno Bay, South-Kivu, Congo - kab_092012_11.1m | ecosystem: Environmental > Aquatic > Freshwater > Lake | place: Democratic Republic of the Congo...
GGACCGCTGAACACGCCACCGGAAGGAGTTCCTGTAAGAATAAGCGCTCCCTGGTCAATACAAATATCCTGCAAACCGGTGTAGGAAACAGTAGGCGTATCATTAACCAATGTAGTGTTGCTGATGGAGTTTGAACATCCAAAACCATCACTATAAGTATAGGTGATGGTATAAGGACCTCCAACACCTGCAACAGCAGCGTTAAAGGTTGCTGTTCCGTTTCCGTTATCAGTTGTTCCTGTTCCAGCAAATGAACCGCCCGGAGCATGACTTCCTGTAAGTATTACAGGGTTTGCATCAACACAGTACTCTGAACTTAACCCGCTGAATGCTATCACAGGCTGAGGATGAACAACGGTTTGCTGTGTTTGACTTCCTGAACAGCCATTAACATCTGAGTAAGTATAAGTAATATTATAAGAACCGCCTACTCCCGCTGTAGTTGGATTGAATTCAGCTAATCCGGGACCTGTGTTAGTTATTCCCGGACCTGAGAAAGTTCCTGAGCTTTGGTTGCCTGTGAGTAAAACAGGAAAATCGTTTACACAATAATCTCCTGCTAAACCTGTGAAACTAACAGTTGGAACAGATACAACTGTTACAGTTTGAGATGAAGTATTTGTACAATTGTTACCATTAGTATAAGTGTAAACAATCGTATGGGTTCCCAAACCTGCTGTGGAAGGAGTAAAAACGCCTCCGCTTGTTACACCGGGTCCGCTGAATGTTCCTCCTGTGGGGCTGCCGGTCAAACTAACTACTGCTGCATTTAAACAGTATTGATGAGGTATGTTAAAACCGGAGAAGGACACAACAGGCAAAGGATTTACAACTGTTGATTGCGATGCGCTGTTGGTACAACTGTTTCCATCTGTGTAGGTATAAGTAATGGTATAGTTTCCGGTTCCGGTGGAAGGAGAAAACAAACCACCTGAAGTAACACCTGTTCCTGAGAAAGTTCCACCCGATGGGAAGCCTGTTAGCTGAACCGGAGAATTGCTTACACAATAGGAAGAGGCAAGTCCACTGAAAGTTACAGAAGGAAGTGTAACTACTTGCACTGATTGTGCCTGAGAATTTGTACAGCCTACACCATTGGTGTAAGTGTAAGTAATATTATGAGTACCTACCAAAGCTACTGAAGGAGTGAAGTTTGCTGTTCCACCACCTAAATCCGTAATACCCGGTCCGGAGAAAGTGCCACCCGATGGGCTTCCTGTCAATAATACAGGTGTGGTCTGGCTGATGCAATAGGGACCTGCAAGTCCGCTGAAAGTTACTGTGGGAACTGCCACAACTGTAACCGTTTGCGAAGAAGTATTGGTACAATTGTTTCCGTTGGTATAAGTATAAGTAATCGTATGTGTTCCCAAGCCTGCTGTGGAAGGAGTAAATGCACCCGAACCGGTAACTCCGGGTCCGCTGAAAGTACCTCCTGCCGGACTGCCTGTCAGGTTAACAACCGCTGAGTTCAGGCAATATTGATGAGGAACATTGAAGCCGGAGTAGGATACTACAGGCACTGAATTCACCACTGTTGATTGTGAAGTGCTGTTGGTACAACCGTTTGAATTAGTATAGGTGTATGTGATGGTATAATTTCCTGCTCCTGTTGAAGGAGAAAATAAACCACCTGAAGTTACTGCCGGGGTTCCTGAAAAAATTCCGCCCGATGGAAAGCCTGTTAATTGTACCGGAGAGTTATTGGCACAATAAGAAGCAGCCAAACCGCTAAATGTAACAGCAGGAAGAGCTACAACCTGAACAGACTGTGTCTGTGAATTTGTACAGCCGTTGCCATCTGTATAAGTGTAAGTAATACTATGAACTCCTGCCCCAGCAGTGGAAGGATTAAAACTTGCATTGCCGCTGCCCAGGTTAGTAATTCCAGGACCGGAATAAGTTCCGCCATTTTGGTTGCCGTCTAATGGGACTGTTGTGGTCTGGCTTACACAATAAGGTCCTGCTAACCCTGTGAAGGTAACAACCGGTAAACCGATTATAACAACTGTTTGCTGTGCAGAGTTTGTACAACCATTTCCATCTGTGTATGTATATGTTAATATATTATTCCCTACTGCTGCATTTGCGGGAATAAACTGGTTTCCTGTTACCCCATTTCCGCTAAAAGTTCCTCCTCCAGGTGCACCTGAAAGAGTAACCGGTGTTGTTTGACTGGCGCAGAAGGGTCCTCCTGGTGGTGCAAAAGCAACTCCGGGAAGCGGGTTAACACTTACAGCAGTTGATGCACAGACAGTGGTATTACAGGTGCCTACCGCCCTCACATAATAGGTTGTTGAACTTGAAGGACTCACACTGATTGATTGTCCCTGCCCTACCAAAGTGCCTCCGCAGCTACCTGTGTACCAGTTCCATGTTGCCCCTGTTCCTAAAGTTCCTGTAACCGAAAGCGTACTTGATTGTCCCACACAAATTGTTGTAGGGCTGGCTGCTGCACTTGAAACAGAAGAATTTGATTGTACTGTAACAGTTACTGATGCACAAGCAGTAGTATTACAGGTTCCGGCAGCCCTTACAAAATAGGTTGTTGTACCGGCAGGTGTTACAGTAATTGTTGTTCCGGTACCCAAAAATGTTCCTCCACAGCTTCCGGAATACCAGTTCCAGGCAGCACCCGAACCTAATGACCCACCGCTGACTGATAGAGTTGTTGACTGCCCGGGACAAATGGGATTTAATGTTGTTCCAACTGATGTGGGTGCTGCTGAATTAGAATTAACGGTAATGGTTTGTGTAGGAGCACAATTTCCAAGTGTATAAGTGATGGTATAATTCCCGGCAGCAACAGGTGCGGTAAAAGTGTTTCCTGAAACTCCCGTTCCGCTCCAGGTGCCACCAGCCTGGTTGGCTGTTAATGTTCTTGTTTGCCCGGAACACATGGTTGCATTGGAGGAAGTTATGGTAGGAGAATTTTGTCTGAATTTTAGTACTGCGGATGCTCCGCCATTAACCCAGCCCACACAATTAAACTGGTTAACCATCACTTTTACAGAACCTGTAAAAGTTGCAGTCCAGTTATAAGAAGCCGGAGTTCCGCCACAATCAGGTCCGTTATCATCATTATAAAAACCGGCAATAAAGCCATTGGTACCACCATTATATCCCGATATCTGCGTATTAAAGGAAGAGCCGCATGTGCTGATGGTATAATTTGCGCCATTTACACAGTTAAATGTACCATACGTTCCACTTCCTACTCCTCCACTGATTGCTGCAAACGAACCGCAAGGCGGATTTCCAACACCACCGGAATTATAACCGGAAAGACCACATTGGGAATAAATATTATTACTAACTCCTGCAACAATAGTAATAGTTGCGAATAGTACAAAGGATAAAAATCGTAAGTTTTTATTCATATTGTTTCTTAATTTAAATAAATTTATGGATGGATTATTAAACAGCAATTTTAAAGTAAAATCAGCACATTACCAAATTAATTTTTATTAATAACATCAGCGTTTTATTTGATTAGCCTTTGAAAAATAAAATTCCGCCTTGTCTTTTTCCCCGAATTCATGATAAAGATTTGCCATTGTCAGAACTAAGTTTTTGTCATTTGGATTTATTTTGTAAGCTTTTTCAAAATAGAGCAATGCATTCTTTTTATCGCCCATTGTAAAATATATTTTTCCATTGTTTACAACCGGGTCATAAGCGGAAGGAAATTTTTTCATTGCTTCAAGATTTAATTCAATGGATTTTTCAAAATCTTTCTGTAGAAAATAGATTTCGCCCAAAGAAGTATAAGCCATCAGGTTATTGGGATCAATTGCAATTACTTTTTTAAAACAACGTGTTGCTTCCTTAAACTTTTTTAATTGGTTGGAAGCAACTCCCGCTTTTATCCATGCACTTAAATAAGTGGAATCAATCTCAACTGCTTTTAAAAATGCAGGCAGTGCATCGCCAGGCTTATTCAGCAGCAGGTAGGTTTGTCCCAGGTCATGCCAGGCATAATCGGCTTTCGGGTATAATTCGACTGCCTTGCTGAAATGCTTTATAGCTTCATTCAGATACTTGTCTTTTTCAACCTGGTTCGTTGTTTTAAAAGATTTATTCACTAATTGAACTGCAAGCAGGTTATTAGCCTGAACAGATTTTTCAAGATATTTAATGTCGTGCCTCATTAAAGTAACATGGTCTTTCCATTGAAAATTTCTTGAGAATGTTTTTGCAGAAAACAACAACAAAAGCACAATTATTATAACAGACTTTTTGTCTGTGAAACTGAAGCGGATGTTTTTAGAATTAATATCAGTCATGCTTAACTTCAATATGCCATAACCAAGTGCTATGCAAAATCCAGTTGAGGCTACAAATGCAAGGCGGTCTGCCATAACTCCGGCCACCGGAGCCGCTAAATTTGAAAACGCTGAAATACAGAGGATATAAAAAAATATGCCGTAAGAATAAACGGGGTGTTTTTTAAGTAAATATAAACAGGAAAAAATTAATAGCGTGTAAATTATCATTGAAATAACAGAAAAGATATTACCCCAGTCCACCGGTTCAATCTGTGCATAACCATAATAAAACCCCAGGTGATGGGGAAAAACTAATAGCTGTAAATACTTTCCTAAAACAATAAAAGAGGTAGCTGTTTTGATAGAAAGAGGATCGGATTCATTCACCGGCATTTCAACAAAATTCAACTCTCTTCCTGATGCCGGAATAAAATATCCAGGGTTTTTTGCTTCTACAGGAATTTCAGTTCCGGTCTGAAAATATTCATGAACACTGTTCCCTCTGAAGGAAGGAGCATGATACCAGGTAAACTTATTGAAATTGAGATAAAGTGCCAAAGGAAGAAGCAATATCATCATCTTAACAGGGTTCGTAATTATTCTTCTATCGCTGAAATGTATAATTGTTAAAATAATTCCTAAACCTGAAAAAAAAGCCATCCATGTTTTAAGTTCTGAAGTTATTGCATAAGAAACCAGTGAGAATGCCAGTAAAAAGATACAAATGATAAGGCGACTCTCTTTTATGAAATACAGATAAGATAAAAAACAAAGAAAACAAAGTACAGAGAAAATTGAAAACCATTCAAAAGGAGAATCATTATTTAAAAACAAAACAGGTAAAACTAAAACGACAGAAATAATTGACTTTATTTCTATCTTCTTCTTATCCAGGAAATATGATGAAAACAAAACGAAAAGAACAAACCAGCTTAAGTGTTTTAATTCATAAAAAAAGGATATAGGTCCAAGAAATAATACAATAACAAGCAAAAGGAGATTTTTCGAATTTCTATTGGCATGTAAAAAAATGAGAACAAGTATGAATAAAAAAATAAGGGCTGCGATTTTCAGATCATAATAAATAAAAACTGCTGAAAGAATTATTGTCAGTGGCAACAGATACCATTGAAATGACCGGACATTTATACTTTCTGATTCAACTAAACAGAGCCAACCTTTTTTATTCTCAGACCTCTCTTTATTAATAATATTTCCCGCTGAAACTTTTAAAGCTGCAATAATATCAGAACGATTAATGATTAGATATATCAAAACCGGAACAATAAGAATAAGCGATGCAAAAGCTATTCTTTGCCACAATATTGAAAATGGCCAGAAAATTCCTGCAATCAGTGTTAAAGGCAATGTCAACAATATTATCCTGATAATACCTGCCCTGTTAAATAAAACAAGTGTTACAGGAATCAGCAATACAAAAGGAATAATACTTTTTTTAGATAATAAACCAAAAAGAAAGAAAAAGATAAACAAGAGATAATATTTCAGTTTCCCGTTTTCTGAAAACCTTAATGAATAAAACAGGGATAAAATTCCTCCAAGGAAGCAAAGAAGTTCGTCCCTGTTTTTTATTCCGGCAACCGCTTCTGTATGGATAGGATGAGCTATAAAAAGCAAGGTTATTATTAATGGAAGCAGGTAGTTATATTTATTAAACAGGTTTGCAAGCGTTAAAAATAAAGCAAGGCATAATAAGACATAAATCAATACATTTATAAAATGGCTGACATGTACATTGTCACCAAAAAACTGGTGTTCCAGTGCAAAAGTTGTGAGTGTCACCGGGCGGTAATCATATTGGTTTCCAGCAGCATCTTTGTAATAAGGACTTGCGAAAATTTCAGGTATTGCACTCACTCCTTTTGAAGTAAGCAGATGATTAATCGTTACCAATTCATCATCCAGGTTATAATCATTAGGGATAGTATTAACATAAAGCAAAAAACTGAATACTGCTATTATAACCAATAACGTTCTGTTCAACTGTTGAGCAGTATTTCCTTTCTCCTTATTTAGTGTTTTAACCGAAGCCATAATGCTGCTAAACTAAATGAAATAATCCTATCCTTATAAATGTATTTCTCAAATGATGAAAGGTATTGAGGAAAAAGAATTTTATCCTATGCAGGATTATTGACAGAAATGGAATCATGCCGTTTGAATTGTTCTTTTCATTACGGTAATAAATCTGCGCTCCGAAATCCGGTTTCCTGATTTTGTTATCTGTATCGGTTTTTGCCGAAAGAATAATCTTATTGCCGGGCTGTCCGGGTCTATATTCCCTGTAATTCCAAAACAGTTTACGGTCAAAAGTTACTATTGGTTTTCTTGATGTTTTTGTAGTTAAAACATTTTCTTCCCTGAGGGTTGAAATGTTTTTTGTCCCGTAAAGGTCAACGGCAAAATCGTAATTATTCAATTCAGGAAATATCTTTTTCAATGCTTCAGGATAAGCCTCAAAATATTCATCAAAAATATTTTCCGCCTCATGAAATTCCCGGAAAAAGTAAACTTTCTCTTGCACCTGCACCTGCACCCTGAAAATATCCATCTTAAAAGGAAAATTGCTTCCTTTTTCTGCAAAATTTGTGGTCAGTGAAACTTTTGGGAACACAAAATATTTGTTTTGTGAAATCATATAAGCAATAAAATTCTTTTTCCATGAACCTCCCTTCCAATCCAGAATATATGGGGGGTATGAAAGAGCATTGATTTTTTCTTCCATGTCAAAATTTCTGAAGTTTTTCCATTGCTCCGGAGTGAAACATTGTCCCCACGAAGAAGGAAACCGCATAAAATAATTATCGAATTTATCTTCTAAAGGAGAAAAGGGGAGAAGGCAACTTTCCGCAATTGAATAAGCATATAATGAAATACCTGCAATATTAGAATTGCCACGAAAATAATTTAAAGCTGAAATTGAATATTGATAAAAAAATGGTGAAACAGAAAGGTCATCTTCCAGCACAATAAATTCACCTTTTAATGCCGCATTGTCACAAGCGGTGAGGATATGTTTCTTTAATCCTAATCGTTGGCTCTGAACAATAATTTCTTTCGTTCCGTATTTCCATTCAAACAAATCTGCAATACTTTTAACTTCCTTATTTCCTTCCCCGTCAATTGTGATTATAAGACCTACATTCGTATCAGCGTATTTAGCCAGAGCAATTGAATCCAATAATCTTTTTAAAGATTTCGGGCGATTGTAAGCTATGACAAGAATTTGCGGAAACATTAGTTTAGATTTTTTTTAACAAAGAGTTCTTTTTGAATCTCAGCCCATATTTTTGCCAGGGAATCGTTTTGTGAAAAACTCTCCTTTACTTTTTCATATCCTTCTTTTCCCATTCTCATTGCTGTTTCCGGTTCACAGATCATTTTCATCATTGCCTCCGCCATTGATTTAATATCATTTTCCTCAACCAGGATACCTGATATTCCATCAATCACAACATCGGGAATTCCGCCATGCTTAGTGGCAATTACCGGCAGCGCACAGGCAGCAGCTTCCATGATGGCAACCGGTGTTCCTTCTTTATCACCATTTACTGTTGTGACAGAATGTTGAACAAATGCTCTTGATTTTTTCATCTGTTCCGCAATTTCTTTATGTGAAAGAACCCCATGAAATTCCACATTGTCATTAATTTTTAATTCGCTAACCAAATTCTTACACTCAGACAATAACGAGCCGGTTCCTGCCATTATAAGTTTTGCTTCAGGAAATTTCTTAACTACTGAAGCAAAAGCTTTGATAGTATTTTGCGGACGTTTTGTATTCTCAAATCTTCCTGCCGCAAAAAAAACTTTTGTATTCTTTGATGGATTACAGGGTGAAAACAAATCTGTATCTGCCCCGCAAGGATTATAAACCAATTTATCAGAAGGCGCACCCAGTTCCATCAACCTGTTTTGCATATCTTTTGAAACTACAAATATTTTTCGGGCAATTTTAAAAAGCTCCTGGTATTTTCTTCCATATTTTTTCAGCTCGTTTTGCCTGTAAACATCATATCCATGAAAGTAAACAAAAAGCGGTATGTCAAGTTTTTTACACAATTCCATCATTTCAACTCCGCAGGGACCATATTCGCATAATACCAACTCAATCTTGTTTTCAACTAAATATTTTTCAATTGCTTTTAGATTTTTGTCTTTTAAAAGAAGGAAAATAAACGGAGGAAAGATTTTATAAAGCGGGTTATTAATTAATAAAATTCCTTTGGAATTATAAATTGGCATATAACCTCCATACAAGTGATGAACCTTTGCGGGTAGGCGCTCTATGTGTGCGCGTATAAAAGTTTCCGAATAAAATGAGTGGTGAACTGATACGATACAAATATTATTTATAACAGCATTCAAATTTTCAGAATCTTTATTTTTATAATTATTCATCCCAAAAGCCCGGATACTTTTTTTCTGTTTCCGATAATATTCCTTCACCCAGAACCTTGTAACCTGATGAATTAAAATGTCCATCAGTTCCCCATGAGTAATTCCCTATGTTATTAATGTTTATTACCTTAGAAAGCGAAGGCAAAACATCTATATAATTTATATTATTCTTTATTAAACTTTCTTCTAGTCTCCGAACTTTCTTGTACTGAGCTTCAGGATAAATAATATCATCAGGATTAGGTTGCAGGATAAGCAAAAATTTTATACCTGAGGTATCGCATAAATTCCTTAATTGAAGTATCAATCCGGAAATATTTTCAACAGCTTCTTCTGTCAATTTATCATATTCATCTTTATTCAATAGTGTCCAATCATATTGCAAGATAGTTATCATAATAAATCTTACTAAATAACTATGGCAAAAAAAAGGTTCGAAAAAAGGTTTTTTTCTTGTGATAACTTCATTCTTTCTAAACCGCTCCATTCCTCCGAGGTAAATAAAATCTGTAAAGTCGCTTGTATTGACGGTTAAAGAAACAATATCAGGTTTATAATCGAACATTTTATTTTTAAGTAAAACATAATTATAAAACGGGTCGCTTCCTGAAACCGCACAATTATAAACTTCAAAATCTGATGATTTATTTCTTAATTCACGTTCTATTTCTCTGACATAAGAACTGTCGTAAGGAGCGCCAACTCCTTCTGTAAATGAATCGCCAAAACAAAATATTCTTTTCTTCCCAGCGGACTTTGCTTTATTCATTTCAATCTCTCTGATTCCTAAACTATTTATGGAATAAGGATATTTAAAATCAGTATGATCTAAAATAAATTGAGTAGATGGTTTGTGTAAATGATAATAAGGCAGTTTTATTCCATAAGGACAATAGTATTCACTTCTAATTTTTTCTGTATAGGTTTTATATCTACCACTTATTCTGAGTGTAATTTCGGCAAACAAAAAGAACACGACCGCATAAAACAAAATAAGAACAAATTTAATGCGGATTGTTTTTTGCATGAAATTCAATTTTTAAAAAGTTTGTATGCTGCACTGTGCTTTAAACTATTAATAAGAATATCCCATGCAGTGAAATTATTCTCTATCACATTATATTTCATTAACAACTTGCCATAAGTTGAGTTGATTTTAAAATCATTTTTATCCAAATTCTTCACCCTCCAGTTTTCATTCATCAGGTGAAAAACAAATGCTCCGGCTGGCAATTTCCTGTTATAAAACAGGAAGGAAATAACTTCCTCCCAAACATCATTGGTCGAGATTTCATGTTGTATAAATTTTACCAACTCAAATTTTATAATGTTTCTGTTTAATATTTCAACCGGTTTATGCCAGTCTGTATTTTGAGCATCAACTTCATTTATAGCTTCTTCATAACAAGTTTTCATTAACCCGCTTTCAGGAGGGCATTTCATAATATTTCCAACAACCATCATATTGTGATGGTCTCTGAAAATATATGGTTCAGAAAAATCAAGCGGCTTTAAACAGCACATATCCATATCTGTCCACCAGCCCCCCTTTTCATAAAGCAGTTTATACCTGAATATATCAGAAAACCCAGCCAGACTCCCTTTTCCATGACCAAACTGGTTGCTGTTCCGGTACCTGAATATTTTATCTTCAGGGATAATATCATTTGCATTTTTTAAAATCACTCCTTCGGGTACATGGGTTTTTAGTTGGTCATAAACCCATAAATGAAATTCATGACCATGATGCAGAAAAGAATGTAAAGTGAGCAACTCAACATTGGAAAGTGAATCTCCAATCCATAAGCCATGTACAATTTTATTTTCCGGAAGCATATCAATCAACTTTCATAGATTCAATATCCTGCCAAACATTCCAGTCTTTATCTCCCCAATGGTGATAGATATGAATAAAACAAGGTTTTATGTTTTTCCTTTTGTCATTAATATCAAACGTAAGGTTGCCCTTATAAATCATTGTAGGATGATTATAGTCTGCTATAAAATTAAACTCCACCGGCAAGGTTTCCTGTTCCTGGATTCCAAACTCCCAGGCTGTAGCAATTAAAGTTCCCTGGTCGCGTGTTTTCCAGTATGGGTCATTAAATATGGTCATTGTTTTATTGTGCCATGCATCAAGAAATTTGTGGCTATTATCATTAAATAAGAAAACACCTCCGTTCCAATGCTGAAAATTTTGTTGATCAATATCAATATTGAATATCTTTTTGATTGATAACTTCAGGTGATTACATTCTGAATCGTAAACATTATCTCCATCTTTGGTTCTCCATGCGTCATGCTTTTCATCCCTTTTAAGCCCTGAAGCATTCTCAACATTTTCTATAAAATTATCCATGCTGTAAAGGATTACATTCCCATCAGCATCATTCCACCAGCGTTTTTTTTTATTAAAAAACGTATTTTCATCAAGTTTAAAAATCCTGTGACTTAAATAATATCTAAGGACAACAACGGCATAATCAATTCTTTTTTGCTTCATTGAGGTAAATTTTTTCAAAAGTTTTTTACCCTTTTCTTTTAACTCAGGATCAGTTATCCTTTTATTTAAATCATATTCCTCAAGAGCTTTTTCAAGTTGTAAAGCAGCTTTCTTTTTCTTCTCAAAGCACCCACAATTAACAGCATGAGAGCTGAATTCTCTCATTTTGCAATGATCAGTAGCAAATATGATTTGTCTATGTTGAAAATTAAAGATATTATCAACTTCATTGCTTAATGCAACAACATCCGTATCCAAGTAGCAATAATTTTTTCCATGTTCAAGGAATCGATGTGCCGAAGTCTTCAGGTATATACTTGCCTGGTGATTACTGAGATTTTCAGGGGTTGAAATGTTAACAATGTTATCATGGTTTATTATTTCACCATTTCTTTTTAAGTCAGTTAAAACAACAATTTTATTTTTTGAAAAAAAACGAAGATGCAGTAATGAAAAATTAAGTGTATCTATATGCTCTTTTGCGCCACATACAACAAAAACAAATTGATTTTCAGGTTGCATAATTATTGTTTTTCTAACCGCGATTTTAAATATTTCATTGCTGATTTATTTTCTTTTTTGAGATTCACACCAAATAAAAGAAAGAAATAATAAATTGTATAATTAATGACACGGCTTGAATAGTGCCTGCCGGGGATAAAAACATAAACAAGTAATTTACCATAAATAAATCTTATTCCATCTGTCATCTTTTCGTGAAGATATGATGGCAATAAAAAAAGTATATGAAATGGCAAAATTAATATCCAGCGTCCATCCGTTTTTATTGCAAGAAACAAAGTGATTAGCGGTAACCAAACCTGGTAGGCTACATCAGTGAGGTGTCGTAAACCCTCCAGGTTGTTATTTGTTTTTTTAAAAACAGAATTCCTTATATAAATTTTTATTACCAGGAATAATATGTAAAACAGCATCCAGCTATAAAAAAACGGATCAATGCGGGCGATGAGAACAGAGGAGGTAAGAATAAAAAGTATTTCGAGAAGAAGCAGGGAAATAATCAAAAGGTTGGTTCTTTCAACACCTGTGATAATCGGTAAAGTTTTGATTCCGGACAACCTGTCAAAGGACATATCGTTCAGGTGATGGATAGTGATGTTCCTGAAACCGATGAAGAAAACACCAATACTAAAAAAAATAATAAACGGCTGAAATGCCTGTTGCATAAATAAGGAGCAGGTATGGAAAATAAGCAACAATGGAATTACATAAGCATAAGCAGAATCAATAAAGCCGGAGAGGTAAGGAATATTTTTAAATCGTGGAAAAGGTAATGAGTATAACAAGAAAAGTACAACTTCTGCTACAATCAGCGCCCACGAAATATAATTATATGGTAATAGTAACCATGGTAAGAAACATGCCGATACTATTGTTGTAAGCAGAGCAATCAGGGCTACTGGTTTTAAAGAAGCAAGTTGATTTTTTTTATTTGCAAGCCTGTCAGCCTCTTTATCAAAAAAATCATTAATAAAATATCCTAATGAGGCAAAGCCAATGGTTGTAACTGTCAATAATAACATCAAACGTAAAGAAGCAAGGTTAAATTCTATTTTAAAAAGAAATACCCAGAGATAAAAACAGCCAATAATAAAGGGGACAAAGCTGAAACGCCAGTCTTTTGCACGGGTGATAAGTGAAAGTTCAAACAATAATGTTTTCATTTCAAAAGAACAGCCTTAGAATCTTTACTATTTTTAAATTCCACTCCCGAATGAAAGTGCTTGCTGAAGGATTCTTTCTTCGCTGTTCACTTCTAATTCTGCTACAAGTGCTTCAATCATAACATTATTAATATTCTCAAAAGCCTTTTCCAATGGGAATTCTATAGGTAAACGGTCAATCACATTATTCATTTTTGAAAAATAAAAAAGAATTTTTTTATTTTTATCTTCTTCAGAAAGGTTTGGCATATTCTGAACATGTTCTTTTACGCGGTTGTAGAGTGTCTGCTTAGAGTCAGGCATATTTTTAAGTTTACGAAAATTCTCCCTCTCAGTTTCTCTTTTTTCCGCATCTTTCCACCATTGAAAAATTAACTTTACAGTGTCCTTATAATGATTCAGATTTTTTTTCTGAACAGGATTTGCTTCAGGAAAATCTAAACCGGAAAGGAACTCATAAATTTCCTTTAATGAATTTGAGTCTAAATTCCACACCGAACTTTGTGGAGGAAACCAGACTGAATGAAAATAAACAGGAGCATCAAGTTTGTTGCAGAACTCAATAAAATCAGGCAATTCTTTCCAGTTCTGCCTCATTACGCAGGCAGATATGCCAAAAAAAGTGTTTTTGCTTTTACTGTATTTATGGAAGTATTTAATATTTTCCATCACTGATTCAAATTTTGCGTTCAGCCGTATATTCTCGTAGGTCTCTTTTTGTAAA
>Ga0172375_10008683_pt1 | contig 13601 bp, 6 predicted proteins | sample LakKiv1m_FD_114537 | JGI IMG/M metagenome (GOLD analysis project Ga0172375, IMG submission 114537) | Freshwater microbial communities from Kabuno Bay, South-Kivu, Congo - kab_092012_11.1m | ecosystem: Environmental > Aquatic > Freshwater > Lake | place: Democratic Republic of the Congo...
CTAAAATGCCTTTTACCGATAATTAACGGATCAAGGAACGCGCAGGAAGATGCCAAAGGATCAATCGCCGGATACAACCCCAGCTGGACATGACGGCGGGAAAGTATAACTATGGAATCAAGGTAACTAAAAATACAAACAACTGCCGGATCGGTTAAATCATCGGAAGGCACGTAAACTGCCTGCATCGCCGTAATTGCCGCCTGACCCCGAGAACGGATCCTCTCCTGAAAGGAAGCCATCTCCGAATGCAAGGTAGGCTGATATCCAGTTTCGGAAGGGATCCTTCCTAGAAAGGTTGAGAGTTCACTCCCTGCCTGCGCGAACCTGAAAACATTGTCAACGAACAACAAAACATCATCGCCCTGGTCGACGAAATGTTCGGCAAAAGTCAAACCTGTATGCACTACTTCGTAGCGGGCTCCGGGTGATTCGTTCATCTGGCCAAAGACCAGAACCGAACGGTTTAATATTTCCTGCTTTTCCAGCTCGTAATAAAGCTCATTACCTTCGCGGGTCCTTTCTCCGGCTCCCGTAAAAACGCAGTACCCTTTCTGCATCTTGATAATATTATGCATCAATTCAAGGATAATTACGCTTTTTCCACAGGCAGCGCCTCCTAAAATGCCGTTACGCGAACCCTTGATCAGCGGGAACAATAAATCGAACATCTTGATTCCTGTCTGCATTACTTCGAATTTTGCTCCCTTGGTACTGCTGATATCAACGGTAGCAATCTCCTGCTTTTTATGCGTGAGGCTGGTTAATTCCGGCCCCACCTTAATCTGCCCCTTCTTATCAATCGGCTCACCCAATACATTCAATATCCGGGAACAGGTGGCTTCCCCGACCGGCACGGTGATACCTGCGCCGGTAGCGGTAGCGGAAGCATTCCGGCGTAAACCGTAATTAGGAGTGAGCGAAATACAGCGCATCGTATTGCCGCTGGCTGAGCTTGAGTCTTTCAAATACTCCACTACTTCCAGGACAATACGGCGGCCGTCAAAGGTATGGGTTTCGATAATATCATAAACCTCAGGAAGCAAGGCCTCGGCAGGAAACTCCACGTCCACAATTGGCCCTTGCACTGAAATGACTTTGCCTTCCAGCATGCTTTCTCCCCCCTATTGCACTACCCCGGTTTTCTCTAGTGCCATCCGGCTGACAAAAATCTCCCGGATACTCTTATCGCTTAACTCGTGCATCGCGCGGAAATACTGCAACCTCAATTTTTTCTTTTGGTCCCTGATCTCGGTAGAGCTTCTCTCCAAGTGCATTACCCGCGCCGCCCATTCCGAAAGCTTGCTTTCCCAAAAAATAAGGTGGATCAGTTGGCCGATCCAAATCTTCACCAGGCATTCGACAATCCTTTTTACCGGTGAATCGAAAATAACCTCTTCTTCCTCAGGTTGTACCTTTAGCCCTGCCGGTTGACTATCCGCTCCCTGCGGCTTACCTTCCTGGGGAAACAAAAATCTGCAGGGGAATAATTGAAACTGCTCTATTTTTTGCACGGCAAATGAGACAAAATGCGGATAAATTATAATCGTGCCGCCTAATTTTTTACTCCAAAACTCCTTGATGATATGGTCCCTTAACTTTACCACCCCGGCGTAAGTAATATTATCGTCGATACCGCCAAATGCGGCATGCTTAATATCCTGTTCTTCGATGTAGCGCGAACCCTCCTGCCCCACTACCGTTAAACAATCGCTTTTTTTGTATTGCGCTAAAGCCTGGTTTACGACCGCGATATTCAACTCTCCTAAAAACCCCGTATCCGAGGTAATCAGAATTATATTATTCGCGCTAGACTCTGTTCCCAAATAAGGATGCGCGAAATTCCCGAGTTTTACAATTTGAAATACTTCTCTTAAGTACCCTTCAAACTCGTCAAAATTCTTTCTTCTGGACTGCAAATGAAAGTATTCTGTAGCGGCTACTCCCTTTAAAACCTCAATAATACTCTCCATGAGGTTATTAAACTGTAGGTCACTGCGTATTTTAGCCTTCTGATACATGGCGCATTCTTATTGGTAGCCTGCGTACTAAATATTTAAACTGGCAAAAAATTCCTCAAAGGCCTTATCCAATCCTCTTTCTATACCGCCAGTAAGCAATTTCTGGATTGTAATCTCTTCGATTATTTGCGGGTAATTCTTGGAGATAAAACCGTAAATCTGGTGCTTAAAGGCATCCCGCACAGGTTCTTCCAAAAGCTGCGGCAGATCTTTACCAAAAGCATAAAATAGTATAATAGTTTCTTCTGCGGATATAGGATTAGACTTATCCTGAATAAAGAATTCTCTCAAGAGCTGGCCGCGTTTTAGTTTAAGTTCGATATCTTCCGAAAGCTTCGTACGTATTGTGGTTAAACCAGCCAACTCTTTATACTGCGCGTATTCTCTTTTTAAGGAACGGCTGATCTCTTTTACTGCTTCCGACTGCACCTTGCTGCCGATACGCGTAACCGATAAACCTAAATCGATTGCCGGACGGAAACCTTCGTTAAAAAGAGCGGCATTAAGATAGATCTGGCCGTCGGTCATGGAAACTAAGTTCGACTGCACCAGACCGGTAATATCCCCTTCCTGGGTTTCGACGATCGGCAGGAAGGTCATCGAACCACCGCCTTTTTCTTCATTGAGTTTACCCGCCCGCTCCATTAATTGGGAATGCAGGTAAAAGATATCGCCTGGGTATGCCTCTCGGCCGGGGGAGCGCTCCATAAGTAGGGATATTTCGCGGTAAATCCAGGCGTGGCGGCTTAGGTTATCGAAGGTGCAGAAAACATCCCGGCCATGGTCCATAAAATATTCGCCCAGGGCGCAGGCTGCATAAGGAACAAGATATTGCTCAGCAGGAGAAGCAGAGGCCGAAGCCTCGACCACGATCGTCCAATCCAGGGCGCCGCTTGATTTCAACTGCTCCATGATTTTTAAAAACGCGGATTGGCTCCCTCCGATCCAGCAATAAATACAGATGACATTTTTATCCTTCTGATTTAAAATCGCATCGATGACGATACTGGTTTTCCCGGTGACCCGGTCTCCGAGAATAAGCTCTCTCTGACCTTTACCCAAAGGAATGCAGGTATCGATTATTTTTGTTCCCGTCAAGAATGATTCGACGATGGGGGTTCGATCCAATACACCAGGGGCATTGCGAAAAACAGGATAGACATCTACCTCGTTAATCTTACCCTTCCCGTCCAGCGGCTGGCCAAAGGTATTCACTACTCTACCGATAAAATTATTTCCCACAGGGATAGTAAAAATACCCTCTTCGCCATAAACCGTATCGCCGATATTTAACTTGGTTTCATCACCTAAGACCAGGACCAAAACCTCTTTACGGGTAAAGCCAATAACCAGCCCCATTAAGTCCGGAGCCAATTCAATCAGCTGGCCGTTCACGCAAGAAGATAAACCTCCTACCTTGATGACCCCGGCCTTCATCTCTCTGATCGTACCGACGTCTTTTATCTCTAACGGTTTTAACTTTACTTGCGGCATTTTACTTACGCCTCCGGCTGCTGCTGTTCGATGCCTGCCCTAGCCTGCTCTTTCATCACCGGCAATATTCTTTTAAATTTGTTCCGGATGCTTCCGTCGATAACTACAAATCCGGATAAGCGGATAATCAGCCCGCCGACAATCTCCGGATCTACTGTTTCCTCTAGAATGATATTGATCTCCAGCTTGCTGGATAAAGCCTGCTGCAACCTTTTCTTCTGATCCTCAGCTAAGGGATAGGCGCAAACAATCTCCGCCCGGTCGCCTTGCGCCCGGATTTTTTCTTTCTCTAACTCCGCGACGCTGCCGATCAACTCCTCAATAATCTGCGCGTGCAAAACCTGCAGGATCTTTTCGGTAAAAATATACTTGATCATATCCGCGGCCAGGTATACCGCCTTATCCTGCATCTCTAAAAGCAAATCCTTGTATTTACGCTGACTGTCCCTGATTCCCTCATTCACTATACGCTTGGCCTCTGCCTTAGAAGCCTCCAGGAGATCACGCCGGGTTTTTTCCGCATCTTCTTTAGCCTGTTCCTTGATGGTTTCTGCCTGCAGCTTGCCCTGGGCCACTTGCGCTTCCGCCTGCCGGCGCGAACGTTCCAGCTCTTCTTTTAAGACTTTCTCTTTTTCCAGGTTTTGCTGGTTAAGCTTATGCAGCCTATCCAATGCCCGGCTGATCTGGGTATAGAGCAGCCAGCGCAGGAATAAAATAATCAAGACAAAAGTACCGATCTGAATAAGGACAATCTGCCATACCAGCATATTTTCTCCTTTTTCTACGAAGGCACACTCGCGCATCAGCTTATTGCGGGATGCCTTTTAACGCGGGGTATATTAATTATTGCCCGAATAAGTTATACACCACCAAGAGCGCGATCACCGCTATCGCTTCGGCAAAAACAAATGCCAGGATCATCGAGATAAAAATTTTAGGCGACGCGGAAGGGTTCCTGCCGATCGCCTGGACCCCGGAATACCCCACTGCCGCGATAACCCCTGACGGCCCCAAGGTGCTGATCAACAACACTAAAATAATGGTTAATGTTTTCATTTGTCGATCTCTTCGTCAAAAGTACAGATCCTGTTTTTCCCCGTGGACTTGGCCCGGTACAGCGCCTTATCCGCGCGCACTACTAAATCCGCTTTGGTCTGGGCGTTTTTAGGGAAGGTCGCCAGGCCTACACTGATCGTCACCGGCAGCCGGCTTCTTACCATTGCCAGCAGACGTTCTCCCACCTTTAGGGCGTTAGCCTGGTCGGTCTCACCCAAAATCACCGCAAACTCCTCTCCTCCGTAACGAAAAACCATATCATTGTCGCGCGTGCTGCTGGCCAATAACTGCGCGAAATCATGCAACACCTTATCTCCGCCTACATGCCCCTGCGTATCATTATATTTTTTAAAGTTATCAATATCGATAATAAACAGGGAGAAGGATTGCGGAGAACGGTTCAGGTGGCTGATCTTCCACTCCAGCATTTCGTGGAAATGCCGGTGGTTAAAAACCCCGGTGAGCCCGTCCATCGTCGAGATATCCTGGTAGTATTGCCGCTGGCCGGCCTGGATCAACAGAAAAGTGTTTTCTATCGCCCGCCGTAAAACCAGGTTTAACTCTTCGATATTTAACGGCTTAAGCAAATAGGCGTAAACCCCCTCCTTCATCGCTTCCACCGCCGAGCTGACAAAAGAATAAACGGTCATGCCGATAATATTGATCCGGCGGTCGATTTTTTTAAGACGGCGGATCAGCTCAACACCGTTAATATCCTCCATCTGAATCTCGGTAATGATCGCCACAAAGCACCCTTCCTTGGCCAAACGCAGTGCCTCTTCGCCCGTGGTTACGCGGTGGAGCTTATATTCCGAATTAATCAAGCCATCCAGGATTACCTTAAATGTTCGATCATCGTCTTCAATCACAAGTATGTTGAATTCGCGTTTTTTTACTTCAGTTCCCACTGCCCACCTCCCTTAACTTTTCTAAATATTTACGCTGCTTTTATCTTCACTGCTTATGTTAGCCTGGGTATACTCTATCCAGGCCTGCTCTAATTCCCCGAGATTGTTAAATTTGTACGTAGATTTCAGGGCTTGCACCAGGTCCTGGTCGTCGCGCAGCCAGCGGCAAAACTGCACGAACTGATCCCTGCCGTATTTTTTTATAAGAAAATCGATGATGCTGGCTGCCTCGCTATAAAAGATAAAAGGTATAATTACGCTGCTATCCTGGATCTGGGTAAATTCTTCCAGATGCGTGTACAACCCCATCTTAACCAGATACTGGGCGGTAACTAAACGTTCGGCGCTCCCCTTTTCCTGCATACAGGCAACCCCTTCATCCAGCCAGAGGGGAAGCTTATTCTTGAATCCGACGAATTCCCTAAAGATAATGTGCCCGATTTCATGGGGCAGAATAACACCAAAAAACATCTCCTGGTTGATATAGGTGCTAATCTCTTTTTTTACCACCTGCACGCTTCCCCGCGACCAGGAAATGGAACCCGTCGTGTCTAAATATTTTTTCGGGTCCGGATAAAGAAATATCTTACAGCGGTTATCCCAGGTCCAAAAATTAAACCTCCGAAAGCCCAGATAATCAGTAATACTCTGATAGTACCCTTCGGCCTTATCCGCCAAATTACTGATATATCCAACAGGGGCATCCTGGTAATAAATAAGGAAATGGTCGCTTTTTTCCAGGTTACCCCATTCTGCGGCATGCGCTTGACCCAGCGTAAGTACCAAAAAAACAATGCCTGAAAATATCCGGCTAAACCATCTCTTTTTGACTGCCCGCATACTTATCTTAAGATCAAAACTCTTAGCGTAAAATAAGGTTATTTATATTAAAATATATTTTCAATGTATCATATAACCGGTTCTAAATCAAGAAGATAATGCGCCTTTTTCCACTTCCGGCTCGAAGGGAAACGCACGGTTTCTGCTTAAGGCAAATCGCCTTCCTTCCAACATTAAAACCCATTCCGCAGGCATAAAAAAAGGCGCTCTTTTAAATTAAGCGCCCTTAAAGAATTTACCTTTTTGCCTTATCCGGCAAAAACATTAGATTATTCTTTCTCCGCGTCCGGCCCCGATGGAGCCTCTTCCACTTTTGCTTCCTTCTCTTCTATTTCCGCTTTTTTAGCCTGCCTGTGCCAAACGACAAACAATCCGAATGAAAGTATCCCTAAGAAAATTACTACCAGTACAATCACCCACCAGCTGGTTTTTACGAATACCTTGTTGAAAGCTAATCCCACGGCAGGCTTGGCCTGCAGCAGCATTGCTTCTACTTTAGCTAAATCTTCTTTGATTGCTTTAAAAATCTGCATATTGGATCTGTATACGGCGATGTGGACATCAGGCAAAGCCTGCAGGGCCTTCTTCTGTGCCTCCAGGATTTGATCGATCCTGGCCTGAATACTCTCTTTTATTGCCGCAGCTTTAGCATGATAAGAAGTGCCTTTTAGATCCTGCAGCATTTCATTCATTCTTTCGATTGTGGAATTTAATTCTTTCTCCGAGATAACCCAGACATCTTTAAGTTCGATCTGACGCTTAATTACCTCTCCGGGGGCAAGGGTAAACTCTTTATAGATATAATAAAGGTTTTCTTGAACATCATAGGCCACGGAAAGGTCACCTAAACCGATAATATCCTCAGGCTTGCTCTCGACGGGTAAGTAGGCCTTAAGCGTGCAGGCCTGGCTCTTAGTGCTCGAAGGATTAACTACCACCGCATTCATCAAGATACTTCCCGGCTCCAGCCAGCTCTTATTAATCGGCTTATCATTCGAACGCTGCACGATTTCGTTGGTGAGCTCGGCGGTCGCTTTCATCTCCAGGGTCTTCTTCTTCAAGTACTGCACATCCATTCTGCCTTTTTCTGAAACATCGATCATCTTATCTAACTTTACACTCTGCTGCTTGGCGATATCCTTCATCTTATCCGAAGCAACGGAAAGCTGTTCGAATACGGTCTTACGGATATTATCGGTCAGCTCGGTAATCTTGCTGCTTACTGATCCCAGATCCTGCACAGTACCGACGATCTTTTCAATACTAGAACTGACTACACCGATACTGGTAGAAAGATTCTTCATCTGGGTAGTATCGAGGTTAGATAACTGCGACATAGAAACAACTGCCGCGCTATTGATGTCTTCTAAGTCCGCCTTAACTACTTCGATATTAATGCCGTCGATAGTGCCGTTGGTTGATTCCGAACAGACAATCGAGAATGAACCGGTCTTCCAGGCAGTTTTAAATTCCACAGGATACTCATAAATACCGGTGCTTTCGATCTCGGTCATGATCGCCGGTGTCGTGCCGCCGATAAGTTGGTTCTTATCCGGACCGTATACGGCTATTTCCGGCTCTGCTCCCGAAGCGCATTGATACCTCACCAAAAGTGTCTTTCCGCTGCGGATAAAGGCTTCGCTATTCATGATACGGCTGGCGCTCTCAACCTTAACCCTGGACTCTATTGTTTCACTTGTCCTTGCCAGTTCGGCCTTTGTTTCTGCGCCGATTACGGTCACTTTATTTTCTATAGAGCTCTGGGCAGCGGTCAGGTCCGCCGATACCTTCTCCTGCATCTGCGTAACTTTCGTATCAATCTTATCCTTAATTTCCTGCGTCTTCTGGGTCAATGACTGTGTAATCGAACTCACTCCGGCGCTCACCGCATTACTGATTGCGCGGATCTGCTCAACAGAGCCGATTTCGAATGACTTGCCGCCATAGTGGAACGCTCCTTCGTATTGGACACGGAAACGGGCAAAATAAGTCTGAGACTTGGAAAGATCCGGCTTTACCCATTTAACCCGGAATACGCCGCTGGAATCCGCTTTGCTTGCGTCCAGATCAAAACTCTTGACCAGGGTATCATTCTCGTCGAAAATACTGATCAAGCAACCCTCAAGGCCGGCTACCTGAGTAAGCAGTTTTTCTTCTTCCTGCAGCCAGCAGACGATATTTAAGGTATCCGTGCCAGTATCAAACTTAACCTCGGAATAAACCGTCCTTACTTTAGTAACCAGTTTAGTTGCCAATCCTACTGTAAAGGCCTTGCCATCCGCATCCGCAGCCCACGGAGAAGGCTGCACCGTAGCATCAAGGAAAGCGTCTCTGGACCAGGTGGTCTGATAAAGATGATCCGGATAGTAATAAAGCACGATATCATCGGCATCAACGGCCACATTCTTGATTGCTGCCGCGCAAGTCAAACCTGTCCGATCCTCCCAAACCGTATTATTATTACTGACATCCAGCGTAACGACATTCAAGCCGTCCAAATCACCGACTAACCCGTCGGCATCAATAATATTCCAGGTAACCTTATAATAACTGATGGTATATTGTCGGCTGGCAGAAACAGCCGAGTCTGTCGCGTCCTCTACCTTAAAATATATTCCGGAGTTCGGGGACCGATCAACCAATACGGCATCGGGAATGGTCCAGGTATAATATCCGTTATTGGTGACGTTAGATGCGGCTGTTGTCCAGGTCGTACCGCTATTTTTGGAATAAAGCAGATTAACCTTATTGATCGTGCCGTTGGTCGTCCACTCCATCATTTGGTCCTTGCCGACAAATAACTTCGTGCCCGCATCCGGGCTGGTCATGGAAAGCGAGCCCATGATCTTGAAAGAACTGGATACCTGTGTGATAAACGACCAGCGGTTATTGGTTATCTTGAATTTTACCTGATCCGAATGCACGTCGGGGACCGTCCAATTTTCAAAAGTACCGTCGTTTTGCGTGGAAGCAGCAATCAGGGTCCAACTTGAAGGATTGGCCCCCACCCCGTACTCCAGGCGGATGGTATTAGCCGGATCACTGCTGCAGGCAGAATACATACCAATACCCTGCCAAGTAATATTATAGGTTCTGCCGACGATCAAAGGAGTGGCCGGTACCGTAATATTGAACCCGGGCAAAGAAAGATTGAAGCGCTCCGATACCGCAGATACTGTCTGGCCAAAGGTAGCTTGTGAATTTAAGTCAGTGATCTTGATCCAACCGGTCTCCGAGGCATAATCCGTAAAGTCTTCCGTAATATCCCAGCTATAGGTATTAAGAATCGAATCCGTATCCGCCACAATAACCTTGCTGGTTGCGTCATTCTTAAAGAACTCAATCTTCAGGTTATTACTGATATTACCTGTCTCATCCCAGGAAATCACTTTATTAGTATCATACACTGACCACAAATCCGCAGAGACAGGAGCAGTAACCGTAATTACCGGCAGTTTGATCGAGAAATTTGATAGCGATGCGCCGGCGCCACTACTGGTTAAACCTTGGATCTTAACACGGCATTGCGAAGAGATGGTATTGGGCACCGTCCACTTATAAACCAGAGAATTACCAACAGTACTGATATTCTCCACATATATTGCGTTATCAGCTCCGGGATTCTGGAAGATTACATAAGGATAAGTTGCGCCGCCGTTAATGGAATAGCTAATCTTGACATCCTTGCCGATAACTCCGGTCTCCGACCAAATAATATCATGCTCGGTACCGGCAATCCACTCCTCGCCGCCGGCTGGCTGGGCAATCGTGGCAATAGGAGCGGTAATGGTAAACTTATTACTGGTGCAGGTAAGCGGCTGGTTTGACCGCATTACCCCCATATCTTCAACTTTAATCTTCACGCTGCTGCTATAATTAACCGGCACTGTCCAGGCATAAGTGTACGCGGTGATCGGCCCGGTAACCACTTTCGTAATTTTCTCATCATAAGAATCTTTGGTATAATTAAAGATGGTATTCGGATAAGTAAGGCCGTTATCCGTCGAGTATTTAATCACCAAACTCTTGGTGGTTCCATCCCCGACGCTGTTCCACTTGATTTCTTTACTGAAGGAAGCTACCCAGTTATCATTGGCTGCCGGAGCAACAAAACTAAGCGCCGGAACCGCCACGATGCTAAACGTCCCTGAATCTGCCGTCACATCCCCGCCTACCTGGTAAAGATGTATCTTAACATTAGTCAACGCGGAAGACGGGCAAACAAAATCCTTACTTCCGTTATTAGGAGTAGAGTTGGTAATCAAGGTTTCTGAAATACCATCGGCAGTATAAGTCATACGGATCGCCGAACTGCTCAAAGCCTGGCCTTCAGAGTTCCACTTGATCGCGTATTTAGCACCCACAACCCACTTACTATCCGCTAACGGAGCAGTAACCTCCAATTTACCGTTAGAGTTAATCTTAAACAGCGCCGAAGTATCGCTAATCAAAGGATTATCCAGGTTAGTAATAACCAGGACCGCGGTATCTGTCAAATCCAGATCTACGGGGACTATCCAGGCGTAGCTATACAACCATTTTCCTCCGGAGAAGGTCCGATCAACTGCACCATTAAACAGCTCACGCGTCGTGGCTCCGGCATCATTGGAATATACAATACTAAATCTGGTACCTGACTCTCCCTGGCCCTCCCAGGTAATATTATTGGTTTCCGTCCTTACCCAGGTCACGCCGATCAACGGACTAGTGATCTTAATATAAGCAGTAGTAATTTCAAATCCATCAGAAACCCCCGAAACCGTATTCTTATCCAGGTTAGTGACCTTAATTACCACATTGGCTTCAGGAAGATTGGCACCCGCAGGCACGGTAAAGGTATAGCTCCACTTATCCTGATACCACTGGGTACCAGCTGCCTTAGTTACCTCTCCCTCATGAAGCGTGGTCCATGTACCTTTAGCCTGATACTCTATCTTGAAATTATTGGTAAGCGCGCCTTGCGTGCTCCACTCAATCGTATTTTCGCTGCCGATTGCCCACTTGACACCGGTAACCGGCGAAGTAAATCCAACAAACCCTCCGGCAGGCCTGACGCTGAATTGCCCGGAGGTAGCCGTAACATCGGTATAAGATTCATCAGTGCAGGTTACCTTTAGATACGCGGTTTCCGAAAGCATACTGGCATCAAGGGTTAATTCAAAGTAAAGGTTATTATCAGCATCCTTTTGCGCCAAGCCTTCATGCACCACAATAATAGAAGTAAAATTGGTATCCGGCGAGAAATATGCTATCCAGTGGCTATTCGTTCTGGAGATATCTCCGCCCGTAACCTTCCATTTCACGACCTTAGTGTCCCCGACGGAATAAATATAGCCGGCAGCCGGGCTCATAAATTCAATCTGCGTAGCCAGGATGGCCACCCCGGCATGCTGTCCGCGGTCTACGACATTATTACCGACATTCTTCACCGTAAGAGTAAAAGCATCGGTAGTCTGCGAGAACTTAGGATTAACGATATTGGCTAATTTTAAACTAACTTCGGCGGAAGTATTGACTCCGGCATCTAAGGATATGCTTAAGGTATTACCAGTCTTGGTTAAAGTACCTGCAGGGCTGGTTAAGGCAACATTCGTCAAATCGTAATCGTTGTCAAAAACAATCTCCATCTTACTGGTAATCGGGATATTATGTACTGCCACAAAATTAATGGTATAATCCGTGGTTGCTCCGGCATAGCTATCCGCGGCAGTCACCGCGCTGATGGTCAACGCTCCCGGAGTAATTGCCAGGCCATTGATCGTACCGGTATCAATACTCTGCTGGCCGGTATAAAGTGTGCTTATCGCAAAGTTCGCAGTAGTCTGCTCATAGGCCGGGTTGGTCAAGCCGCCTACCTCTACGCTCATCGCGCCGGTAAATGCGGCATTCAATTTAAACAAGAGGAACCCTTCCTGGCTGCCGGCTTCTGTAAGCAAAGTCAGGTTCGCACCAGTAACGCTCTTGATATACGGCGAAACTACCATATAATCGCTATCCAGGGTGATCTTAATATAACCGTCCTTGGGGATTGTATGCGTGACATTAATATCAAAAGCAAGTTTTGTGTCTGCGGTCAACGCAATAAATGAGCTGGCATTTACCGCTAACCCAGTGAGCGCTCCGATGGTGATTTCAAGGCCGGAGGCAGTTCCGGAGTCCAAAGCGTTATTGGAAGCATCATAAGTTTTAATCGGGAAGTTACTCGTGGTTTTGGCATAACCCGGGTTGCGTATTGTTCCGATGGTCAAACTCACTGCTTGGGCCGCGTTAATTGCCGTACCTAAAGTTATCGTCGCCACATTAGTGCCGCTGACTGCGACGGTCGCGCCGCTATTGCCTAAAACAGAACCATCAAGCGCCAGGCCGTAATCCGCGTCAAATGTAACCTGTACCTTACCTCCCACTCCCACGGCATTTATCGTAGTAAAAGCAATCGTATAACTGGTATCTGAACCTGCCACATAATTACCGCCTGCCGAGGTAATGGAAATTCCGGTTAATTGTCCTGCGGAAATATCCACGCCTGCGGCCGTACCGGTATCAATGCCGTTTTGATTGGCTGCCTGTGTATCAATCACAAAGCTATCCGTAGTCTTACTATACGGAGGATTGATTATTCCGGCAATAGATATAGTAATCGGGGTACCCGCAGGCTTACTGGTATTCGTCTGTAAAGTAAAGTACATATCGGTAAGATTTCTATCAAAGGAGTATCCCGAAACCAAATACAAATAAGCTCCCCCGATATTAAACTGCTTATCCAGGCTTATTTTGATATAACCGCCAGCAGGTATAACATGCGCCGGAGTAAAGGTAAAGGTATAAATAGACTGCGCATTAACCTGAATACTGCTGGCACTAACCCCTACCGCGGTCAAGGATCCCGGAACAAAAGTCAAGCCGGCAACCGTACCTTCATCGATCAAGCCATCCTCGGAGTTCCTCACTTTAATCGCAAAATTAGAAGCGGCCTTAACAAACGCCGGATTAACAATGTGCGCAATAGTTAATGATACAGTATCAGCGGCAAATACCTGCGTGCCTAAGGTAACGATTAAATCCGAACCGCTGACCGCAACAGTCGATCCGTCATTACCGGTAACATCTCCGGCAACCACCGATGCCAGGTCATAGTCAGAATCAAAGGTAATCGCTACTTTACCGCCAACTGCAATAGCATGATCTGCCGTGAAAGTAAAGGTATAGATTCCAGCTTCAGCAATCTTAGAGTTAGTAGTAGCAACCGCAAGAGCGGTCAAGGATCCAGGAGTAGTGGTAATGC